>OLNN01001984.1_pt1 | contig 15522 bp, 13 predicted proteins | sample 1672141 | NCBI WGS metagenome assembly OLNN01 (sample SAMEA3136652, study PRJEB25190) | human gut metagenome | biome: human gut; feature: human-associated habitat; material: faeces | place: Austria | collected 2013 | reverse complement strand
TCGTAACAGAGCACAACCGCATTGAGGTGGCAAAACTGGCACAGCTTTTGCAAGTATCCCAGGTCACCACCCGCAAGGATTTGGATCAACTGGAGGCCAAAGGCCTGATTAAACGGGAACATGGTTACGCGCTTCTATGTTCGAACGATGACATCAATAACCGTCTTGCCTATCACTACGAGTTAAAGCGCCGGATTGCACAGGCCGCTGCTAGCCTCGTCCGAGACGGAGAAACGGTGATGATCGAGTCTGGCTCTTGTTGCGCCTTGCTTGCGGATGAGCTTTGTACACGCAAGCGCGATGTGACCATTGTGACCAATTCCGCTTTTATTGCGGGATATGTCCGGCGATTGCCCACAGCAAAGATCATTCTTTTGGGGGGAGACTACCAAAATGAATCCCAGGTGATGGTGGGGCCGGTTGCCCGCCAATGTGCACGGAACTTTTTTGTTGAGAAGCTTTTTATCGGGGCGGATGGTTTCCGAAAGGAGAGCGGTTTCACAGGTAACGATCTTTTGCGTGCAGAGACCGTGCGGGATATGGCTGGACAGGCGGACAAGGTGATTGTGTTGACGGAATCCAGTAAGTTTTCGAGGCAGGGGGTAGTCACACTTTTGCCAACCAAACAAGTTGCAATGGTTCAGACGGATGACGCAATCCCAAAAGACGCAGAGGATTTTCTCCAGCTCCAAAGAATTGAAGTTCGTAAGGTTCCTGGAGAAGAGTCGAATGAGGAGAATAACTGAAAAATGCGCCCCCAATATGGCTCGTGCCATGTTGGGGGCGCTTCTCTGTAATTTATAGAAAAGAAAGCTGTATGGGAAGGGGACTGTAAGACCTACATAGGATGCAAAACCTGAAAGTCAGAAATAACAGTCAAAGCCATTCTTCACAAAAATATCGCGAAATGCTGTTAAATCAGATTCATGTAGCGCAGAAATTCCACGTAGCTGATAATTCCTATTTAAAAAGTCATACTTTCGCTCTCCAAATTGATGGAATGGCAAAAGGTTGATCCGTTTGGCGCCAAGGGGTCTGAGAACTGCACAAAAACCTTCTGCATCTTCTAACGAACTATTGACGCCTGGAATCACCGGAATTCGAACGATTACATCCTTTCCCGCTTGTAGAGCTGTTTTCAAATTCTGAAGAATTTGATCGTTGGGAACCCCGGTTGCCGCGAGATGCTTTTGACAGTCATACTGTTTGCAATCAAATAAATAGAGATCGATATCCGGCATCAGCCGATGAAATACAGAGGCAGGAGCAAAACCAGTCGTTTCGATGGCCGTGGAAATCCCTTCTTGTTTGAGGCGGTGTAACAATTCAGCGGCAAAGTCGGCCTGCATCATTGGTTCCCCGCCCGAAAGAGTGACTCCTCCACCGGAACCTTCATAAAAAACACGGTCCTGTAGACAGATACGGGTCACCTCGTCGACGCTTTTCCATTCCCCCTCCAGGGTGAGAGCTTCCTGGGGACACTTAGCCACACAAGTGCCACAACCGATGCAGCGTTTAAGATCAAAATGGATACAATTCTTTTCCGAATGAAATTGGATGGCGCCCTGTGGGCATGCCTGAATACATTGTTGGCAACGTATACATTTTGATAGATCCCAAAGAATTTGCGGCTTCTGAGCTTGTGATTCGGGATTGGAACACCAGCCGCAGTGCAGCGGGCAACCCTTAAAAAAAACCGTCGTGCGGATGCCGGGCCCATCGTTGGTGCTGAATTTCTGAATATTAAAAATACAGCCTTTACTTTCCATAAAAGTTCCCCCTTTGTCCTCTTGATTATAGCAAATCAAGGACAATTTGTAAAGAAAAACAGAACTGTTTGAATCAAAAGCACTTACGAATGTAAATTATGTATTGACATTTGAAGGCGCAGTGTTATAATATAGGTGTAACAAAAACGGAATGGCCGCAGATGCATTCTGTGGCAGAAAGGGGCATTCGAAATGGAACAGTACACAATCGGCGTGGATGTTGGCGGGACGAAAATTGCGTACGGTTTATTCGATGGAGAGCAAAACTTGGTGGCTCGAAAAAAGGTCCCATCGGACCCAGAGTTGGAAGCGGGGCCGTTTTTTGATGCACTGGCAAAGGACATTTGGGCTCTTATACAGGAACACAATCTAAAAGCGGAACAGATGAGGGGAATCGGAATTGGGATGCCATCCTACATCTTGTTTGAAGAAGGAAAAATTATCAAAACAACCAATTTGACAAAAATCCACGATTTTCCGGCCCGTGAATACCTAATGAAGCAACTCAATGGGATGCGGGTTATTCTGGATAACGATACGCATGTTGCAGCATTGGCAGAGCATAAAAAAGGGGCTGGACGGGGTTTTCAGCACATGGTGTATTGTGCAGTTAGCACTGGAATTGCCAGCGGTATTATCATCAATAATCAGCTCTTCCGCGGCCGGTATGGTTGGGCTGGAGAGACGGGCCATATGCTGATTACACCTGGAAAAGGTATTGAGTGTGGTTGCCGGAACAAAGGATGCTTCATGTCGTACTGTTCAGGGTCGATGATTGTCAAACACATCCGCAATCGAATTGCCGCGGGAGAACAGACGTTGATGACGGAATTAGCGGGTAGCCCTGAGCAGATCACCGCTGTACATATCCAGCAGGCTTTCGATCTTGGGGACTCCATGGCGAAATGGGCCGTAGAACAGATGGCACAATATTTAGCAGTTTGGCTTTATAATCTATACCAGGTGCTAAACATCAATTGTTTTGTCTTTGGAGGCGGCCTGGTCCATTTTGGAGACCGCTTGTTCCCACGCATTCGGGAGTTGTTTGATCAATATAACGGCAATGATTTGCCAGTATATTTCAAATTCGCCGAGTTGGGGGACAATTTTGGAATCATTGGCGCAGCAGAGCTGCTGTTTTCTTAATGATTTTTATCAGTTGTTCCATCTAGATTTATATGGATGATATAGGAGGACTTCTTATGAGCCATTTTGGAGAATTGACCACCCGGATGCATGATTTCCGTGAGGAGCTTTTAAATGCCAAGCCCATGGTTTGTGTAGAGCGAGCAAAGATTACCACGCAGACTTATCGCGAAAATATGGATCAGCCGTTGGCTATTCGTCGCGCCTTGATGTATCGCAACGTCCTAAACGGGATGAGTATTTTTATCGAGCCGCAGACCTTGCTGGCTGGAAATCAGGCGTCCAGCAACCGCGCTGCTCCCATTTTTCCAGAATACGCAATGGACTGGGTGATCGACGAGCTAGACCAGTTTGATCAGCGTGATGGCGACCGTTTCTATATTACAGAGGAGAATAAGCAGGTATTGCGCGACATCGCTCCTTTCTGGGAACATAATACCACCAAAGAGCGCGGCCTAGCGGCGATGCCGGAATCGGCAAAGGTATTCTACGATTTGGGAATTATTAAGGCAGAAGGGAATATCACTTCTGGCGATGCGCATGTTGCGGTCAATTACCGCCGGATGCTGCAAAAGGGTTTAAAGGAATACCGCGCCCGTGCCGAGCAAAAACTCCGGGAACTCGACTTGACGGAAGCGGAAAACCTGCATAAATCGTATTTTTATCGCGCCGTTCTGATTGTGGTGGATGCGACGGTCGCTTTTGCGAAGCGGTATGCGAATTTGGCGTTTAAAATGGCGCAAGAGGAGTCGGATGAGGGGCGCCGGGCAGAACTACTTGAAATGAGCCGTGTGCTCAATAAAGTTCCTTATGAACCCGCAGAAACCTTTTATGAGGCGGTGCAGGCTCTGTGGTTGGTGCATCTCTGTTTACAAATTGAGAGCAACGGCCATTCGCTCTCCTATGGCCGGATGGACCAGTATCTTGATCCATATTATGAAAAAGATTTACAGGAAGGCCGTATTACAGAGGAAACTGCCTGTGAATTATTGGCCAATCTGTGGTTAAAGACCTATACAATCAACAAGATTCGTTCATGGAGTCACACCCGTTTTTCTGCTGGAAGCCCGCTCTACCAGAATGTTACGGTTGGTGGACAGACGCCGGATGGTAAAGACGCAGTCAATCCGTTGAGTTTCTTGATTTTGCGCAGTGTAGCTCAAACCCGCCTGACTCAACCGAATTTAACTGTACGTTATCACAAGAATCTGCCAGCAGACTTTATGCAGGAAGCCATCGAGGTTATGCGCTTGGGGTTTGGCATGCCGGCGTTTAACAACGATGAAATCATCATTCCGTCTTTTATAGCGAAGGGCGTGAAGCCGGAAGATGCGTATGATTACAGCGCGATTGGCTGTGTGGAAGTGGCGGTCCCGGGCAAGTGGGGATACCGCTGTACAGGTATGAGTTTTCTGAATTTCCCCAAATCCCTGATGATCGCGTTGAATGATGGCGTTGACATTGAGTCCGGCATCAAGGTCTGCGAGGGTGTGGGACACTTCAAGGATATGACCTCTTTTGACCAGGTCATGGCGGCTTGGGATAAAATCATCCGCGAGTTCACCCGTCAGTGCGTGATCATCGACAACTGCTGTGATACGGTTTTAGAGAAAGATACAGCGGATATTCTTTGTTCTGCCCTATGTGACGATTGTATCGAACGTGGACTGAATCTCAAAGAAGGCGGTGCAGTCTACGATTTTATCAGCGACCTGCAGGTAGGAATCGCCAATCAGGGAGATTCCCTGGCGGCGATTAAGAAATGTGTGTTTGAAGATCACGCGATGACTCCAGCACAACTTTGGGACGCTCTGATGAACAATTTTGCCGGGGAAGAGGGGGAACACATTCGCAAATTGTTGATTGCTGCTCCGAAGTATGGCAACGATGACGACTATGTGGATTCACTGACTCGCGCTTCTTATGACATCTACATCGATGAGCTGTCCCATTATCACAATACTCGGTATGGACGTGGTCCTATCGGAGGGGTATACTATGCAGGGACTTCTTCGATCTCTGCCAATGTCCCTCAGGGAGCTGGTACCACAGCAACCCCGGATGGACGTAAAGCGGGAGAGCCACTGGCGGAGGGATGCTCGCCGTCCCATGCGGCGGATAAGCACGGACCTACCGCGGTATTTAAATCCATCTCTAAGCTGCCAACCGATAAGATTACCGGCGGCGTTTTGCTGAACCAAAAGGTCAACCCGCAGATGTTGGAGAAAGAAGAGAACCGGCAAAAGTTGATTGCTATGCTGCGCGTGTTCTTTGACACCCTGCATGGGTTCCATGTGCAGTTTAATGTTGTTTCGCGCGAGACTTTAAAGGATGCCCAGGTACATCCGGAAAACCATCGGGATCTGATTGTGCGTGTGGCAGGCTATAGTGCCTTCTTCAATGTTCTGTCCCGTCAAACGCAGGATGACATCATCGAACGCACGGAGCAAGTGATCTGAATGTGGTGAAAATTGAAAGGAAAGGAATCGGTTGTCATGGAATTTTTATTTGATAGTGCGAATCTGGAGGCCATTGAAAAATACAGCGCTTATTTTCCGATTACCGGCGTGACGAGCAATCCGAGCATTTTAAAGGCAGAAGGAAAGATTGATCTATTTTCACACATGCGAAAGATCCGCCAGATCATTGGTCCAGAGAAAACGCTGCACATGCAGGTGATCGCGGAGGATTGCGAGGGAATTCTCAAGGAAGCACGCGCGATATTGAAAAATGTAGATGATTTGGTCTATATCAAGGTCCCCACAACGGAAGAGGGACTTAAAGCGATGCGTGCCCTTAAGGCCGAAGGAGTTCATGTGACAGCGACAGCCATCTATAGCAAAATCCAAGGATTTATGGCGATTGCGTGCGGTGCCGATTTTATTGCCCCTTATTACAACCGGATGGAAAATTTGGATATTGATTCCTGCGATACCATAGCGGCATTCCGCCAGATGATCGATGAAAATGACTCTGAAACTAAGATTTTGGCCGCTAGCTTTAAGAACATCGCACAGGTGACAAACGCTTTAATGGCGGGTGCCCATACAGCTACCCTGCAACCCTCCCTGCTGCATGAGGCATTTGGAATGGCTGCCATTAAAAAGGCTGTGGACGATTTTCATGCGGATTGGGTCAAGATCCAGGGTGAGGTTTCCATCGCGGAGCTATAAAATAATAAGAAACCAAAAGGGTGTCCTCAAAGTCATGAAATGACTTGAAGGATACCCTCGTTTTTTTAGAAACGCAGATGTTTTTCCAAACAGAAAGAGGGTGCCCCATTCCTACGAATCGAAAGGGTTGTAGTTTAGGAGCATCCTCATTTTTTTAGGCCAAATATCCGCTTTTTTCACATTTTCTGGAACGTTGATCTTGTCCAAATAAGCACTTTTTGATAAAATAGTAGTAAAAAAGCTGTGGTTTGGGCTGAGGGGGCCTTGCGTGCAGCTGAGAAAGAGGAGAGTTTACATGCAACAAAGAGAAAAATTTGCATCTCGCCTGGGATTTATTCTGATTTCGGCTGGATGCGCCATCGGCCTCGGAAATGTTTGGAGGTTCCCCTACATCACAGGAAAATATGGCGGTGCAGCGTTTGTCATTCTGTATCTGCTATTTCTTGTGATTTTAGGATTGCCAGTCATGGTGATGGAATTTGCAGTGGGACGTGCCAGTCAAAAGAGCTGTGCGAAAAGTTTTCACATTTTGGAGCCTAAGGGAACCAAATGGCACTGGTACAGCTGGCTTGGGTTTGGCGGCTGTTATCTGTTAATGATGTTCTATACAACTGTCGGCGGTTGGATGCTCAGTTATATTGTCAAGAGTGCGACGGGTGTGTTTGATACGGCAACCCCTGACATCGTTTTTTCCAACATGCTTGCAAATCCTGGAGAGTTGATCGGTTGGATGCTGGTGACCATTATTTTGGGATTTTTGGTGTGCAGCATGGGATTGCAGAAAGGCGTTGAGCGCATTACCAAAGTCATGATGAGCTGTTTATTCCTCATTATGATTGTCCTGTGTGTGCGAAGCGTTACCCTGGACGGTGCAGCAGAGGGCTTGAAATTCTATCTTGTTCCGGATTTTGGAAAAATGTTTGAAAATGGTTGGTCCAGTTTTGGTGAGGCAGTATATGCTGCAATGGGGCAATCGTTCTTTACTCTGAGCCTGGGAATTTCAGCTATGGCGATCTTTGGGTCCTATATTGGCAAAGACCGTGCATTGACTGGAGAGGCTCTGAATATTGGAATCCTTGATACGATTGTAGCCCTGATGGCGGGATTGATTATTTTCCCGGCGTGCTTTGCTTTCAATGTAAATCCGGGCGAGGGGCCAGGATTGGTATTTGTTACTCTGCCAAGCGTCTTTGGGCAGATGTGGGGCGGTCGTCTGTGGGGGACGCTGTTCTTCCTGTTTATGAGTTTTGCGGCGTTATCCACGATCATTGCTGTGTTTGAAAATCTCATCAGCTTCTGCATGGATCGTTGGGGCTGGAACCGCAAAAAGGCTGTTATTGTCAACGGAATTGCCGTTACAGTTCTGTCTCTGCCTTGTGCGTTGGGCTTTAATATCTGGAGCGGTGTCACATTGCCGGGAATTGGGGATATTCAGACCATCGAGGATTTCGTGGTTTCCAATAACATCTTACCAATTGGCAGTTTGATTTATCTGCTTTTCTGCGTTTGTAAGCGGGGCTGGGGTTGGGACAATTTTGTCAAAGAAGCGGACACAGGCCGTGGCGTTAAGTTTCCAAAGTGGGCGCGTGTCTATTTAAAATATGTTCTGCCAGTTTTGATCCTGATTATCTTTGTGATGGGATACCTACCGAAATTCCAGACATGGCTTGGCATAGGCGGTTGATGTTGTTCCTATGCATAAAACGGTTCTTTTCAGTAAAAAGAACCGAAGTAGAAATCCAGTCTACAGATGGAGTGTCACACGGTAAAGAGTGGAATAACGTTTGTATTCTCGTTGGGGATCATGGGACGGCGGTCAACGCTTTCCTCTAGGAGAAAACGTTTGACGAAATTCTACATAGGTGAGAGCATCAAACAGCAAAAAGGCTATGGAAGAACCGTCCATAGCCTTTCTTATATGCGGTTTATCTTGTGTGCAAAAGAGGGACAAAGATTGGATGATAGAACTTTTTCCTTCAAAGGTTGCTACGCTTATTTTTCGGACCAACCGGAAAAGGGTGAGGAAAAAGAGCTTTCCATCGGGATGAAAGCGGATGCGGGGCCAAATCGTTACAGTTGTAATGGAACAAAAAGGCTGCCTCGAATTCAGCAGAATATCTGCGGTTCGGGACAGCCTTTTTAGCCTTGGAAACAATTGTCTTTCGGTGCAGGGCGGTACGCATGACAGTGTTGCATATTTTCATGAGAACTTATGCAATGAGAGCAGTAAACACTTTATTCCCACGGTTGCAACACATTGGTTCCGAGAGCTTCCTTCATCATAGAGGTGTGTGCAAATACAGAGCCTATCACGCAGCTTTTTCATCGTATAGGTTCTATCATCAGCCATTGCCAATCAATCTCTGCGACAAATTGTGTCTGGAGTACAATGCTATGGCCAATAGCAACTGCTGAAGTTACTCCTGTCCTATGGACTACAGTTCTCTGGATTAGTAGACACCGCCGTAGCATAAAGTGAAAGAAAATGGTACCAGGTATCGCTGCACACATATGCCTGTGTCGTGACGTTGTTTACTGCTATAAATGAGGACTGGAAAAGCTCTGCCCTCTGCACCATAGACGCTGATAGGATTGAAAGAAGTGGAGCCTTTTTGACGCCTGACTTTGGATTTTTTGGAGGGGCGCTCTGCCGTTTGCGATGGTTCCTTGCGCGCGTTAGAATGTATTTCTGAGCAGGTGGTATTGGGGCGCTGCTACGGCCTTTGCAAGCTATAGAAAGGCTCAGCTCTACAATACTTCGGCAGGTATAGCTCTTCTAATCCATCTGCTCCATCTTGGCAACCCATTTGTTTAATACGTCTCTGGAAAGAAGTTCGCGAAGAGCAATCATCCCTTGATTTAGAACGTTTTTTGTGTACGGAACTTTTGCTGGGCTGGTATTTCCGATTGATTAAAAGATTCTTCGCAGCTACAAGAGCCTTTCGGAAGTCCTCTTATTATTCGGAAAGGTTCAATTGCTTTTGCGGCTGTCAGCGAGCGATTTAAGAGCGTTGTGATCTCCCACAGACTCTAATTACATATCATACAATTCGCAGGGGGAAGTTTCACAATTATCATTCGATGTCATAGGCAAAAAATGACTGTACTTACAACAGTTTTTGCATTGGATACAGGCCTTCGCGATCGGGAAACTTCTCTAGGTCGCAGTAGCCGAGTCTTTGATAGAATAGATGAGCTGTCCGAGAAGCACAAAGACGTACAGAAAATCCCCCTTGTTGTTGGATGAACCGTTCGCCTGCCTCCACCAATTGGCGGCCAATTCCGCAACCGTGGTAATCGGGTAGAACAAAGACTGTACGCAGCCAGTACTCTGCGCTTACATTCCAAGATGGAAGAACTCGAAGAATACCAGCTGGATTCCCTGCTACATCTGCGAGAAACGTTTTTCCTTCTGTGGACATGCGGAGAATTCTTTCTGGAGTATGCTCCTGAACAAGCTGTTCAATTATTATGGGAGGATAATCGTGACAATTGATCTCCCGTAAATTTCGGCATATCAGGGAGGACACCCTTTGTACATCTTCTGGTGTGAATTCCCGAAGGATGAATCGGATGGTTCCCATTACGATTCATCCGTAATGGGCTTTGATTTGCCTGTTATGTGCTCTATATGGATTTTCCAGACGCCTGTATAAGGAAAATCCTTGGCGATCTCCGCATCAAAATGGGCCATATTTGTAGGGACATAATGTTCACAAAGTAGACGCAGGGCATGGAGCTTTTCAGCATCTTCGATAACTTCCTGTGCGGTTCCATGGACAACAGCGGATTCGTATTGAACGCTGAATTCATCCTCCGGAATACGAATACGTCCCACTGCGGTCAGGCAGACAGCGGGATTGGCGCGGAGGTTTTCAATCTTTTGTCCCCGGAGTGCACAGTGAAAATAGAGATAATCGTCTTCACGTACAGTACTAATCGGTATACAATAGGGGGTACCGTCGGTATTGACCATTGCCAAGACCGCATAGCTACAATGATCGAGGACTTCTTTTGCAAATTCGGGACTTCTCTCCCGGTCTTTTCTTCTCATAATGGGTTCTCCTTATGTCAATGTGATGAATAGGAAAGCGATTGAATACCTTTATAAGCCTTCATAAAGACGTGCAGATCTTTTTCCAAGCAAAGGCATTTGAATGAAGTAGGGGCACAACATTTTGTAATGCCTGTAGAGTTTCCCCATTAGCGGGCAAATGGAAAAATATTTTTGGACGATTACAAAAGGTTTTGGAAGCGCACTTCGGTTTCCGGCGAATGGCTTACATCCCCGTTTGCCAATAGCGGTTTTGGTAGAACGGTTTGAGGGTCGGAACCAACCATCAGAAAAAGCTCCTTGGTCAGGAAAAATACCTGCCAAGGAGCTTGTCTTTTTCTAGGGATTATTCTTTAGCCAACCCCATGATTTCCTCCCGGAAGATGCGTGCATCCATCTCTTTGAGGTCAGGGGAGACCAGAGGCCTCTTCGGCATATGCGCGAAGATGTCCTTTTCAAGATCGACTCCTGGAGCATACTCGATCAAAATCAAGCCTTTTTCAGTGAGCTGGAATACAGCGCGTTCTGTGATGTACATAACGGGCTGCTGATTTTTCTTGGCCGTCTCGGCGCTGAAGGTGATATGCTCCAACCCGGTTTTAAATTTACTGATACTGCCATCCGAGAGAATGTGCAGCTTCCCATCGGAAACTTCCGTTTTTAGGCCCTTTGCTGTAAATGTACCGCAGAAAAACACCTGCTTTGCGTTTTGGGAAATATCGATAACCCCGCCGCATCCAGGAAGCTTCACACCAAACTTGGATACATTGACATTTCCCTCTTCATCGCCTTCTGCAAAGCCGAGGAATGCTTGGTCCAAACCACCGCCTTGGTAGAAGTCAAACATCGAGGGTTGAGACATGATGCACTGAGGGTTCAGACTCGCACCGAAATCTAAGCCGCTTTGCGGGCTGCCTCCCGTTAAACCAGACTCTACAGTCAGAGTAAAGCGATCCAAGATTCCCTCTTCTGTAGCAACGGAAGAAATGTATTCGGGAATTCCAATTCCCAGATTAACGATTCCATTCTTTTTCAATTCCATAGCCGCACGGCGCGCAATGATCTTTTTGGGAGACATAGGGGCGGGGGTAAACTCTGCTGCGCCCATACGGTGTTCACCGGAAAAACCAGGATTGTACTGAGTGCCAAACGTCTGCATGTGGTTCTTCATATCGCTGACAACGACAACGGCATCCACCAAAATGCCAGGAACCTCTACCTTTTGTGGGTCGAGGGAACCGGACTTCACAACACGTTCTACCTGTGCAACGACCGTACCACCGGAGTTTTTGCAAGCCTGCGCTACGACCAGCGCTTCCGCCTTGACGCCGAGGTGTTCCATAGAGATGTTTCCATCCTCATCCGCATATGTACCGGAGATAATGGCAAAATTGACCGGCTGGTTTTTATAGAAAAGGTACTCCTTGCCTCCGATTTCCATCAACTCGACCAGGTCTTCCTGCTCACGGGTCAAATCGTTGAGCTTGCCGCCCAAACGGCGTGGGTCCACAAAAGTGCCGAGACCCACATGGGTCAGGGTGCCTGGCTTGTGGGCAGCCGCATCGCGGAACATGTGTGCCGTAACGCCCTGCGGGAAATCATAGGCGATAATCTTATTATCAGCTACCATCTTACCAAGTTTCGGTGCAAGGCCCCAGTGTCCACCGATTGCACGGCGAACCATACCGTCGTGCGCAAAATGGTTAAGTCCTTTATCTTTCGAATCGCCCTGTGCGGCGCAGAAGAGCAAGGTCAAATCGTTTGGTGCGCCGGTCTCTAAAAAACGCTGCTCGATTGCAATTGCGATTTCTTCCGGAAAGGAAGCGCCAATGAAACCATTTGTTGCAAGGTTGACGCCGTTCGGAATGAGATCCGCCGCCTCTCTTGCAGTTAATACTTTTACAGACATGAGCAATCCTCCAATTTATATACATGATACTGAATTGTTAATATTATATCATACCGATTGGAAATTTCAAGGGACAATCCCAGCCATGGCAAACAAAGAAGGCGGCGCTTTTCCGTCAAAACAGAGAAACGCCGCCTTCTTTGCGAAAATCCAACCGTTTAAGAAAAAAGGGTATGTTCCAGGAAAATTTTTAAACCAATGGCGATGAGCACAACGCCACCAACAATTTCTGCTTTCCCACAGCAGAGAGAACCGAACTTTTTTCCAATCGCTACCCCAACCAGGGAGAGGAGGAACGTGATGACGCCGATGGAAACCACCGAGACTAACATCAGAGCGAGAGTGGATGCACCGACCGCAGTAGGAAGAATAATACCGGTTGCCAGCGCATCGATGCTGGTCGCTACAGCAAATGCAAGGATCGTTTTTAGTCCCGGCTGTTCTTTCTGACAATCGATCGAATCCTTATGCCCCTTTTTGTGAGATTCCCAGAGCATTTGAATACCGATATACCCCAACAGGATCAAGGCAATCCAATGGTCGATGCTGCTAATCAGGCCTTCCCCAGCTTTTCCAATGGTCCAACCGATCATGGGCATGGCCGCCTGAAACAGTCCAAAGCTCGCCGCAAGTTTTGTTGCAAAACCGACTGTCACATTGCGCGTCACGGCTCCATTCGTAATCGAGACGGCGAATGCATCCATGGAAAGACCGATGGCAATACCGATCAAAGAAACAACGTCCATGCGCAACCCCTCGCTATGTAAAATACGGAATTTGACAATAAGTTAGACTATTCTATCTCTTTTTTGCTTCCTTGTCAATCCTCCTAATAGGTGTATGAGAAGAGGTGAAAAAACATGCCGCCGGCCAGGATCAAATGCTGATTTTCATGTCCCCGGCTTTAATCCATCCTGCCTTGCGCAGAGCAAAGTCAAACAGAAAGGTAAGAATGGCAGGAGCGATAAAGTGAAGGAGGAGAACCTCTGCGAGGATCTGCCATTGAGGGACGGCGCCGGACATGGCGGCAAAAGCGCCAAACTGGCCAACCAAACCGCTGGTTCCCATACCCGCGCCGGTAGCCGTATTGGTCATTTTAAAGACACAGGTGGAAATTGGACCAAGCACAGCGCTGGCTAAAGTGGGAGCAATCCAGATCTGTGGTTTTTTCATAATATTACTGAATTGCAGCATGGATGTTCCGATTCCCTGAGAGAGAAGGCCGCCCCATCGGTTGTCGCGGAAGCTGGCCACTGCAAAACCGACCATCTGGGCGGAGCACCCCACAACCGCAGCGCCTGCAGCAAGTCCACTCAAGTCCAACATGATACAAAGAGCCGCAGAACTGATCGGCGCAGTGAGCACCATGCCGACAATGACGGATACAAGAATCCCCATCGGGAGAGGGGAGAGTTCCGTCGCCTGATTGATTACTGCGCCGATCCCATTCATAAAGTTCTGGATATAGGGGCCGACAAACTGCCCGGCAATACTGCCGGTAATGATGGTAACCATCGGCGTCACCACAATGTCGACCTTGGTTTTTCCACTGACCAGACGCCCGAGTTCCGCGCCTACAACAGCAGCCACATAAGCTCCCACCGGTCCACCCGCCTGGTAGCCGAACGCGCCGCAGACGACACAGGAGAATACCACCAGCGGTTTCGCTTTCAGTCCCCAGGCGATTGCAGCGCCAATCGCTGAACCTACCACGGGAGAGGAAGCCGCTGCCATCTCCGAATAAGGGGCCAAAAAGGTTAGAAAGGGAACCATACTCAGCTGAGACATGATGAGGCCGATAATGAGAGAAGAGAACAGGCCGAGTGCCATCGCACTCATGGCGTCTACAAAATACCGTTGAAAAAATCTCTTTAACAGGGTACGCGCCTTGTTGTCCGTTGTATTTTCCATGTTTCTACACCTACTCCATTTCTTTTTGGTCCGATTAGGGCGATATCCCCCAAATAGACAAAAAATAGCGGTTGTGAGAGGGATGTAACGCTGAAATATTCAGCGCTTATTTCCTAACCCACATACCGCTATTTCTTCTACAATATCGGATATTGTTGGCCGATCAAGCCATGCCGCCTCGCCAGCGACACGGCACTTGTCTGTTCAAATAGAACTTGTCCGAATTTGATCAGATGACGCCTTCTGCCATCATAGCATCTGCGACCTTAACAAAGCCTGCAATGTTGGCGCCAACCACGTAATTCTTCGGATAGCCGTACTTCTCAGCTGCATCGGCAGCATTCTTGAAGATGTTCTCCATGATTCCCTTGAGCTTTGCATCGACTTCTTCGAAGCTCCAGGAGAGACGCATGCTGTTCTGGCTCATTTCCAGCGCAGAGGTCGCTACGCCGCCGGCATTGCTGGCCTTGCCCGGTGCAAACAAAACGCCGTTTGCTTGCAAATATTCCGTTGCTTCAATGGAGGTCGGCATGTTTGCACCCTCCGCAACCGCAAAGACACCGTTTGCAACAAGCGCCTTTGCGTCGTCGATCAGCAGCTCGTTCTGTGTTGCGCACGGAAGAGCGATGTCACACTTGACCGACCAAACACCTTTCCCTTCATGATACTCGGAGTTCGGACGATAATTCTTGTATTCCGTCAAACGAGCGCGCTTCACTTCTTTGATCTCCTTAATAGCAGCCAGATCAATGCCTTCCGGATCGTAGATCCAGCCGGTGGAATCGCTCATGGTGACTACCTTGCCGCCGAGCTGCTGTGCCTTCTGGCAGGCATAGATGGCGACATTGCCAGCGCCGGAGATGGCGATGGTAGAACCAGCGATGCTCTTGCCGTTGGCCTTTAACATTGCGTCTGTGAAATACAGAAGGCCGTAACCAGTAGCCTCTGTGCGGGCCAAAGAACCGCCGAAGTTCAGACCCTTGCCGGTGAGCACACCCTCATAGGCATTGCGAATTCTCTTATACTGGCCAAACAAATAACCAATCTCACGGCCGCCTACGCCGATGTCGCCGGCCGGCACGTCGGTGTCCGGACCAATGTGGCGGTACAACTCTGTCATGAAGCTCTGGCAGAAAGCCATGATCTCGCGGTCGGACTTGCCCTTCGGATCAAAGTCGGAACCGCCTTTGCCGCCGCCGATCGGCAGGCCCGTCAGGGAATTCTTAAAGATCTGCTCAAAGCCAAGGAACTTGATGATGCCGAGGTTTACGGACGGATGGAAACGCAGGCCACCCTTGTAGGGTCCGATTGCGGAGTTAAACTGTACGCGATAGCCGCGGTTGACCTGCACCTTGCCGTTGTCGTCCACCCAAGGTACGCGGAACATAATCTGGCGCTCGGGCTCGGTGATGCGCTCCAGAATGCCGGCAGCCTCGTATTGGGGGTTTGCCTCGATCACGGGTTCCAGGGAGGTGAGCACTTCGGTGGCAGCCTGGATAAACTCAGGCTCGTTGGGATTTTTCTTTTACAAAAGTTCCAGCTGTTCACTGACATAAGACA
>OLNN01001974.1_pt1 | contig 15585 bp, 10 predicted proteins | sample 1672141 | NCBI WGS metagenome assembly OLNN01 (sample SAMEA3136652, study PRJEB25190) | human gut metagenome | biome: human gut; feature: human-associated habitat; material: faeces | place: Austria | collected 2013 | reverse complement strand
TCTTGTCGGTAGAGGAAGCGTGTACCAGCAGGAGTTTGTTATCCGCATAGAAAGCGATTCCCATGTGGGCTACGTCCAGCCCCGGAGTGTTGGTGGTGATGGCTATGATATCGCCGTCTTTAATCCACGGGAGACCATCGGCGGGAAGTTTGGCTTTGGGAAGATAGTGAATTTCCTTGCCGGACAAGGATTGTTCAATCTTTTTCATTTTGGCTACGTTTTCCGGAGAATTGGCCAGCTGCTTGTAGAGTTGGGGGTGGGAAGACATGTAGGAGATGGACAACCGTTCGGTGTCGGGACTCATGGCGCCCGTTACATCTTGAAGGAAGCCGTTGCGTACGCCATTGTTTATCCAGTCGGCAATATAATGCAGGCGGGAAGTGTACCCGTCGATTTTACCGTCACGGTAACGGATTTTTTGCAGGTTATCGGCGAAAGCGCTTTCCGAGATGTCCCCGTCGGCTAATTTGGGAGTGAGTGTCTCTGCCAGCACATATTCCACCAGCGTGGTGCAGTCTACCTCATCGCAGTTGATGACGAGTTCCTCGGGACCATCTGCCTCCAGTGTATGGGCTACGTATGGCACATCCAGATACTTTATTCCATTGCTCAACATATCTTTCCCTCCCTGGGCAGAAACGGAAGTTACCATGGCTGCGGCGCAGAGGGCGCTGAACATAAATTTAGTCATTGTTTTCATTTTTCTCTCTTTTGATTATTATTGTTCTTAAACGTAAAAAGGATGCAGCAAATTTACTACATCCTTTTTATAAAAGCTTAATCCGGAGGGATTAAACTCAATATTGCTGGATTAAATATTTATAATCCTCCTTTTTATCGAACGGAACAAGGGAGAAACCGTATTCAATGGCGTTCTCTTTGCCCGGACGAATCAGATAGGGCTCATGGGCGGTTGCGCCCCAACTGTCGTCTCCACCGACACCCATCATGCGGTAATCAATGAACAAATCGACCATCTTTTCCGGCAGAGGGTCGGTGAGGTGGCGGTGATGGGTCTTTTCGGTACGCGGAGCGCCGTTGTCAATCGTATCGCCGCTGTCCATACTTTCCAGGGGATAGTTGGAGGCGTTCAGCTCAAAGGTGCGGTCGGCGATGAGCAGCAAACCACGTTGCGTCTTATCGGTAAGGGCGCACCAATAGATGTCCGTGCGATGGTTGTTCTCCTGTGGGCGGACATACGGCTCGTACATATCCTTGACCGGGATGGCGTACTCTCCGATGAACTGGGAGGTACGGCGGTCTCGGTAATTCTCTTTCGGACCGCGACCGTAGTAGGTCAAGTCTGTAAAGCTTTCCGGCAACTGCATCCGCAGGCCCACACGCGGTATCATCGGAGCTTGGTCTCCTTCGGCCATGAAGCGGTTGTCTACCTTGATGACTCCGCTGGCATATATCTTATAGGTGATGTTCCAACGGGCCTCTGTCTGCGGAAAACGGTAGGTCACCTTTATTGTCGTGGCATTGCTGCCCGGAGTCACTTGGAAGCTTTCGGCTTTCGGTTCCTGATAGCTTGCCTCTTTCCAGGCTTTGAGGCGGACGGGGAGGTTGGCTCCATAGTCGTTGTCCGTCGGTGCACGCCAGAAGAAGGGACGGGGACCTTGACCGTTCAGTATGTACTCGTGCTTCTTGTATAAATAGGAGGTGAGCAGACCGCTTTGCTTGTCGAAGGTGGCTTTGAAGTCGGGACCGGAGAACGCCACCAAATTTCCCTCTTCCTTAGAAGTGGCGGGCTGCTGTGCCGTAGCCTCTTTCTTGTAGAAAGTATGGACGTAGGTCTGTTCGCGTGCGATGACCGTGCCGGCCGGGAGGAAAGGCTCTGCCGTCTTGATGGCTGCATAGAACTCGATACGCACATCTCCCGTTGTCTGTTTCTCTTTGGGTATGCCGTTCAGGAAGCCGGTGGTTACCGTCTTGCCCGGTGCAGCATGGATATTTTCAATCTTGCCACGGTAGACTTCCTTTCCATGGTCGCGGATGATGTAGTAGAAGTCGTACTTGTCGAGATTGGTGAAGGAGAAATCATTGCGGATTTTCACGGTGGAAGTCTGCTTGTCGAAGTCGAGGAACTTGATGTTCTGGTAGACCTTCCCCATCTCTTCCGTCTGCGGTTTGACACTGCGGTCGGGATATACCACGCCGTTGATGCAGAAATTACCGTCAGAGGGAGTGCCGTTCTCGCCATAGTCGCCGCCATAAGTCCAGTATTTACGGCCATCGTCAGTCTTGGCGGCAAAGCCCTGGTCTACCCAATCCCAGACACAGCCACCCTGGAGGATGGGATATTTTTCGATGATGTCCCAATACTCCTGGAAGTTGCCGAGGCTGTTGCCCATGGCATGGGCATACTCGCAAAGAATGAGGGGACGCGTCATCTCCTTGTTCCGGGCATACTTCTCCAGATAGGAAGGGGAAGCGTACATCGGGCAGTAGATGTCCGTATTCCATTCCAACAGTGCGCGTTCATACTGGATGGGACGGCTGTCGAGCGTCTTCAAGGTGTTGTAGGTGACGTAGAAATTCAATCCGTTTCCGGCTTCGTTGCCCAGCGACCAGATGATGACTGACGGATGGTTCTTGTCCCGTTCGTACATATTCATGGTACGGTCGAGATGGGCATTCATGAAGAGCGGATTGTTTCCCAGCGTACCGCCTACCCGCAAGTCGTAACCCATGCCGTGACTTTCGATATTGGCTTCGTCGATGACGTAGATACCATATTCATCGCAGAGTTCGTAGAAACGTTCCTGCTGGGGATAGTGGCAAGTGCGTACGGTATTGACATTGTATCTCTTCCAAAGCTCGAAGTCTTTCTTCATCAGTTCTTCGGAGACATAGTGACCGGTGTTCTCGTTGTGTTCGTGATAGTTCACGCCTTTCACGAGGATGGGTTGCCCGTTCACCAGCAATTGCTTGTCCTTGATTTCCACTGTACGGAAACCTACTTTGCAGCTTGTCGCTTCAATCACATCTCCGTTCGGGCGCTTCAAGCTGACGACGAGGGTATAGAGGTTGGGCGTTTCGGCTGTCCATTGCAGGGGTTCCTGGATGGTCTTCTTGGTGAATTCCACTTCCGTTTGGTCACCGCTGACTTGAGTAGAGGACTGGGCTATCTGCTGGTCGTTCTTGTCCAGCAGGCGGTAGCCAACGAGAAATGGGGAATTTTGTCCGCTTTCATTGGTAAACTGCACCTTTACCTTGAGGATACCGTTCCGGTAGTTCTCATCCAAAGGAGACTCCACCTTGAAGTCCGTGAGATGGATTTGAGGCTGGGCATATAAGTAAATGTCCCGTTCGATACCACTGATGCGCCAGAAGTCCTGGCATTCCAGATAGTTGGCATCGGAAAAGCGGTGTATCTGAATGGCAATGACATTCTTCCCTTTCTTGGCAATGGTGCTGACGTTGAAACGCGCCGGAGTCTTTGCATCTTTACTCATGCCTACAAACTTGCCGTTGAGGTAGTAGAAGGCTGCCCCGCGTACGCCGTCGGCACTCAGGAAAATTTCCTTATCGTCCCAGTCTCCCGGAAGAGTGAACTCGCGGCGGTAGGTGCCGGTGGGATTCCATTCTTGGGGAACGTATGGAGGATTGGGCTTGTCCCAATAAGGAGAATAGCCCGAAGAACAGAACTCATAGGGATGGTTCACGTAGATGGGCGTGCCGAATCCCTGCAACTCCCAGTTTCCGGGTACATTGATGTCCGGCCAGCGGCTGGCGTCCACACGGTCCATCATGAAGTCCGTGGGGCGGTCGGCGAAGGTTTCCACATAATGGAATTTCCATTTCCCGTTAAGGGACAAGCGGAAGGTTCCGTTCTTGCGGTCATTGATGACGGCATCAGCCTCCGTGACGTAGGAGGTGAACGTGCTGCGGGCAGGCTCCCGGTTGATGCTTGTCAGCTTGGGGTTGGTAATCTCTTCGTAGCGATTGTTCTCCTGAGCAGTCAGGGCAAAGGGAAACGCTGCGAGGCAAGTGAGTAAAAAATACTTTTTATTCATAATTGCTTTTATTTCTTTGTGGTAGGTTCAGAGACCGGGAATACGAGCCCTTCACGCAACCACTTCTCCAGTTCTTCCGTCCATTGACGCTTGTAGGTGAAGTTGTCCCGGAATCCCCAGCCATGTCCGCCGGTAGGGTAGGCATGCAGGCTGGCAGGCACTTTGTGGTCGCGCAAGGCGAGGAAATAGCCAATGCCGTTGATGGGTGGCACTGCGTCGTCGTCCGAAGAAAGCATGATAAAAGCCTGCGGAGTGCGTGGGGACACTTGTCTTTCGAGGGAGTATTTTTGTTCCAGCTCCTGAGATGGATTTTCTCCGATAAGGTTCTTACGGGAACCTCCATGGGTAACGCCTTTCTGCATGGAAATCACCGGATAGAACAAGATCTGGAAGTCGGGACGGGTCTTGTCACTGCTGTATAGTGTGGCAAGCGAAGCTGCCAGATGGCCGCCGGCAGAAGCGCCCATGATGCCTACACGCTGAGGATTGACACCCCATTCGGCGGCATGTTCGCGTACCATGCGGATGGCTTGTTCGGCATCGGAAAGGGGCACTTCATGGTGTCCGTTGGGCATACGGTATTTCAGTACTGCATAGGTGATGCCTTGTGTGTTGAACCAGGGAGCCATGTCGTGTCCCTCGTGCTTCATGGCCAGTCCCCCGTAGCCGCCTCCCGGACACATGATGATGGCCATGCCGTTGGGGTGGGAGGCAGGATACACCGTAAGGGTAGGGGTGGTGACATCGGACACCCATTCGTTGTTATGGTTCTGTCCGGAATTGGTCAGTTCGTTGTTATTGGGGGCACCGTTGGGCCATAGGGGCAGTTCAACGGGCTTTTGTGCGGATAACATGGTCGTTGCAAATAGAAAAGATAAAAGTAGAATCTTTTTCATGTTCTTGGTATTTAAAAGTTATTTGGTTTTCATGGAAGCTTTGATGAGGTAGAATATCAGAATGGCATAAGCACCCAGCGCCAGCACTTCGGACCAGGTGTTCTGCAACCATGCATCGTTTACGAGGTTGATTCCTCCGAAACGCATGGCAGCACTTGCCACACCCATCAATGCACCGCCGGCAATGAAACCGGAGGCAAGCAGGGTACCTTTCTCCCCGCGTTCGGCATTGAGAGCGGCATCCTTGCTGCGGCTGGTCACGTACCAGTTGATGGCACCGCCCACTACCAACGGAACATTCAGTTCCAATGGGATGAACATACCCAATGCAAATGCCAGTGCGGGAATCTTGCAGAAATTGAGGATGACGGCCAGCACTGCACCGATGCCGTAGAGCAGCCAGGGCGCACCCACACCGTTCATCAACGGTTCGATAACGGCCGCCATGGCATTGGCTTGCGGAGCGGCCAGCTGTCCGCTGGTGAAACCGTATGTCTTGTTTAGGATAATCATTACACCACCTACGGTAGCGGCAGAAACGATGGTTCCGAGGAACTTCCAGGTCTCCTGCTTGGCAGGCGTGCTACCCAGCCAGTAACCGATTTTCAAGTCTGTGATGAAGCCTCCCGCCATGGACAGTGCCGTACATACAACACCGCCCATCACCAGTGCCGCAACCATCCCTTCGGGACCTTTCAGCCCTACGGCTACCATGACTACGGATGCCAGGATTAATGTCATCAGCGTCATTCCGGATACGGGGTTTGTGCCCACAATCGCAATGGCATTGGCTGCCACGGTGGTGAACAGGAAAGCGATACCTGCAACAAGCAGGATAGCTACAATGGTATGTGTCAAGTTGCCCTGCATCACATCGAAGTAGAAGAAGAGAACAACCAGCAGCAGCGTGATGATGGAACCGATGGCGATAATCTTCATAGAGATGTCCCGCTGTGTGCGTTTCACACTGGCTTCCACGTTGGACTTACCTCCCATTTCCTTGGCAGCCAGTCCTACGGCACTCTTGATGATGCCCCAAGACTTGATAATGCCGATGATACCTGCCATGGCAATGCCACCGATACCGATGCTCTTGGCATAGTATTTGAAGATTTCTTCCGGAGCCATAGCGCCTATGGTTGCCGTGATTTCGGGGTTCCATTGGTTCAGTACGGAATCTCCCCAAATCATGGACATACCGGGGATGATAATCCACCATACGGCCAGCGAACCGGCACAGATGATGGACGCGTATTTCAGTCCCACGATATAGCCCAGACCGAGCACAGCAGCACCCGTATTAACCTTGAATACCAGCTTGGCTTTCTCGGCCAGCATTTCGCCGAGGCCGCATACGCGGGTAGTGAAATTCTCGTTCCACCAGCCGAAGGTTGCCACGATGAAGTCGTATAGACCACCGATGATACCTGCCATGAGTAATGGTTTTGCCTGGCTGCCGCCCTTTTCACCGGAGACGAGCACTTGTGTGGTGGCTGTCGCCTCGGGGAAGGGATACTTGCCGTGCATGTCGCTCACGAAATATTTACGGAAGGGGATAAGGAAGAGAATACCCAGCACACCTCCCAGCAGGGAACTGATAAAGACTTGTGCAAAGGTGACGGTGATTTCTTTCGGATAGGTCTCTTGGAGAATATAGAGTGCCGGAAGGGTGAAGATGGCACCTGCCACGATGACACCCGAGCTGGCACCGATAGACTGGATAATGACGTTTTCGCCCAATGCGTTTTTGCGTTTGGCGGCACCCGATACGCCGACGGCAATGATGGCGATGGGGATGGCGGCTTCGAATACTTGCCCCACCTTTAGCCCCAGATAGGCGGCTGCGGCCGAAAAGAGAATGGCCATCAGAATACCCCATGTCACCGACCAGGCATTTACTTCTGAATACTTCTTGTCCGGGCTCATCAGAGGGTTGTACACTTCTCCCGGTTTCAATTCACGGAACGCATTTTCCGGTAGTCCGGTAATAGGTTCTTCTTCTTGTTTCATAGGTTTTGTAGTTTTATGTTTTTCTTTAATAGACTTCAAAGAAAGCAAAAAAAAAGGAGATTTAAAAAAATCTCCTTAATTCTGTATGGTAAAATGCTTATTTGGCATCTTTAGCGGTCATGTCCCCTTCGATAAATAATCGCATGATTTCCGTTTTGGCATTGGTGCGCAGGGTAATGGATTTCTTGAAGTGTCCGGGGTATCTTCCGGTTCCATTATAAGTTACTTTCACTGTTCCAGTCTTTCCCGGTGCTATCGGTTCTTGTGAATATTCGGGAACGGTACATCCGCAGGAAGCTACAGCCTGATGGATGACAAGCGGAGCATCGCCTACGTTCGTAAACTTAAAGGTGTAGCTGACCACAGGACTGTTTTCGGAGAATGTGCCGAAGTTGTGGGTGGTCTGTTCGAATTTGATGTCTGCCTTTCCTTGTGCATAGGCATAACCGATGCTCATAACCAGCAGCATCATATAAAAAACGACTTTCTTCATGTTCTTATCTTTTTTATATTTCAACGGCGCAAAGGTAACCCATTTTCATTAAAATAATGCCTATGGCGTGCGAAATTGTATTAAATCGGGCTCAAAAGGTCTCTGTACGAATGATAAGCAGGGAAAAATAGGGGAAGCGGATGGTCGCTATCCGCTTGCTGTCATTGATATACTTCTCTTCCGGAGTGCCTACATTCTCAAAATAGTGATACCGGTATTCGGGATGCAGGCGGATGCAGCGGTGAATCTCATCGGTGCATCTGGACAGCTTCATGATGACAACCGCACTGTTTTCGCTTGTCAGTTTCTCTATCTCTTCTGTCGTAGTAATGCCGGGTATCACCGTCAGCCGCTCTTCCTGGCTGGCCACATGGAGCCCGCCCAGTGCGCCGGCGGCAATGAAGGCGGGGATACCGGGGATGTGCTTCACGGGGATGCCGTCTGCCTGCAGTTTGTCATATACATAATGTATGGAAGAGTAGAATCCGGCATCTCCTTCGGCAACGATACAGACCTTCTTTCCTTGTTGCCGGAGGGTGGAGCTCTCCATATAGACCTCGTCGTAGGCGCTCAGGGCTTTTTCGCGCTGTTTGCTCATGGGGAGTGGAAAGCGGTGCACCGTGTTTTCCGGAATGTCGAGTTGCAATAGGATGTCGGCTGCGCGTGAAACTCTGTTTCCATCTTTGGCCAGTGTCTCGGGACAGAATATACAGTCGGCTGTCTGCAGGGCTTTCAAGCCTTTTACGGTAATCAGTTCCGGTTCGCCGGGACCGAGAGATACAAATATGACGGGGAACATTTGCATGAAGACATTAAAGGTTAAAAATTAAAGAACAGCAAAACGGCTACAAAAGTGGGGAAATAATCAGTAGCAAACAAGATATTCGCTATCTTTGTTATTTACTAAAACAATCTGTTTTTTATGGATTATCAACTGAACACCCGCTTGAATGGCAACATAGCCATGACTTCCAGCTACCATGAGCGTGCGTCGCTGCAACGTGACAAGACTCTGTATAAATTCATTTGGGTACAGAGCGGTACGCTGACTCTGGAAATAGACCATATCCCCATGCGCCTGGAAAAGGATGAAATCGTGACCTTGACCCCGTTGCATCACCTGGAGGTAAAAGAGGTGGACGGTGAATACCTGACGTTTGTATTCAACAGCAATTTTTATTGCATCTATGGACATGACAACGAGGTCTCTTGCAATGGATTCCTTTTTTATGGCTCTTCCAAGGTGATGAAACTGGCACTTTCTGCCGGGCAGTCTTCCAACTTGCATGACATAGTCCGCATTTTCCGGCAGGAATCGGTCATCCATGACAACCTGCAGGAGGAGATGCTGCAGATTGTCTTGAAACGTTTCATCATTACCTGCACACGCATTGCGCGTCAGCGTTTTGGGGTGGGGCAGGAGAAGGAAAAGACGTTTGACATCATCCGGCAGTATTACGTATTAGTGGACCGGCATTTCAAGGAGAAGAAGCAAGTGCAGGATTATGCCGATATTCTTTGCCGTTCTCCCAAGACACTTTCCAATCTGTTCTCGACCTGCGGGTTGCCTTCCCCTTTACGGGTGATTCATGACCGCATTGAGGCAGAAGCCATGAGATTGCTGCTGTATACCCACAAAAGCGCTAAGGAAATCAGCTCCATTCTGGGCTTCGAAGACTTGTCCGCGTTCAGCCGTTTTTTCAAGAAAATGACCGGCGAGAGTGTCTCGGACTACCGGAAAAGAGTGAAACGGGAAGAATTGCCAACTGTTGCGGAATAATTGCCATTTCGTACGTGGTGGAAAACAAGGAACTTTGCAAAAACAAAAATCAAGTCATATTACTGAAACCATTTAAAAAGTAGAACAAAGATGAAAACGAAATTGCAAAACTTGTTTATGGCTGCGTTGACGCTGGCCGCTTCCACTCAAAAGTTGGGTGTTAATTTGATTCGTGTAGCCATCCTGGTTATTTTCGTATGGATTGGTGGGTTGAAATTCTGGAATTATGAGGCTGAAGGGATTGTCCCTTTTGTGGCGAACAGCCCGTTCATGAGCTTCTTTTATACAAAGAGTGCCCCGGAGTACAAGGAGTATAAGCTGAAAGAGGGCGAGTTCAATGAGGCGAAACATCAGTGGCACGTGGAGAACAATACGTATGGTTTCTCCCACGGTCTGGGCATTCTGATTATGGCCATCGGCATCCTGACATTTCTGGGGATATTCTCTCCGAAAATCGGACTGGCGGGAGCCGCACTTGCCATTGTCATGACGATGGGTACCCTCTCTTTCCTGGTGACAACCCCTGAGGTGTGGGTGCCCGACTTGGGAAGCGGGGAGCACGGCTTTCCGTTGCTGACGGGGGCAGGGCGCTTGGTCATCAAGGATACGGCCATTCTTGCCGGTGCCATTGTCGTACTGTCTGACAGTGCAAAAAGAGTATTGAACCAATTAAGGAAATAGACGTATGAAACAGTATGATGCCATTATCATCGGATTCGGCAAAGGCGGAAAGACGCTGGCTGCCGAGTTGGCAAAACGGAAGCTGGACGTTGCCGTAGTGGAGCGTTCGGAAAAGATGTACGGAGGGACATGTATCAATATCGGTTGCATTCCCACAAAAACATTGGTGCATGCGGCAAAGCATGCGGACAAAGACGCTTCTTGGGAGGTCAAGAAGGCATACTATCGTCAGTCCATTGCAAGGAAGGAAGAGGTCGTCTCTTTCCTGCGTCAGAAGAACTATCACAATCTGGCCGACAATCCTCATATAACGGTCTATACGGGTATCGGCTCCTTTGCAGGTCCGGATGTGGTGGAAGTTGGGATGGTGGAAGGGACATTACAATTGCAAGCTCCCCGGATATTCATCAATACGGGTGCCGAAACCGTCATTCCACCGATAGAGGGGATACAAGGTAACCCACGGGTATATACCAGCACCTCCATTATGGAACTGACTGAGCTGCCGGCACAGCTCGTCATTGTAGGTGGGGGATACATCGGACTAGAATTTGCTTCCATGTATGTTTCGTTCGGTTCGCAAGTCACGGTGCTCGAGGGCTCTTCCGAACTGATATCCCGGGAGGACCGGGACATTGCGGACAGTGTCCGGGAGGTATTGGAACAGAAAGGAATCGTTTTCAGGCTGAATGCACGCGTGCAGTCCGTGAAAGACTCTGACGTCATTTACCGGGATGCGGTCACGGGAGAGGAACATCAGTTACACGCAGATGCCATCCTGCTGGCTACCGGCCGGCGTCCGAATACGGCTGGCTTGAATCTGGCGGCGGCAGGTGTAGAGGTGAATGAGCGCGGTGCCATTGTGGTGGACGACTATTTGCAGACTACCAACCCCAAGATACATGCTATCGGTGATGTAAAGGGCGGTTTGCAGTTTACCTACATTTCTTTGGATGATTACCGCATTCTGCGCGAAGACCTTTTCGGGGCGGGAGAACGCAAGGTGTCCGACCGTGACCCGGTGAGCTATTCGGTATTCATCGACCCGCCGCTTTCACGCATCGGGCTGAGCGAAGCGGAAGCACGCAAGAAGGGATTGAATATAAAGGTCAACAAGCTGCCGGTAGCCGCCATTCCGCGTGCCAGGACTTTGGGCGATACGAACGGACTCTTCAAGGTGGTGGTGGACGCCGATACGGACAAGATAGTGGGATGTACGCTGTTTGGTCCGGAATCGAGCGAGGTCATCAACCTGGTGGCAATGGCTATGAAGACCGGGCAGGAATATACCTTCCTCCGTGATTTTGTCTTTACACATCCCAGCATGAGTGAAGCACTGAATGACTTGATGGGCTTTTAAAGATTATTTAGGCACAATATCCGTCAATTTGCAGGAAGAGCATTTGCGTATCTCCCCAAAAATGACGAATATTGTGCCCGAATTCTATAAACCCCAATAGTCATGACCCGGATATCTGCCATAGGCATTGCACTGCTGTGCATTTTATGCGTAACCTCTTGCGGCTTAAAATCAAGACAGACTACTACCGAATCTTCTTCCGAAACGGGCTATTCTCCGGTTACGACAGACACGGCAGCTACCATTGTACTGTGCTATGCCAAAGGCTATACGGTGAAATATCTTCCGCACCATGTCCGTCTGGTGGATATACACGACCCTCAAAAAGAAAGCAGTAGCACTTTCCACTATGCGCTGGTACCGAAAGGCATAAAGCCTGTCGGCATACCGAGCGACTATACGGTGATTGAAACGCCGGTAGAGCACGTTATGTGTATGACATCCCTGCAACTTTCCAACTTCATCCGTCTGGATGCCTGCGATTATGTGGTGGGCATCACCAGTACGCGCCATCTCTTCAACAAGGAGATGAACGACCGTTTGAAGTCCGGCGAGACCGTGAAGATTGGTATCGAAGGGAACTTTGATAATGAAGTGATAATGAGCATGAATCCGGATGTTATCTTTATCTCTCCTTTCAAGCGGGGTGGATATGATGCCATGCGGGAAATCGGTATTCCACTGGTTCCCCATTTGGGGTACAAGGAGATGACCCCGTTGGGGCAGGCTGAATGGATAAAATTCATCGGCATGTTCATTGGCCGGGAAGTGGAGGCGAATGAAAAGTTTGCTGCGATAGAGAAGCGCTATAACGAATTGAAGGAGCTGGCTGCCAACGTGAAGAAGCGTCCGGTGGTATTCAGCGGCGAGATACGGGGTGGCAACTGGTATGCAGTGGGAGGAAAGAGCTTTCTTGCCGAACTGTTCCGTGATGCCGGTGCGGATTATTTCTTGAAAGACGATCCCCGTTCGGGAGGTGTCACGCTGGATTTTGAAACCGTATATAGCCAGGCGGAGAGTGCCGACTATTGGCGCATTGTCAACAGCTATGACGGGACGTTCACGTATGATGCCTTGAAGTCCCTCGACCCGCGTTATGCCGACTTCCGTGCGTTCCGTGAGAAGGGAGTGGTATACTGCAACATGCGTGAGAAACCCTTCTACGAAAGTATGCCCATGCAGCCCGAAATTGTATTGGAAGACCTGATACATGCTTTCCATCCCGATTTGTTGCCCGACTATAAACCGACTTACTACGAACTGCTGAAATGATAAAAAGACCCATACTTCCGTTGATGTTGCTGACACTGGCATCTATCTTTCTTTTTTTCCTGCTGAACCTGCTTTTTGGGTCGGTTCACATTCCTCTGCGCTCTGTGTGGAATATATTGTGGGGAAATACGGATGAATCCGTTATTTGGCAGAATATCATCTGGAAGTCCCGCGTGCCCCAGGCGTTGACGGCATTGGTGGCGGGAGCAGGGCTGTCAGTCAGCGGTCTGCAGATGCAGACGGTGTTCCGCAATCCGCTGGCAGGGCCTTCGGTATTGGGCATCAGTTCAGGTGCCAGCCTGGGTGTGGCTTGTGTGGTATTGCTGTCCGGGGCGATGGGCGGTGTGGCATTGAGCCGTTTGGGGTATATGGGCGAGGTTGCCTTGTCGGTTGCCGCCATTATCGGTGCGCTGGCTGTGATGGCGCTCATTGTCTATGTCTCCCAGAAGGTGAAGGGCAACGTGACGCTGCTGATAATCGGTGTGATGATAGGCTATGTGGCAAGTGCCGTCATCGGCGTATTGAAATATTTCAGTGTGGAGGAAGATATACGTGCATATGTCATTTGGGGATTGGGTAGCTTTGCCCGTGTTTCGGGCGACCAGATGGTGCTGTTTGTCTGCATCATGGCTGTGCTGCTTCCGTTGTCCTTCCTGCTGATAAAGACGATGAATCTGTTGCTGCTGGGCGATGGCTATGCACGCAATCTGGGACTGAACATCAAGCGGGCACGCCTGCTGGTTATCTCATGCTCCGGCGTGCTGGTGGCTATTGTAACGGCCTATTGCGGTCCGATTATGTTTATCGGATTGGCGGTTCCCCATCTGTGCCGTGCCATCTTCCACTCTTCGGACCATCGGGTGTTGATGCCTGCCACATTGCTGGTAGGCGCTTCCCTGGCATTGGTCTGCAATCTGATAGCCCGTATGCCCGGCTTCGAGGGAGCTTTGCCGGTCAACTCGGTGACGGCACTGGTAGGTGCGCCGGTAGTGGCTTCTGTACTTTTTAGAAAACGGAAAGGAGAATTGAATGAATAAGGAAACCATACATATAGAGAATCTTTCCATCGGTTACCCCGGTAAGGGGGATGTGAAAGTGGTGGCAGACGGCATTTGCGCCGGAATTAACAGTGGTGAGCTGACTTGCTTGTTGGGAGCTAATGGAGTGGGGAAGTCCACGCTGCTCCGTACGTTGTCCGCCTTCCAGCCAAAACTTGGAGGAAACATATTTATTGAAGGAAAAGAGATTGGGGACTATACCGACAAGCAGCTTTCGCGCGTCATTAGTGTGGTGCTGACGGAGAAGTGCGATATACGCAATATGTCCGTCGTAGAACTGATAGGTCTGGGGCGTAGCCCCTACACCGGTTTCTGGGGAACTCTTTCGAAAGAGGACAAGACTGTGGTGGACAAATCCATCGCCCTGGTAGGCATTCCCCATCTGGCACACCGCATGGTGCATACGCTGAGTGACGGTGAACGGCAGAAGGTGATGATAGCCAAGGCGCTCGCCCAGGAAACTCCCGTCATCTATCTGGATGAACCGACAGCTTTCCTTGATTTTCCCAGTAAAGTAGAGATGATGCAACTGCTTCACCAGCTCAGCCGGCAAACGGACAAGACGATTTTCCTTTCTACTCACGACCTGGAACTGGCCCTGCAGATAGCGGACAAAATATGGCTGATGGACAAGGTGAACGGCGTAACTATCGGTACTCCCGAGGACCTTTCGTTGAACGGCAGCCTGAGCAACTTCTTTGCCCGTAAGGGTATTGCCTTTGATTTGGAAACGGGACTGTTCAGGGTGGCCAATGAATATACCTCCCAGATACGCTTGGCGGGCCACGGGCAGAAGTATGCCATGGTGCGCAAGGCACTCCAGAGAAACGGGATTCTGGCAAACCGGAATGTTGAATCGGAGATTTATATCGAAACCGGAGATTTGAAGGGAGACGGCAGCTTCGTATTCCATCGACCGGGCAAGGAGCCGGTAACAGTGTACTCCATTGAGAAATTGCTGCAAATAGTCTTGTCATTCCATTCCCTATGATGCACCATTCTGCAAAGGATAATTATGTCCACTTAACGACGACTCCGGTCCCCCGGCTGATTACGTCATTGGCTGTGCCGACCATCATCAGCATGCTGGTGACGTCCTTCTACAACATGGCAGATACCTATTTTGTGGGTAAAATAAATACCCAGTCTACGGCTGCCGTAGGTATCGTGTTTTCTGTGATGTCCATTATCCAGGCTGTGGGATTCTTCTTCGGTCATGGTTCGGGGAACTACATCTCCCGTAAGTTGGGGGCGCAGGAAACGGAGAGTGCCGAGAAGATGGCATCCACCGGCTTCTTTTTTGCCTTGTTTATCGGAGCGGCTCTGGCTGTGCTGGGATTGCTGTTCCTTACACCGCTTTCCCTTGCTTTGGGGTCGACGCCTACTATTCTTCCGTATACGGAGCGCTATTTGGGAATCATTCTGCTGGGTACTCCTTTTATGACCGCCTCATTGGTGCTGAATAACCAAATACGTTTTCAAGGTAATGCGGCGTATGCCATGGTGGGGATTGTGAGTGGGGCGGTCATCAACGTGGTGCTCGACCCTATCCTGATTTTTGTATGCGATATGGGCATATCCGGTGCCGCACTTGCCACAGTAGTCAGCCAGATATGTAGTTTCATCCTTTTGCTATATATGGGGCGCAGAGGAGGAAATATACGTATACGTTACAGAAACTTTACGCCTACACTGGCTTTCATCAAGGAAATTATTGGGGGTGGAACTCCGTCACTCACCCGGCAGGGACTGGCAAGCGTGGCAACCATTTTGCTGAACGTGGCGGCCGGTGCATATGGTGACGCAGCTATTGCAGGGATGTCCATTGTGACGCGTATCTCTATGTTTATCAATGCTTTCCTAATTGGTTTCGGGCAAGGCTTCCAACCGGTATGCGGATTCAATTATGGTGCCGGGCTGTATGCCAGAGTGCGCCAAGGATTCTGGTTCTGTGTGAAGGTAGGCTTTTTCTTTTTGCTGGTTTGTGCGGTGGCAGGTATGGGATATGCCGAGGAG
>OLNN01001968.1_pt1 | contig 15610 bp, 13 predicted proteins | sample 1672141 | NCBI WGS metagenome assembly OLNN01 (sample SAMEA3136652, study PRJEB25190) | human gut metagenome | biome: human gut; feature: human-associated habitat; material: faeces | place: Austria | collected 2013 | reverse complement strand
GGGGTGAAGATTACCGTATCTCCGGAAAAAAGCGCCGAGCTGCTGCATAAGATCAATATCTGTTTCCTGTTTGCGCAGAATTATCATGTGGCAATGAAGTATGTGGCTCCGATCCGAAAAGAGCTGGGCATTCGAACGGTATTTAATATCTTAGGACCGCTCAGCAATCCGGCGGGCGCGAACATGGAGCTGATGGGCGTATTTGACCAGTCGCTGGTCGAGCCGCTGGCACAGGTCATGGCGAATCTTGGCGTGACACGCGGAATGGTCGTATACGGACAGGATCGTCTGGATGAGATTTCGATGAGTGCGCCGACCTCTGTGTGCGAGATCAAGGATGGAACCTTTACAAGCTATGAGCTCGCGCCGGAGCAGTTTGGATATGAGCGATGCGAGAAAGATGCTTTACAGGGAGGCACGCCGGAAGAGAATGCACAGATCACACGGGCGATCCTGACAGGCGCCAAGCAGGGTGCAAAGCGTCAGGCGGTCTGCCTGAATGCGGGAGCGGCGCTCTACATCGCAGGAAAGGCTGAAACGATTGCGAAAGGTGTGCGTCGGGCAGAGCAGCTACTTGACAGTGGAGCGGCACTTGCAAAGTTGGAGGAATTTATCCGGGAATCCAATGCGGAGGAGCAGAGATGAACATTCTGGAGCAAATCGCGGCGCAGACGAGGGAACGGATCGAAGCGGAAAAGCGGCAGACGCCGACGGAAGAGCTGATCCGTCAGATCGAAGCGACCGAGCAAAAAAAATCAAAACAGAGCTTTTATGAGGCTTTAAAAAAGCCTGGGATGTCCTATATCTGTGAGGTAAAAAAAGCGTCGCCCTCGAAGGGGCTGATCGCCTCGGATTTCCCGTACCTGGACATTGCCAGAGAGTATGAGGCAGCGGGTGCATCCGCAATCTCCTGTCTGACGGAGCCGTTTCGGTTCCTCGGAAAGGATGCATATCTGCAGGAGATTGCAGCGCAGGTAGAGATTCCGGTGCTGCGCAAGGATTTTACCGTCGATGAGTATATGATTTATCAGGCGTGTCTGCTTGGTGCATCGGCAGTGCTTCTGATCTGTGCAATTCTGGATGATGCACAGCTGCGCGCCTATCGGGAGCTGGCAGAGTCCCTTGGAATGGATGCGCTGGTCGAGGCACATGACGAGGCAGAGGCCTGCCGGGCAGCAGTAAGTGGTGCGCGCATCATCGGTGTGAACAACCGGGATCTGAGGACGTTTCAGGTCGATGTGACGAACAGCGTCCGGCTGCGGAGCCTGATTCCGGAGGAGGCGGCCTATGTCTCTGAGAGTGGGATCCGGACAGCACAGGACATTCAGGTACTTCGGGAGAATCATGTAGATGCGGTGCTGATCGGTGAGACGCTGATGCGCAGTCCGAAAAAGCGGGAAGCCCTGGAAGAGCTGAACGGAGGAATGATTCTGTAGAAAAAGGTGCCGTCTGCTTCTGGCAGCAAGGACACAGAAAGCTGCCATAGCGGCAGAACAGCAGGAAGTACAGGTGTGGAAAGGAAGTATACTGTGTGTGTAATACGGAAACAGGAAGAAACAGGAGCTTCACAGCGAACGAAAATCAAGATCTGCGGTCTGAGCCGCCCAGAGGATATCGAAGCTGTCAATGAGGTGAAGCCGGACTACGCAGGCTTTGTAGTGGAAGTACCGAAAAGCCGCAGAAATGTGTCCGTCCAACAGCTTCGAAGGCTGACGGCGCTGCTCGACCACGGGATCGTTTCTGTCGGCGTCTTTGTCAATGCGCCGGTGGAGCTGATCGTGGGTCTGCTGCAGGATGGCGTACTTGCGATGGCTCAGCTGCACGGGCAGGAGGATGCGTCGTATGTGGAAGCAGTGAAAGAACAGACGGGTCGACCGGTAGTTCAGGCGTTTTCCATTCGGACACAGGAGGATGTACAGCGGGCATTTGCCAGTCCTGCCGATTACATTTTGCTGGATCAGGGTGGTGGAGGAACCGGACGGACGTTTGACTGGTCCTTGCTGGAGCGGTCAAAGGCTGCAGAAAATAAAACGCCATTTTTTCTGGCGGGCGGGCTTGGAGTCGACAATCTGGAAGAGGCGATCCGGAGGACGCGACCCTTTGCGGTCGATCTCTCCAGCAGTCTTGAGACAGATGGCAGGAAAGATGCCGGGAAGATACGGGAGGCAGTGCGGATTGTGAGAGCATGAAATGCGAAGTAATCCGTGTATAACATCATAAAATGCCTGGAGAAAGAACAGGAAAGACAACAGAAGAAAGGAAGAACCAATATGTCAAAAGGAAGATTTGGAATCCACGGAGGCCAGTACATCCCAGAGACACTGATGAATGCAGTGATCGAACTGGAAGAGGCATACCTTCATTATAAAGATGATCCGGAATTTAACCGGGAGCTGACAGAGCTGTTAAATGAGTATGCCGGCCGGCCCTCCCGCCTGTACTATGCTTCACATATGACGGAGGATCTTGGCGGCGCGAAGGTTTACCTGAAGCGCGAGGATCTGAACCATACCGGTGCGCATAAGATCAACAACGTGCTCGGTCAGGTACTGCTGGCGAAGAAAATGGGAAAAACCCGTGTCATTGCGGAGACCGGAGCCGGTCAGCACGGAGTGGCGACAGCAACAGTGGCAGCACTGATGGGCATGGAATGTGAAGTATTTATGGGTGAGGAAGACACAAAGCGTCAGGCACTGAACGTTTATAAAATGCGTCTGCTCGGCGCAACGGTGCATCCGGTGACCTCCGGGACAGCGACCCTGAAGGATGCCGTATCAGAGACGATGCGTGAGTGGACGAACCGGATTGCGGATACGCATTATGTACTCGGTTCGGTCATGGGGCCGCATCCGTTCCCGACGATCGTGCGTGATTTTCAGGCGGTCATTTCCAAAGAGATCAGACAGCAGATGCTGGAAAAGGAGGGAAGACTGCCGGATGCGGTGCTGGCATGCGTCGGTGGCGGATCCAATGCGATCGGCACCTTTTATCACTTCATTGAGGATGAGGGCGTGCGCCTGATTGGCTGTGAGGCAGCCGGACGCGGCGTCAATACGGCAGAGACAGCGGCGACCATCGCGACAGGAAGGCTTGGCATTTTCCATGGCATGAAGTCCTATTTCTGTCAGGATGAATACGGGCAGATCGCCCCGGTCTACTCGATTTCAGCCGGACTCGATTATCCGGGTATCGGTCCGGAGCATGCACACCTGTACGATATCGGACGTGCTGAATATGTGCCGGTGACAGACGAGGAGGCAGTGGATGCATTTGAGTATCTATCCCGGATCGAGGGCATCATCCCGGCGATAGAGAGTGCACATGCCGTTGCCTATGCGAAGAAGCTTGTCCCGACGATGAGAAAGGACCAGTGCGTAGTTATTACGATTTCCGGCCGCGGTGACAAGGACTGTGCAGCGATTGCACGTTACAGAGGGGAGGATATTCATGAATAAGAGAATTGCGGAAGCATTTGCAAATGGAAAGGCGTTTATCCCGTTTCTGACCTGCGGAGATCCATCACTTGAAGTGACGGAGCAGCTCATCTATGCGATGGAAGAGGCAGGCGCAGATTTGATTGAACTCGGAATCCCGTTTTCTGATCCGACTGCGGAGGGGCCGGTCATTCAGGCAGCGAATGTGCGTGCCTTAAGCGGTGGCGTTACGACCGATAAAATTTTTGATATGGTAAAGCGGCTCCGACAGAATACGAAGATTCCGATGGTGTTCATGACGTATGCGAATGTTGTCTTTTCCTATGGTACGGAGCGCTTTATCCAGAAGGCGGCCAGTCTTGGTATGGACGGCCTGATTCTTCCGGATGTGCCGTTTGAGGAAAAGGAGGAGTTCGATTCGGTGTGTAAAAAATATGGCTTGGATCTGATTTCCCTGATTGCACCGACCTCCCATGAGCGGATCACTCAGATTGCAAAAGAGGCGGAAGGGTTCGTATACTGCGTCTCCTCTCTTGGCGTGACCGGTATGCGTTCTACGATTACGACCGATATCGGTGCGATGGTACAGCTCGTGAAGGCAGCAAAGGATATTCCGTGCGCGGTCGGCTTTGGCATCTCTACCCCGGAGCAGGCAGCTGCGATGGCGGCGAAATCAGACGGGGCGATCGTCGGATCCGCGATCGTGAAGCTCTGCGGGCAGTATAAAGAGGCGTGTGTACCGTATGTGAAAGAGTATGTAAAGTCCATGAAGGATGCAGTGAGAGGATAATAAAAATACCCTGACGTTGGCTCTGTATAGTAAATATGACTATATAAGAGGAAGCGTCGGGGTATTGTGGTTTAGCGCATCAGGACAGCTTAATGTTTTTAAATAAAGAAGCAAGGGAGGTCGTCGCTGCCTCAGTTTCCGGCATCTCGTAGGTCTCTTCCTCGACCTCGACAGCTGCGACATCCTCAAGAGCCTTCATACTCAGACTGATCTTGCCGTCTTTGATGCCGATGACCTTGACTTTGACGGTCTGCCCTTCTTTGAGCACGACACCCGGGTGTTTGATTCGCTGCTGGCAGATCTGGGATACGTGTACGAGTCCGGTCAGATCGTTGGAGAGACGGACAAACGCACCGTATGGCATCAGAGATTCCACCGTGCCCTCGGTCACGAGGCCGACTTCTACATTCGATACGCGCTGCTTGCGCTCTTCTGCTTCTTTCTCGCGCAGGATCTCTTTTGCGGAGAGCACGAGCTTTTTATCCTCCGGATCGGCGGTGATGACGCGGACCTCGATTTCTTTTCCGACCCAGTCCTCCGGATTTTCTACATATTCCAGAGCCAGCTTGGAGGCCGGGATAAAGCCGCGGATGCCTTCTACATAAGCGACTACGCCGCTTTTGACTGCCTCGCTGATCTTTACCGTGATATTGGACTGATCCTTTAAGAGCTGCTCAAGACGCTCCCAGCCGAGTACGGCAGCAGCCTCCTTCATAGAAAGAAGGATGTGTCCTTCGCCATCGTCGCGGCGGATGACAGTCGCAGAGATGGTCTGTCCGACCTGAATCTCGTTGAAGGTAAAGTTCGGATCATCGCTTGCATCTTCCAGACGAATGATTCCGTCAGTGAAGGAACCGAAGTCGAGTGTCACGGTATCTTCAGATACGCCGATGACCTCACCGGTCAGAATATCACCCTCATGGATCGGCTTTAAAGAAGCGTTGATTGCATCCTCATAATCTGCCATTGTCTCTACCGGAGCCGCAGTCTCTTTTGTAGCGGTTTCCGGCTTGGTTTCATTCATGTTTTTTACTTCTTCGCTCATAATAGCCTCCGTTTTCTAAAAAAGTTAGTAATATTTTACCACAAAGTAGAAGCTTTGGGTACAGGAAATCAGAAAAGTGTTTCAAAATGTCGGGCAAAGTGGTATACTATACAGGATTGGAAAGGCAGGAATAGAAATGCAGACAATTCTGGAAGATATGCGCAGCGGGATTTCGGAAGAAGGGATCCGGCTGGGCGGTGAGATATTGAAACAAGGAGGACTCGTGGCATTCCCGACTGAGACGGTGTACGGACTCGGTGGCAACGCACTGGATGCGGAGGCTTCCGCAAAAATTTATGCAGCAAAGGGAAGACCGTCAGACAATCCACTGATTGTCCATATTGCAGACTGGGAGGCGATCAGGGCGATCGTATCGGAGATCCCGGAGGCTGCGAAGCAACTTGCGGACGCATTCTGGCCAGGTCCGCTCACAATGATACTGAATAAATCAGATCTGGTGCCATATGCGACGACCGGCGGACTAGAGACCGTTGCAGTACGGATGCCGGTGAATCCGATTGCGCGGGCGCTGATCCGGGCAGGCGGCGGCTATGTGGCGGCTCCGAGCGCGAATACATCCGGACGTCCGAGCCCGACAAAGGCAGAGCATGTGGCAGAGGATTTAAATGGAAAAATTGATATGATCATTGATGGCGGGACTGTGGACATCGGGCTGGAGTCTACGATTGTAGATCTGACAGACGGCGCCCCGACGATCCTTCGGCCAGGCTATATCAATCAGGAGATGTTGACGAAGGTGCTCGGCGAGGTCGAGATGGACCGTGGACTGATCGCGCCGGAGTCAGGCGTACATCCAAAGGCGCCAGGTATGAAGTATCGCCACTATGCACCAAAGGCAGATCTGATTATCGTAGAAGGAGAAGCCGAAAAGGTTCGCAGGAAAATCAATGAGCTGGTGCAGCAGCAGATCTCTGAAGGGAAAAAGGTCGGCGTGATTGGGACAGATGAGTCTCTTTCTTATTATAAGGATGGAGATGTGCGCTCGATCGGAAGCAGAAAAGATGAGATTACGATTGCGCAGCACCTGTTCGGGCTGCTCCGGGAGTTTGACGAATCCGATATTTCTGTGATATATTCAGAGGCGTTTGAGACGCCACAGATCGGTCAGGCGATTATGAACCGTCTGATTAAGGCAGCCGGACATCAGATTATCCGGGTATGAGGCGATAAGGAGCAAAAAGGTGAAGAAATACGACAGACTTATCTTTGTGAGCAGCAGTGATACGGCGCTTGGTCCGATGGCAGAGGCCATTTTGCAGAGCAAATTTCTGTTGGAGGAGCTGGAGATCACATCCAAGGGTGTGGTGGTGTTGTTTCCGGAGCCGATCAATCCAAAGGCAGAGGCGGTTCTGGTCAGCAATGGACTGACGATGAAGAATCACATGAGTGATCCGCTTGTCCGGGAAGATTTTGAAGACCGTACGCTGGTGATTGCGCTTGATGAGAGTGTGAAGCAGAAGATTCAGGTGGAGTTTGGCGAGGAATATTCTCTGCTGATTCCGGTGCTGAATGAGTACGTCGGAGTACGGGAGGGGATCTCCAATCCATATGGCGGCTCGCTGGCAGATTATGGGAAGTGTTTTGCAGAGCTGGAAGCTCTGATTGCGAAGCTTGTAGTACAATTGAATGAGGAGGAACTGTTATGTTAGCATTGGGTTGTGATCAGGCCGGCTATGGTCTGATGCAGGAAGTCAAAAAGCACTTGGAGGAGCGTGGACTGGAATATACAGACTGCGGTACTTATTCAGAGGATGCGGTAGACTATCCGGTGTATGCAAAGAAAGTAGTAAAAGAGATTCAGGAGGGGAGATGCGATCGTGGTATTCTGATCTGCGGCACCGGTATCGGCATTTCCATTACAGCCAACCGCTATAAAGGGATCCGTGCGGCCGTCTGCGGAGATTGCTTCAGTGCTGAGGCTACCCGTCTGCACAACGATGCCAATATTCTGGCAATGGGTGCGCGTGTGACGGGAACAGGACTTGCAATGAAGATTGTCGATACGTTCCTTGATACGGAATTTTCCGGCGCAGAGCGTCATGCACGTCGGATCCGAATGATTGATGAGGATTGAGCAAAACAATCCGTGTATCATAAGGGCAAAATACTTTTTGACCCCAATATCTTTATATATTAGGAGGAAATTATGCAGAAAATAGTAGTTATGGATCATCCGCTGATCCAGCACAAGGTAGGACTGATTCGAAAAAAGGAGACCGGCTCTAAGGAGTTCCGGGAGCTGATCGGAGAAATCGCCATGTATATGTGCTATGAGGCGACGAGAGATCTGAAGCTGACAGATATCGAGATCGAGACGCCGATCTGCAGGACAACAGTCAAAGAGCTGAGCGGAAAGAAGCTCGCAGTCGTTCCGATTCTGCGTGCAGGCCTTGGAATGGTAGAGGGAATGCTTGCAATGATTCCGGCAGCAAAGGTAGGCCACATCGGACTGTACCGTGATCCGGAGACCTTAAAGCCGGTAGAGTATTACTGTAAGCTTCCGGCTGACTCCAACGAGCGGGAGGTATTTGTCGTAGACCCGATGCTTGCGACCGGCGGATCAGCAGTGGCAGCGATCCAGATGCTCAAGGATAAGGGAGTAAAGAATATCCGTTTCCTTTGCATCATCGCAGCACCGGAAGGCGTAGAGGCAATGAAGAAGGCTCATCCGGATGTCGATATTTATATCGGAGCGCTGGATCAGCATCTCAATGAACACGGATATATTGTTCCGGGTCTTGGCGATGCCGGAGACCGTATTTTCGGAACCAAATAAGAAAGCAGGACAATACAAAGGGGCTGCCGCACGTGAGTGCGACAGCCCCTTTTTCAAGGTATTACGGGAGAAAACGATTTTTGTCAGATTTAGTTTGTTTGATGTTACTCTGCCGGACGTACCAGTACTTCTTCGGTCTCGCCAAGGAGAATGGAGTATTCGGACGGACGGAGCTGGCCGTGGTTCTCATCTCTTCCCTGCAGGACAAAGCGTGCGTCTGCATTTCCGATGGATTCCGCTGCTTCTGTGGAACCCTGCCAGATCGGGTCGCTTGTCTTACGGTAACGGTTGAAGATCACGCCGAGCTGTGTATCGCCGCTTTCCATCCAGTCAGTCATCATATTCCAGTCGCCTGCACTGTCGCCGAATACCATCAGAGGGCCTGCACCGTCATAATTCGGAGCGATGAAATTGGTGATTATTGTACTCTTACCTGCAGCCTGCGTCTGAGCATATTTGCCCTCGCCGCCCCAGTTGTAGTCATATTCGTTCGTGTACTTGCCGTCCTTGAGCACGTTGCGCATTGCAAAAACATGATCCTCCGGAACGTTGTAGCCGAAGTTGTCGTTTGCGGCACGGATAACATCGATGAAAGAAGCAGAGATAATATAAACGTCAATATTGTTTGCCATCAGGGTCTGGTAGAGATTCTGCAGTTCATCTGTGAAAGTAATTCCGGTGATGAAGCTTGTGGTGATTACGCCGCTCTCGCCTTCCAGCTCAACCGGAGAGGTCCAGACTGTCTTGCTGTAGCGTCCGTAGTTGGACCAGTAGGTATGGGAAGCAAGCGCCAGATCATATACTTCGTCCGGAGTCATGCCGGCAAAAAGGTAAGTAACCCACGGATAAGAAACAGATGCATCAAAGGTATCGCCTACTGCAGTATACATGTAGCGGAGCTTAGCTGCAAAGTCCTCATACTGATTGGTTGCATGGATATAGGTAAGGTCGTAAGTTCCGCCTGCACCGAAGCCCTCATAATTATCATACAGCCACTGATAGTCGGAAGTGAGATCGGCGACCAGATTTGCCACGGTCACATCGCCGTCTGCGAGATTCTTTCCGACCGGTTCGTCTAAGGACGGAATCTGCGTCTCAAGGATATCGCCAAGCTCTGCCGGGTCGATCTTGAACTGCAGATTTTCGATCTGATAAGCGAGCAGCGCTTCCTCTACGTCAAAAATAGCAGATGTATTGTCGAAGTCGAATACAACATAGCGTCCGCTGTCTGCGTTTGCGTCTATGACGGACTGGATACGCTCCCGGGTAGCCGGCGCCCAGTTGCCGGTCATCATGGTTTTGGCATCAGATTTTTCAGCAGCCTCAGTTACGGCTTCTGCCGGAGCCTCTGTGGTTTCCTCCGCAAATGCGGAAACCGGATAAAGGATGGTCGTAGCGAGCATGAGCACGGATAATAATAATCCGGTCTGTCTGGTTTTCTTTTTCATAGAGTCCCTCCTTGAATGAAAGTGTTTACAGGTTTCTTTCTCCCGTTTTCTGTGCGCTGATTGTAACATGAGCATCGGGTGATTTCAATCTGGAAAGACTGAGCACGGACAAAATCGGCCTTTTCACTAAGCTCCCGGGTGTGAATTTTGTGCATTTTGCATAGAGAATTAAGGGAAATCCAACAAAACATTCCGAGCATGCTCAAATAGTGAAAAAATTTTCTGAAAATAGTTGTAAAGAATGAAAAACAGAGGGTAAATTCTACGGATTTTTGTCCGCGCAAAAACGACATGAAACGCAAGAACTTCTTAAGAATCTTTTGGTTTACGGGTATGGAGGAATGTATTATACTAACTAAGAAAAAAGAATCGCCGGAGATAGATCCGGCCTATCATCCGGAATACATAAAAAAGCAGAAGGGGAAGAACCGGAAGCAGAAAGGGGAGAACAGGATGAAAAGCAGATTCAAAAAACTGGCAGCCTCTGTTCTGACAGCCGCGATGCTGTTGCAGCAGTGTGGCATGACCACGCTGGCAGAGGAGGCACAGACACAGGCGGAGACGCAGATACAGACACAGGCAGAGACGCCTGCACCGGAGACGCAGGCTCCACAGACGGAGACATCCGCACCGGAGACGCAGGCTCCACAGACGGAGACATCCGCACCGGAGACACAGGCTCCGCAGACAGAGACGTCCGCACCGGAGACACAGGCTCCACAGACGGAGACGTCCACACCGGAGACACAGGCTCCGCAGACGGAGACATCCGCACCGGAGACACAGGCTCCACAGACCGAGACAGAAAAGGCTACAGAAAAAGAGACGGAAAAGAAAAAAGAGAAAGAGACCGAAGCTTCGGATCGGGTCAATGATGGAAAAAAGATCGAGGAGTCGACGGTTACTTCCAGACTTGGCAGCGTGCGGACAAAGCTGTTCGCAGCCGACAGCGTGATACTTCCGGATACACTGAAAGAGCAGGTCGGCGCAGACTGGATTCTGGATGGAACGGATGGCAAAGCGGCAGTCGATGGACTGTCCGGACTTTCGAAGACGCTGGCCAACGGACAGTCAACTTCAAAAGTAGAAGTCATCAATCTCTATGCAGATAAGGACGGAAAGCTGGACACGAAGCAACTGGAGAAGCTTTTTAAGGATAAGGTGATTGACGTTACCGATCAGTATTTTGTCGTCAATATCATTGCGGCGAAAAAGGATCAGACGCTGAGCTTTTCCGGATATGCGATGAAAAATAAGGGACAGAACGTTTCCTATACAAAAGCAACGCAGGCGGGAGACATTCTTTACAATTTTGCGACGCTGGAGAAGGGTAAATACCAGGCCTTTGAGGGTACGGTAAATCTGTCCTCCGGCAGCGGGCTGCAGGGAACATTTCTTGCACCGAAGGCTGTGGGGACGGTCGGCTCCGACTTAAGTGGAGCGGTATATGCGAAGAAAGTGACCGTTGCAGATGGTGTACAGAAGCTGCTGCGTGTTGCGTATATCAAGGGAGCAAAGGATGAGGCGGAAACCGAAGCCGTGACAGAGGCTGCGACCGAGACTGAATCAGACACGGAGGCGCAGACCGAGCAGGTAACGGAAGCGCAGATGGCAGGTGTGACGGAGGCGCAGACCGAGCAGGTAACGGAGGCGCAGACGGCAGGTGTGACGGAGGCGCAGACCGAGCAGGTAACAGAGGCGCAGACGACGGGTGAGACGGAAGCCCGGACCGAACAGGTAACGGAGGCGCAGACCGAGGGGCTGACGATTGAGACAGAGGTTGTCACAGAAGTCCCGGAGCAGTCTGAGACAGCAGCAGAAGCCGAGAGTGAACCGGCAGAGACATCCGAAGAGGAGTCCACGGTCGATCTGGATGCAGGTATCGCCCTGATGTCACTTGGACGGGAGCTGATGTGGTATTCACAGACGGGCGTGAAGCTGTCTGTGAAATTTGCAGATGCAGAGGCTGCTGCGGCAGTGCTATCAGGAGGAGAGGCTGAGCTTTATGCGGCAGATACGATTCTGAAGCCGGATGGAAGTGTAGCCTATGCAGCGGATGAAAAGGTTGGCGATACACTGACGAATCTTGGCAGCGAGGAGAAGACGCTGACACTGAACTATGGCGGCAGCTATTATCTGGAGATCAAAAAAGCACCGGGTGCGGATGGCAGTGCAGAGACTTATCTGACACCGGCACGGATTTATTTTGAAGTAGATAAGCAGGGTGTCGTACGGATGGCCGTTGGACAGAATCTGACTGACTGGGGCAATGGTGTGCTGACAGTAAAAGCAGAGAAGCAGACGCAGGCGCAGGTGAATGTGGTTCTGACAGATGCAGATGGGAATGCACTTGCGGATGCAGGCACTTCGATATTTGTCCTGAAGGATGACCGGGGGGCTGTAATTTACAACAGCAACACGAAGGCGTCAGAAGAAAATGAGCCTACGGAAGCAAAGTATCCACTGTATTATATTTCAGGCACAGGAAGTCAGTTGAAGCTGTCCGGTATCCCGACCGGCAGTTATTATCTGTCTGAAGTAAAAGCGCCGGATGGGTATGAGCTGGCAGACGATCAGAAGTTTATGCTGACAGATGGCGGGGCGGAACAGAAGCTCACCATGAAGCATAAAAAGAAAGAGGGTACTGCGAAGGTAAATGTAGCGGTACAGGCAACCTTCACTAAGACACTGCTCACAGCAGAAAATGACATAGTAAATTATGTCGCATTATATTCAGACAGCGACCTTTCGCAGCGTGTGACGGAGCCGAAGGCAGTGACATTTAAGGCAGGAGATACGACAAGCTCAGTCGCAGAATTTTCAGCCCTTACTGACGGAACGACCTATTACATCGGGCTGACAGATGCATTTGGAGAGAAGGCAGGAACAGACTATCAGTTGTCAGATAATGCCGTTGCTGCAAAGGCTGCGGAAGATGAACAGGCAGTTTTGGATATTGACTATACGACGTATCCGGACGGAGACTACAGCTATCAGGCCGATATCTCCGTGACGGTCCAGGTAAAGGATGTGCAGGGTGCAGCGTATGCAGCTTCTGATACGTTCTATGCAATGCTCTATCAGGATGCAGACAGGACACAGAAGGTCCTGAGCACACCGCTGACGTTTGCGATGAGCGGGGCTGCGGCTCTGACACAGAGCACGCAGGTGAAGATGACGAAAGCGTCCGAGACCTTCTATCTGGCACAGACGGATGCGAACGGGACAGAGATCACAAATGCAGATCCGAATTTCCTCTATGGGATCACGTATCCGGATCTGACAAATCAGGCACTTACCGTCGTATGCGGTCAGAAGGCGGCTGCGACGATTCAGAATCAGCTGGGGAATTCCGTCGTAATGCTCCGGTTGCTGGATGCAGCTTCCGACAAGCAGCTTCCGGGTGCGAAGATGGTCATCAAGGATACGAAGACCGGCAAGGCAGTATATTCCTTTACGACCGGAAACGAAGTGGAGACACTGACGAATAAGCTGGCAGCAGGCAGCTATGTTCTGACGGAGCTGACAGCACCGGGCGGCTACAGCAATACCAAGGACGTGGCATTTGAAGTGAAGGACGGACAGACGACAGAAGTCGTGATGCGCAATGCGTCGTATGGAAAATCCGCTCACAAGCTGACGGTTTCCATGCAGGTTTATGTCGGAGACGCACAGGTCTATGCAAAAGATACGACCAGTGGTACGTATGCGAAAGAAAAACGTTACACATATTATGCGGCACTGTTCGCGGATAAGGCTCGGACACAGAAGGTGAGCGATGTAAAGGAGATCACGGTCAGCGGACTGAGCGGTTCCGCATCATTCTCCAATCTGGAGAAGGGTACCTACTATCTGGCAGAGACAGATGAGTATGGAAATGTGCTGAGTGCTTCGGATATTCACGGAACGGAGTGCAAGATAGAATACTCAGATGGCGGAAAGGTTTCGGTTTCTGCTTCTTCAGCACAGGCTGTGATTAAAAATGTTTACAGCAGTCTTCCAAAAGGATATCGCCATACGGCGACCCTGACGATCACCAAGAAGCTGCAGACAGCATCCGGCGAGGCACAGACGGCCACGAAGACGTTTTACGCAGGCATTTACCGAAAGAAAGATTTTTCCGATACGCCGACGGTCGTGGCACTGGATTTGAAAAATGCATCAGAGGCATCTGCGAAGCGAAGAATTCTGCTTTCCAGCTCCAATGAGGTAAACTACTATATCGCAGAGGTGGATAAGAGCGGAAAGCGTATCACCGATGAGGCATCCTTTGGCTATACGATTCAGGTGGATCAGCCGGAGGTGACCTTAAAGGGTGGCGAGGAGAAACATGTTACGATTACGAATAAGACGAGAGTCTCCAAGGTCACGCTGTATCTGACAAAGAAGGTCTATGAGGGAACGTCCAAGAAGGCAGTCAATGAGACCTTCTACGCAGGACTGTTCAAGGATCCGGAGTTTACACAGCTCTATGCAAAGCCGATCGCACTGCAGCTGAAGAATAAGAGTGAGATCACATTGAAGCTTTCGCTGAATCTCGGCGCGGCAGCCGGAGCGAAGATCTATGTGGCAGAGGTCGATGAGAACGGTAAGGTCGTGCAGGCCGGAGCGAAATTCGGCTATGACATCCGTGTTGTCAATGCGACTGCAGAGTTCACGCAGGAGCAGACAGAGGTACAGTCAATTCTTCTGAATTCAGTATATAGTTCTTCTTCAGAGGATAACTGGAACAAGATTATCAGCCGCGATGGCAACAACATCGGCGGTGGTGGAATCGGAAGCGGCTCAAACGGAGGAGGCGGAGCGAGCGCCAACGGTTCCGTACAGACCGGAGATGAGACACCGATCCTTCCGTATGTCGGCGGGCTGGCGGCAGCCGCACTGGTGATTGCAGTACTGCTGGTGGCAGGAAGGCGGAAAAGACAAAAATAAATGATACAAAGCAGGGAATAAAAAAGCATAAAGAAAAGCGAAAAGAAAAGGCGCTGACCGGGTAAGTATCGGGTCAGTGCCTTTTCTGGTATAGTCAAGCGGTTAAAAGATATCTGGTATTGCACAGCTGTCCATAGCTTTTCATTTTTTTGCGGAATCCTCCGATGAAGCTGTTGTTGCTGAGGTGGGTTCTGTGTCTGCCTGCACATGATTTCCTGTATCAGCAGTGACAACGGTAGTGACAGTCGGCACTGCGGGGGTTGGCTGCTCAGAAGCAGCCGCGGATTCTATGAGGTCAGCAGCTGCTGCCTCGTCCGCCTTCTCGTTCCTGATCTCCCAGTGGATGAGCATCGTCAGCGCGGCACGGAGCAGGATGATCGCGCCGACGAGCAGGAGTTCGGTAAACTCGCGCACAACCACCGTGCGCAGGATCTCACTGCCCAGCTTGAACTCCAGGCACAGGGCCATGCCCTTGGCCAGGTTCAGCCGGACCATGGGGTCGCGGCGGACATAGTTTACCACGCCCCGCACACCCGCGGCAATGAGCACGATGACCCCCACCAATTCAAACAGGTGGATGGCCACCGAAACCAGCACGTGGATCAGGTCACCCATAAAGCCGTCAAAAAGCTCCACGGCAGAGAAAATGTCCATGTCTTTCAACTCCTGGATTCATTGTGGCAGGGCCATGGCCCAAAGAAGCTCAGCCCGCGGCCTGGCCGTCGATGGCGGGGAATTCCGGCATGGAGCCGGTGGCTTCATAGAGCAGCTGGCACAGGGCCTTGGCCTGGGCGCGGTACACCTCAGTGGCGGCCCGGGCGGCGGAGATGGCGTCGTCTGGGTTCTCCTCCTGGGCAGCCTGGAGGGCGTCATCCAACCCCTCTTCCCAGGCCTTCTGGGCGTCCTGGAACTGGGCCAGCGCTTCCCCAGTGAGGGTTTCCTCCCCCTGGGCGCACAAGGTGCTGATAAAGCGTTCCCAGCGCGTAACGGCACTGCTATAGACCTTTTGGATGGCAGAGGCCGAAGCGGCGGTGGCCATATCTTGGTTCATCTGCGCATCGATGGGGTTCAGGTCAAAGGCCTCTTCAAACTCGGGGTCCTCCTCCGCTGCGGAAGGTTCTTCCGTCTCCGTCTCCGGCGTGGGGCTGGGGGCAGGGCTGGGAG
>OLNN01001967.1_pt1 | contig 15611 bp, 11 predicted proteins | sample 1672141 | NCBI WGS metagenome assembly OLNN01 (sample SAMEA3136652, study PRJEB25190) | human gut metagenome | biome: human gut; feature: human-associated habitat; material: faeces | place: Austria | collected 2013 | reverse complement strand
GGGCGGCATCGTCGAGCCGGCTCCCCAGCTCGTCTCGGAAGAACCTCGAGACGCCGCGCTGGATGCGGTTGGTATAGCTGTTGCGCGGGTCTCCACCCCATCGGGCGTCGCGCACGTCCTGCTCCGAGAGCTCCTGGAGGGTGCCGATGCAGACCTCGGCGGCGCGGTCGAACCCCTCGCCGAGGTCCAGCTCTCGGCGCATGTACCTCAGCACCATCGAGGCGATCATCGAGGCCGCGCCGACGATGCGCCGGAGGTACCGGTCGACGTGCCCGCCGGCCTCCTCCTTCGCCTCGGCGTAGGCCTTTGCCCGTGCGCCGGCTCGGATGCCCTCCGCATCGCGTTTCGCGGCCGCGAGGATATCCGCGGCGTCGCTCTCGGCACCCGACCTGATGCCCTCCGCCTCGCGCTTCGCGCCGTCGATCCTCGCGTTCGCCGATTCGAGCTCGCGGCCGATGCGCTCGGAGCGCTCGTCGAGCTCGCGCTCCCTCACCTCGACGGCCTTCTCGCGCTCATGCAGCGGCATCTGCGGCCGCAGCGGGTCGATGCCGGCGTTCTCGGCGAACTGAACCAGCTTTGAAACGACCTCGTTTGTGTACTCCGCGCACTCGTTCCTGTACGTCCCATCATCCATCTCGTCGGGCGTCTCACCGTCCTCCGAGACGTAGTCCTCGGGCAGGTCGACGAGGTAGATGCCGCGGTCGGTGCTGTAGCCCACGCCCGCGCCGTGCTCGCGAGCGTAGTCCTCCTCGAGCGGCGCGAGGCGGTCGCCGACCGCGTCGGTGTCCAGCTCGCCCTCGTAAAGGAACTCCTCGAGCAGCTCCTCCTCGTCGTAGTCGCCGTCCATGTAGCCGCGCAGGCGGCGGATCTCTGGCGGCAGTGCCTCGAGGGGGATGAACGTCACGCCCGCAGGCGGCCGGTAGCCGTTCGTGACGAGGTCGACATAGGCCTCGGCGCGCTCCGCGCGGCACTCGCTGCCCCACCTCATCTGGTTCGCCTCGCGGAGCTTGAGCTCGGCGAACTCCTGCTGGATCTGCACCGTCTCGAGGTCGGAGCGTGCCTGCTCGAGGTCATCGAGCGCATCCGAGAGCTCGCGCTGGACCTCGTTGTACGCCTTGCGTGCCTCGCGTTCGTCGTTCTTGAGGTGCTCGCGGCGAGCCTTCGAGTTAGCCTCCTCGGTGAGCGCAGCATCGCGCGCGTCCTCGGCTTCCTCCTGCGCAGCTTTCTGCTTGCGCACCCACTTCGCCTGACGTGCGTACTTGTTCGCGGAACGGCCGGCCTCGGGGAACACCTCGCCCTGCTTCTCGCGCTCGCGCTTTTCAGCGCCGGTGATGTGCGGCTTCATCGACCAGCCGGTCGCTTCGAAGTCTTTCTCGTCGACCGGCTCGCGCCAACCGCGCTCTGCCATCTCGATCGCGAACATCTGATGGAGCAGATGCAGCTTGCCCTTGTTGAGGATGGTGCCGGTGCGGTACATGCACCCGTCGTTCTTCCCGCGATAGCGGTCGCTGTGGTTCTTCGCGCCCTTCGCGCCGAGGTACCTCACGAGTGCGTCGTCGTCCGGCAGCTTGTCGACCAGACGCCCCGCGCCGTGGATGTGCAGGCCCTCGTCGCCGAGCGGGTCTGAGCGCGTGAGCCCGCGCTCCTCGATCGCGCCCTCGTCGACGTGCTTCGCCCATCCGTCGAGCGGCCGACCATACCACAGCTCCAGGACCTCGACGGCATCGCGCACGAACTTGCTCCGCAGCCGCTCGTCCCATTGCGCGACCGCCTCCTCGTCGGGCGTGACGACCGTCGTCACGCCGAGCGCGGTCGAGACGGGCGGGCGGCGGCCGTGCTCCTCCTTGTAACCCTTGGCGTAATCCTCGAATTGCTCGAGGAACCAGTTCCCGAGCGCGGCACCGGAGTTGCCGCAGCCATCGGGGAAGTGGTACTCGTTGCCGGCCGAGCGCGAGCGGTCGAGGTTCGCCGTGAGTGAGGCGCGCTCCTCGCCGAACTCGGCGCAGGCCTTGGTCGCGGCGATGGTGTTCATCGACGACGCGCCCGTCTGGTTCATCGTCATGACGGACACGCCGCAGCCGAACGATGGCATTCGAATCACTCCTCTCGTCAATGGACGTGGAACAGATACATGCGGGCATCGGCCCGTGATGGTGTGAGCTTCGCGTGCATGGGCACGCGTGGGATGCGACGCACGGCTCGCGGAGCTCCCCGTGCTCTCGCGGGCATCAGCCCGCAGAAGGAAAAGCGCCCACGAGCATCGGCTCGCGTGCGTGCGCCAAAAGGCGCTAGGACTCTGGTCGGAAACATCCGACCCAAAGTCCTAAGGTCAGCGCCCGTAGGACTTCCTCTGCTCGCCTGATGGCTCGCTCCAGAAGTCCGACGGGCCTGCTCTCGGGAAGCTGCGCTCCCCGCCGCAGGGGCACCCCCTCGGCCGGCGATAACACGCCGTCCCAAAAGCCGCTCGCACCGATGTGCTCGCGGCTCCGTGTCGCCGCGCCCGTCTCGTCACTCGCACCGATGTGCTCGCAACGTCGACGGCGCGGCGACACATGCGCGGTCTCGCTCGCACTCACGCCCCACTCACGGGGGACTGCCGTGCTCGCTCGCCGCGCTGCGCGTGCGCGCCGCGTGCGGGACAGATGCCCGCATGCCGGCGCTTACGCGCCCGAGCCCGCGCGACGGATGCGCTCGAGCTCGGAGCGCAGGCGCTCGTTCTCCGCACGCACGCGCGCGGCTTCGAGCGCCTGCCCGAGAGCGTCGCGGTTGCCGCGCAGGTTCCTCATGCGACGGCGATGATCCGCCGTCTCCTTCGCAATCCGCGCCTCGGCATCCTTGAAGCTCTGCTCGAGCTTCGCGACGCTCTCCTCGGCCGCTTCGAGCCGCGTCTTCTCGACGCCGCCCTCACCGTCCGCAGCGGACTTGTCCGTGACCTCGTCGGCACTCACGGCCGCCTCGTTCGCGGTCACGTCCGCCGCGCCCTCGCGCACATCGGCAGCAGGCATCGCGGCCCGCTGCTCGGTGCTCTCGGTCATCTGATCGCTCATCGTTCACTCACTCCTTACTGTCGTTACGGTTGCTCTTCGCTCGTATCCGCGTCGTTTGACGCGGTGGCTCCGCGCGCGGAGCCGGGCACGACGAGAAACATCCCGGTTGGGGCCGGGGGGTTGGCGCTAGGCGACGGTCTCCTCGGTCGGTTGCCAGCGGATCTGCGGCGGCTTGAGGCCGGTCTCGCGGCCGTAGAGGTCGACGTACGCGCGCAGCACATGGCCCATCGCCTCGACGGCACCGTCGGCACCGAGCCCGGCCATGATGTCGCGCACCTGCTCGCGCAGGGCGTCCTTGATACCGGCCACGGTGCTGCTGAGCCGGTCGAGCTCGGCCTGGTACCTCTGCATCACCTCCTCATAGACCGGGTCGTCGTCGAACGAGCCGCAAAGAGGCGCTTCGGCGGCGAACGCCGCCTCGTCGGCGTAGGACGCGCCGAGCACGTCGAGAACCTGCCCCTGCACGTCGTCGAGCTCGGCGAACCTGCGGCGGAGCCGCTGCAGGGCCTCGTCGGATGCGCCCGCGTGACGCAGCGCGTCGCAGAGCGCGCCACGGCCGAAGTCGCGCATAGACACGACGTTGGTGGTGGTGGTAGGAATGGTCATGGTGGATCTCCAATCGTTGAGGGTGGTTAGGAGCCCGCGCACCGCGCGGAGTGCGCGGGCTGGTTCGTGCAGGGTGAGCGCTAGGGCGCGCTCGGGGCGGGGTCTGGGCCTGGTGCCGGCTCGGCGGGCGGTGACGGCGGCCAAGGAGCCCACGTGAACCCGCCGGACTCGGTAGGACGCGGCCCACGCGCCGGCTTACGGGCCTGAGCACGCGCTGACGGCTTCTTCAGCGGTGCTGCCGGCTGCGTGTCGGGCGACGCGGCCGCCTCAGAGCCTGCTGGCGGCTCGTTCGCAGGGGCGGGCTCACCGGTGGACGCGGGGGCCCTCTCCTCGCCGTCAGCGGGCGCTGACAGCCGGTCAGGCGTCTGAGCTGGGGTTTCGTTGCTCGTGTCGTCCTCGCTGATGCGGAGAATATCGTCGGTCGTGACCCTCTGCATCCGGCTCAGCAGCTCGCTCCGGGCGCGATCGGGGTAGTCCGGCGTGAGGACGCACGGGCCGATGCCGGGCACGTGCAGCATCAGCTCACGGCCCGCGTGATTATTCGGCACGTTGCGGCCCGTGCCGACGGGGGTGTAGTCGCCGATCGGGAACAGGCCCTCGCTTTTCAGCAGCGCGCTCACGCGACCAGCCGCGACCCACTCGTCCGCGGTCGCAGGCGCGCAATAGGGCTCGATGGGGTCGAGCTCGCCGCCCACGTCGGCGACGATGGACGCCCCGGAGGCCTCGACGGCATCCAACAGCGGCTTCGCCTCCTCGAACGTGCACGTAGACGTGTCGTCGGGCGTGGTCTCGGGCGTATCATCGAAGCCGTTGTCACCGCCGTCGGGACCGTCGTCCACGCGGAAGAGCCACCCGCGCTTGCGGCTGTCAGGGAGCGTCGAGCGACGGCACCATGCATGGAGCTTCGCGGGCGTCCACTCGCCGCTCTCACGTCGCGTGCAGTACAGCGTCGCGTCCTCGAGGTACTGCGCCGACTCGTCCGGGTTACAGTTCTTGCGGATGTCGTAGGCCGCACGTTTACCTGCGGAATCGCGGGGCACGTAGAACTTGTCGCCCTTCTCGACGATCTCCTCGAGACTGTCGCAGAACTTGGCCTTGCCGACAGGCTTGCCCGTCGGGTTGTTGTGCTGAGCCCAGCACTTGTACATGTCGTATACCTGCTCGAGCGGCGTCCTCTTGCCGAGCTTCGGCAGCTCCTCCTCGACGAACTGGCGCAGCGGGTCGGTCGCGAACTGGTACCTCTGCTTCGCGGCGAGCGTGTAGGCGTTCTCCTTGAGCTCGCCGATGAAGTCCATCTCGACGATGGCGTGATAGTAAATCCAGTTCACGACCGCCGGATGCTGTACCCAGTCGCGCATGCGTCGATCCTCGCGACCCGCCCAGCTCTCGTTAAATGCGAGCATGAGGGTGCGCGTGAACATCGCCTCGGTCTTGTCGTTGAAACCGACTTCACTATTGAGACACCAGATGCCAAAGGCATGATTGCGCCACATGATGGCGCTTTTATACAGGTCACGCGACACGATAATATCGTTGGTAATCCACGCCTTGAGGTAGCCGGAATCACTGACGTAGCCCGAGGGGTTCGATTCGTCGCTCAGCAGCACCGACGCGCCGCGCGTCATGGTGACGTACTCCGGCTTGCCCATCTGGTCGAGGGAAACGCCTGCGATGACGCCGCGACGAGCGTTGTCGCCGCCGTACGCCTCACGGACGACTAGCAGCGTGGAACCCTTGCCGGCGCGGGGTTTTCCGATTAGGAACACCGCCTTCCCGCGGTCAACCCCGGGGGTCGCCGACGCCTGAATGATGCCCCACCATGTCCCACGCCCGAGCGGGTCGGGCATGATTTTCTCGAGCCACGAAAGCGGGTCGAACGCCACGCCGCCGTGCTCCTCGGCCAAGGTCGGGTCGTCGTAGACGACGGTGCCGTCCTCGCAGATGTAAGGGTAGGGCACGCGCTCGATGGTGCCGTCCTCGTTGCAGCCGAACGTGAGGCCGGCGAGGCAGCCGTTGATGACGTCGTCATCGGTCATGCGGCGGCCGCGCTTGGTAATAGGATCAATCATCCAGCCGCTGCCCAGCGCCACGAGGCGCGGGTCTTCGCGCTTGACGGGCACGCGCGGGACGAGCTGCACGAGCTGCTGGTAGACCGCGATCGCCGTCTCGTGCGTGCACCCCGGCAAAAACGGCTGCACCATCTGCATGATCTCGGGGCTCGCCTCTTTCGGGCCCAGCGGGCCCTCGATGATGCGGTAGGGGCCCTTGCTCGAGGAGTCACGCTGCATGAGCATGCCCTCGCCGCGCTCGCCGTCCACACCGTAGATATAGCGCGAGCCGAACGACTGCCCCTTCCACTCGAGGAGCTGGGCGACGATATAAGGCATGGGGAAGTGGCCCGGATTGACGCGTTTATCGTAGTCGCGCTGGTACAAGGGAATCATGCCCGAAGGCACCTTGACCCACGGGTTCTTCTTCTGCTTCGGGTCGTAGACTCTCGTCTCGCGCTTGAGCACCGCTTCGATAACAGCCATGGACTCTCTCACGCCCGGGAAGCGGCCGTCGGCCCAATTCTCGCAGTAGCGGCGGAGCTCGGGGACAAGCTGCTCGCACGCGAACGCCGGCGGCATGATCTGCCGCTGATACGCCGCGTACTCGTCGTTCCAGCGCTCCATCTCGTCCTCGTCCTTGAGGTCCTCTGGCAGCGGTGGAAGATTGACCTGCATGTTCGTGGTTTTAGCGACGATGTCGTCAATCACGAACTGTGAAACGCTGATCTGGAATAGCGACTTCGACATAATCTTGGGCTGGCGCGCGCGGATATAGCGGTTCACGCGGTAATAGCCGTCAGCGTCCGGCCCGTCGTCCTCCGACGCGGACTGAGCCTTGAGGTCTACCGCCTCGTCGTCCGCTGCCACGGACTCGGGGGCGTCGTCGACCACATCGGTCGCGTCGGCAGACGCGTGCGCTGCGTGTTCGTCACTATTAGTTTTACTTATATGTATGTCCAAATCATTAGTTGTAGTAATATCACAACTAGGTTTGGTGTTGGAGTCCGTCCCGGATACGCTGGCAGGCGTGGGGCGGACTTCTTCCGTTTTATTCATAGGAAGCACCGCCCTCGATTAACCCTGCACAATGCAGCTGTTCAACCACTCTTTGAGCCACTCAACGGGATACACGACACGGCCGCCGAGACGCGCCCACTTCGGGCCGTTCTTCGAGCGACGGCAGCGCCAATTGCGCAGCGTGCCGACCGAGAGCGACAGCATCTCGGCGGCGCGGTGCTCGTCGACGGCGAGGGCGTCGAGATCGTCAATGCTGACGATGAACGCCTTACCTTCCTTTGTTACAAGCGATGGAGTCGACATGCGAAACCACACCCCCTTCTAGGGTCGGTTTCGGCAGCTCGACATTTACCAAAAAGCGGGGCTCGGTCGCCAGTCCTTCCGCGCTGTCGCGGTTCACCGCTGCACATTCTGTGCCGAGCGGTCGGCGAGTGCTCCGGCCGGACGACGAACCCCGGTGCTTATGGAGCGATGCTCTTCGAGACTTAGCGGGTGGTCATCCCGCCGCCCCTGCTGTATACGGTTCACGCTTAATGTATCACTACGCTCATCACGCGTCAATCGCATTTTGCGCTAGAATTGTATGTACATCAGACCTCTAAGGAGCATCTATGTCACGTCGACGTTTGGAAATCGGCGAAGACAACATCGCCGAATCGAAGCCGAGAAAATACACCAAGGAGAAAACCAAGACCGTCAATGGTCACAAGGTCACGCACAAGAAGACCTTTTGTGAAATGCAATGGTACATCAACCTCGACGGCACCGTATCGAAGCACTGCACCCGCACGGTCGGGAACGACACCCGCGCGTGCACGCAGCAGGCGCGGGCGCACGCGCGGAAGCTGCGCGACCTACACCTTCTGCCGGGCAGCGGCAACTGGAACATGTACAACGACATGGGCGAGTTCGTCGATAAGGTCTGCATCGCGAGCGTCAAGGCCAACGAGTACGCCTCGCCGCTCAGGCCGAGGACGCAGGCGCGCTACCTGCGCTGCCTCACTCTCTTCCATGAGCGCACGCAAGGCATGCTCATCAAGGATGCCATCGTGCCGGCGACGCTCAGCAACGTATTTAAGGATATCGCCGTGAATCACGGCAACCCGTCAGCCAAGCAAGCCGCCAAGATCGTGAGCCGCTACGTCATGGAGGTCGCGCGCAACCGGCAGGTCATCGCGTCGAACCCGCTTCGCCCGCTCACGCTCGAGGTCACGGTGCCCGACGAGATGGTCAAGCCGCACCGCGGCGAGGACAAGCCCGAGTGCGGGCAGGCCTTGAGCGCGGAAGAGCGCCGCCGCGTGGTCAACCACCTGCTCAAAATGAATCCGACAGCACCCGCGCGAAAGCGCTGGTCCGCCGAGCAGATGACCGCGAAACGGCTCAACCTGATTGACATGACGCTCACGCAGGCCACCTGCGGCCTTCGCGTCGGCGAGTGCCGCCTGCTCAAGCGCGAGAACGTCTACACGCGCGACGGCATGTTCATTCTCGAGGTGCTGCCCGAGGCGTCGAAGACCAAGCGTGGCCGCGAGGTGCCCGTCTTCGACGAGCGCGTGGTCAAGCGCCTGCGCCGCCGCCTGCGGAGGCTCCCGAAGGAGCCCGACACCCCGCTGTTCCCCACGCCCGTGACCGGCAAGGTGTGGGAACGCGGGAACTGCCAGAAGGCCGTCCGCGCGTTCTACGACGAGCTCGCAGACGAGCTCGACATCCCGCTTCTGCGCGAGGTGGGCACGCACGTGTGGCGCACAACGCTCAACTCCGAGTGGGCTGACAAGCACGTGCCGGTCGAGCGCCGCGCTGCCTACTTCGGCCACTCGCCCGAGATGAACCGGTCCCGCTACACCGACTTCACCGACCTGACGGCGCTCCGCGAGCAAGTGGAACAGGGTTAAATACCGTGAAAGTCTCGCAAAGTTGTATGTACGATTGTATGTACATCAGGCGGTGAAACAGGGTGAAATGGGGTTAAATACCGTGAAAAGCGAAACTGCGATTTATCAGGTGAAATACTGTGACAGGGTGCTTTATCAGGTGATATTTTTTAAGCTCATCATAACCCGGAGGTCGTAGGTTCAAATCCTGCCCCCACGACCAAGAACATCAAGGTCATCGGTTCAATCCGGTGGCCTTTTTCGTCTCTTCCGCGTTCCAGTGGGTAGCCAAGCCGACGCGACCTCCACGATTTCTCCGCCGGCGCTTCCGGCGAGGTCATGGCCACCGACATCACCGAGTTCAGGCTGCCCGGCGACTCGCGCAGGGGCCACTCGCCCGACGACGCCGCGTGCGAGGGCATTTTCGGAGGGCTCAAGGTCTAGCTCTTCCACGACAGGGACTGGTCGGGCTGGACGGCGTAGCGCTTCATCGACAAGCTCTCAGCGTACGTGTTCAGGCGTTCGGGCGTTGTACGGAGGAGGACGGAGAGCCTGCGTGCCAGATTGTCATCTCCCCGATAGGGAGAAAGCTCGTGAATCTAGTTTTTGACCAGCGCGACCGCGAGAGTAACGATGAAGAACGCAGCCGGTTCGTGCAGTGGTTTGCTGAGGATCTGGGGTTATCGTTAACCGCGAAGAACCGAGAAGTGGGGCCAAGCATGCATGACGGAAGCTCCGACGAACTCGTTGGCACGTGTTGATATGGGCAGGCGGTGATCCGAATGGGGTGGAACACGATACACGCCCGGGAAAACGCGGACTATCTCATGCGGATAGCCGAGCACTTTCACGACTGGTATCTTGCTGGATTCGAGTACGACCCGTTGGCAAGGGTCGATAGCGACGAGAAGAACCTGGCGCGTTTCACAAGCGAGACCGATACACCGACCATCCTATTCCGCTACGACTCGGTTGACGAGAACGGCGATTGGCCGGAGCTGGAGTTGCAGTTCCTCGGTGTATACAGCATGGGCTTCTCTAGCTGCAAGGAGCCGGACCCCTTCTACGAATGCCGGCTTGAAGAGACGGCTAGGGGTTGGGCTTTCGTTGGGGACGATCCGCTGACTGATGAGGAGCGAAATTGCCCGCAAGACATCAAGGCCGGCCTCTATGCAGTCGGTGGCGAAGTCAGATGGCGCCTAGTTGGCGGTACGCTGTGGGCGCTTGAGCATGAAGAGGAGGCGTGACGCCATGGGGAGCATAATCGGATGGCATTGCGAGGACTGCCGTCCGAGGCGCTCAGCGGCATGCCAAGTCGGCATGCCCTGACAGACGCCGGGCCCGGCAGGCGAAGAACTCGGGCGCGAGCAGGCCGCCGGCTTCGTCTGCGCATGCGCATGCGACCTCGTACGACTGCTGCTCGGAGCCGCCCCACCCTTCCCGTGCGAGCTCTTCGGCGATGATTCCGTCGAATGCGTCGACGTCAGTCTATGCGTGGACGCGCTCGATATGATCCTGGGCGTTCTTGAGCAGCGACTCGATGAGTATGCGCTTCTCGTCATCCAGACGGTAAGAAGGCGTGGTGACGCTCAATCCATAGGCGATGACGCCGTTGATGTGGATGGGCACCGCGATGCACGTGACGCCGTCGGTGATTTCCTCGAAATCGCGCGCGAATCCCGTACGCCGCACCTCCACGAGCTGGTCGCAGAGCTCGTCGATGTTCTTCAGTGTGTGCGCGGTATATGCGGGAAAGGTCCTCGGCAGAAGCTTCTCGACATCTTCGCGGCTGCTCTCTGAAAGGATCGCCTTTCCGATCGCGGTGCAGTAAGCGGGGAAAACCTTTCCGACATCGGAGATGAGTCGGATGGGCGAAGGCGAGTCGACCTTTGCGACATAGGCGACATCCGAGCCCTGGAGGATTCCGAGCTGGCACGTCTCGCTGCAGGCGTCGACGATGCGGTGCATCTCCTCGGTAATGAACTTCAACTCAGCGTCGGAGTCACCGTAGGCCTTGCCCGCCAAATACGTGTTCACCCCGATGCAGTATTTTCCCGTCGTGGGGTTGAAGGAGATGAAGCGCATGTGCTCCATTGTGTGGAGGATCGGGGAGAGCGTGCCTTTAGGTATATCGACCCGTTGCTGGACCTCGGTGAAGGTCAGCCCTTCTTCGTACTGAGAAAGCAGGCTGAGAAGGGTGAGCACGCGGCAGGTCGTGCGGTGGAGTTTGGCTGAGTCATCTTTCGGCATGGTCATCGCGTTCCGTGGTACAGAGATGGGTCGTTTCATTCTCGTATTTTCGAGGAATGCATGAGGCAATAGTAACTCAATCGAAATAGTTTGTATGTACGAACTAAGTTCGCCGTTTACAGACGATATGCGACCGTTCATCAGGAATCGCCCGCCATCGCAAAAACGGAGTGTAGAGTAATCAATGAACCGAACTAAGTTCGGAATATCGAACACTGAATAGGAAGGACAGAAATGCTCGATCCCTCATTCGGCCTCATTGTCGCGGCGCTGCTCGGCATCGCCGTGATCGTGTGCCTCATCGTTTTCGCCAAGGTGCATGCGTTCTTGGCGCTCATGCTCGGCTCGTTCGTCATGGCGATCCTCGCCGGCGTTCCGCTGACCGATTCATTCACCTCGTTTACCACGGGCTTGGGCAGTACGGTCGGCAACGTGGGTGTTCTTATCACACTGGGTTCGATGATCGGCGTGCTGCTCACCAAGACCGGCGCCTCCGATCAGATCGTCGACACGATCGTCGCGCACTCTACCAAGAAGACGCTCCCCTGGGCTATTGCGGCCGTTGCCTTCATCATGGGAATCTCGCTGTTCTTCGAGGTCGGCCTGGTTCTGATGATCCCCGTGGTCATGAGCCTCGCGAAGCGCCAGAACATGCCGGCCATCGCTTTGGGTGTTCCTGCCATCGCGGCCCTTGGTTGCCTGCACGGCTTCGTTCCGCCCCATCCCGGCCCGCTGACCGCCATCTCCTATCTGAACGCGAATCTGGGTATCACCCTTGCGCTCGGTCTGATCGTTGCCATCCCCACCACGATCATCTCCGGTCCGTTGGTGGCCAAGTGGATGGCCAAGGCCGTCCCTGTGAAGGCGAACGAGCTGTACGCGTCGGGCGATGCCGCCATTGCCGCTGAAGACCGACCCTCGTTCCTCGCCTCCCTCATGATCGTCCTGCTGCCGGTCATCCTGATGCTGCTGAATGCCGTATTCGAGCTCACCGGCTGGGATATCCCCTACGTCACGACGCTCGTCTCGTTCTTCGGAAGTTCCGTCGTGGCGCTGCTCTCCGCGGTCATCTACGGCGCCTTCGCGCTGGGATTGAAGGGAGGCCGCTCGTTCAAAGAGGTAAACGGGCTGCTCGGGGGATCGTTTGCCTCTATCGCCGGCATCCTTATGATTGTCGGCGCCGGCGGCGGCTTCAAGCAGACGCTTGTCGATTCCGGTATCGCCGAGGTTCTGGGTGGCTATCTGGTCGAGCTCGCCGTCCCCCTCTTCGTCTCGGCTTGGCTGATCGCGGTGTTCATTCGCCTGGCAACCGGCTCTGCGACCGTCGCGACCATCACCGCCGCGGGCATCGTGGCGCCGCTCGCCGCGTCCTGCTCCACAATCGAGCTGAGCCTGATCGTGCTCGCGATCGGTGCCGGCTCCATGTTCCTCTCCCACGTCAACGATGGCGGGTTCTGGATGGTCAAGGAGTATTTCGGCCTCACCATGGGGCAGACCTTCAAGACCTGGTCTTTGAGCTGCACACTCATCTCGGTCATCGGTCTTGTCGGAGTCTGCCTGATCAGCCTGTTCGTGTAACGACTTACGCATAACGAAGGGAAAATGCACCAAATGAAGAAAGCGGAATTCATCGTTCCCGTCGTCACGGTTTTCGACGAGCGGGGGGAGATCGATCTGGACGCGAATGTCCGGGTATGGGAGGAGCTGATCGAGCGCGGCGTGGACGGGATACTCCTCAGCGGCAGCAACGGGGAGTTCTTCACACTCTCGGGTGAAGAGCGCGCTCGGCTCACCGAGGCCGCGGCTGCGGTGACCAAGGGCAGGGTGAAGCTCATCGTGGGCACGGGCGCTAACGCGGTCGCGGAGACCGTCGGCCTCTCTCGTCAGGCCCTCGATCTTGGCGCCGATGCCGTGATGGTCATCACCCCGTTCTACTTCGAGCTCGGCCATCAGGGGGTCGTCGAGTACCTTTGCAGCGTCGCCGGCCAGATCGAGGGCGACGTCATGCTCTACAATTTCCCCGACCGCACCGGAAACGACATCGATGCCGACGTCGTGCGTCAGGTCGTCACTCGCTGCCCCAACGTCGTGGGTATCAAAGACACCGTGACCGATATGGGCCATACGCGTGCGATCCTCGAGGCTGTGGAAGAGATCTCCCCTGACTTCATCGTCTATTCTGGCTTTGACGAGAATTTCGCGCATAACGCCCTCGCCGGAGGAAACGGTTGCATCGCCGCGCTTGCCAACATCTATCCGGAGCTCACTCACGCTTGGACCGTCGCCCTCGGCGAAGGCGACTGGAAGCGCGTCGAGGGGATCCAGCGTGTCGTCGACAAGCTTGCTGGGATCTATACCGTCGCCCCGCTGTTCGTCCCTGCGGTCAAGTACGCCATGTCGTATCGCGGCCTCTCGGTGAGGCCCGTTTGCCGCACCACGGTGCTTCCTCTCACAGGGGAGCAGAGGGGGAGGATCGAGGCTATCCTCGACGATGCGCAGCGGGTCATCGAGGCGCACGGGCTTTTGTAAGCATCCGCATCCGTTCGATGCCAGCACGCGGCAGGACGGTGGATGGATCCTGGATGGAAAGGATGAATGTATGTCTACGCTCGATTCGATTTACTCCGACCAGCTCGAGGGAATCTACGATTCCCCGACGCACGCCGAGGGGGCTCAGGGCGAGCTGCCTTTGACCGAGGACATTCTGCGCAATCGGCCTTCCGGCGACATGTTCGGCATGACGCTGAACGCCGGTATGGGCTGGGAGCCCAGCGAGCTTGCCAATGATGGCGTGATGATGATCTCCACGCTTGCCGGCATTCGTTCGGCCGACGGCAGCCCCAAGGCGCTCGCCCTCCATACCGGTGGCTATGAGCTGGGCGTTCAGCTCGAGGCTGCGGCAGAGGTCTTGAAGGAGAACAACAAGCTTCCATACGCCGCCTTCGTCTCCGATCCCTGCGACGGTCGCACTCAGGGCACTATCGGCATGTTCGACTCGCTGCCGTACCGGAACGACGCGGCGGTCGTGTTCCGTCGCCTCATCCGCTCCCTGCCCACCCGGAAGGGCGTTCTGGGAGTGGCGAGCTGCGATAAGGGCCTGCCTGCAACCATGATGGCGCTCGCCTCCCAGCACGATTATCCCGTGTGCCTGTGCCCCGGCGGCTCCACGTTGATGCCGATCAACCACGGAGAGAGCGATCCGGGCGAGGATGCCGGCACCATCCAGACCATCGGTGCCCGCTTCGCCTATGACGAGATCTCGCTTGAGTACGCTCGTCGACAGGGTTGTCGCGCATGCGCGTCCGCAGGCGGCGGCTGCCAGTTCCTCGGCACCGCCGGTACCTCGCAGGTCGTCTCCGAGGGCCTGGGCCTCGCCATCACCCATTCGGCACTGGCTCCTTCCGGTACGAAGATCTGGGAGGATATCGCGCGCGCGTCCGCCCGTGCCCTGGTGACCCAGATGGAGCGGGGGATCACCGCGAAGGATATCATCACCGAGGCGTCGGTGCGCAACGCGATGGTCATCCATGCCGCGTTCGGAGGTTCCACAAACCTGCTGCTGCACATTCCCGCCATCGCATTCGAAGCCGGCGTCAAGCGTCCGTCCGTCGACGACTGGGCCGAGGTCAACAAGGCCGTCCCGCGCCTCGTCTCCGTCATGCCCATCGGCCCTGTGCACTACCCGACCTCGATGGCCTTTATGGCGGGCGGCGTCCCCGAGGTCATGCTTATCCTGCGCAAGCACTTCCCCGGCTTGCTCGATGAGTCTGTCATGACGGCGACCGGCCAGACCCTTGGCGAGAACCTTGATTGGTGGGAGGATAGCGAGCGTCGTCAGCGCGTGCGTCAGCATCTCAAGGAGACCACGGGCGTCGATGCGGACGAGATCATCAAGACTCCCGCCGCCGCGAAAGCTGCCGGCATGACCTCTACGGTCACCTTCCCCAAGGGAAATATCGCCCCCGAGGGGTCCGTGGTCAAATCGACCGCGATCGATCCGCGTGCGATCACGGAAGACGGGTTCTACCGCCACACCGCTCCGTGCAAGGTGTTCCCGTCTGAGAAGGCCGCCATGAAGGCCATCAAGGAGCACGAGGTCGTTCCCGGCGACATCATGATCGTGCTCGGTGTCGGCCCCAAGGGCACCGGTATGGAGGAGACGTATCAGCTCACGTCGGCGCTCAAGAAGGTTCCCGAGGGCTACAAGATCGCGCTGATCACCGACGCCCGCTTCTCCGGCGTTTCGACTGGCGCATGCTTCGGCCATGTCGGCCCCGAGGCGCTCGCAGGCGGTCCGATCGGCAAGCTGCGCGACGGCGATGTCGTCGAGATCATCGTCGATACCAACGCGCTCGAGGGTTCGATCAACTTCATCGGAACCGATCCGGATAACCCCATCTCGTATGAGGAGGGGGCCGCTATTCTCGAGAGCCGCGAGACCGATTCGCGTGTCATGGAAGACGAGGACCTGCCCGATGACACCCGCCTCTGGGCTGCGCTGCAGGATGTTTCCGGAGGCACTTGGCAGGGCTGCGTCTACGACACCGATAAGATCGTCGAGGCCATAAACGCCGGCAAGAAGGTGCTTGCAGAGAAGTAACCGTCGGCGCGCTTCAGCTTGCCATACCTTTCTCCCGCGGACGATGGGCCGTTTCTTACGGCCCATCGTCTCGTTTACGTATGAGTCGAAGGCCGAGGCCGTTTCACGGTGGCCCGTGTTTCAGGCATCGGGGACGCGGGATCGCGGTTGGGCCGAGGGGCGCCGCCGC
>OLNN01001962.1_pt1 | contig 15636 bp, 13 predicted proteins | sample 1672141 | NCBI WGS metagenome assembly OLNN01 (sample SAMEA3136652, study PRJEB25190) | human gut metagenome | biome: human gut; feature: human-associated habitat; material: faeces | place: Austria | collected 2013 | reverse complement strand
CATTGCAGGTTATCTGCAGTTTGCGGGGACCAACCTGGAAAAGGAGTATCTGGCGGCGGATGATGCGGATACATTAAGTGCGGTGGACTCCACGGATATCGTTACCGATATGGAAAGTCTGGATTCCGATATGGATATTGTAATGGAGGATTATCTGGAGGAAGATATGCAGGTGGCGGAAGCAACACCGGAGGAAGGAGAGATTCCTGGGGAAGCAGTGCTGACCGGAACAAGTGGTGTGGAAGTGCTGTCTGCTGCCAGACTTTCCAAGGAACAGACCAGAGCCCGCAACAAGGAGACACTGCTGGAGATCATTAATAGTACGGAACTGAGTGATGCGCAGAAACAGGAGGCGGTGGACAGCATGGTGCGCATGACGGATATTGCGGAAAAAGAAGCGGCAGCAGAAGTGCTTCTGCAGGCAAAAGGATTTCAGGAAGCCGTGGTCAGCATCAACGGGGATGCCGTGGATGTGGTGATCAATGCAGCGGAACTGTCCGATGCACAGAGAGCGCAGATTGAAGATATTGTAAAAAGAAAGACGGATATTGCGGCGGAAAATATTGTTATCAGCACCATTGTACAGTGATATTTTTGTGTACATAGGAAAGAATTTATGTTATGATACCAAGGGTTACAAGCCAAAAGTCTACGCAAGCTTGCTTGCAGGAGACTTTTAGGATTAGGAACCCGTACCACATGAGCAAGTAGCCATTTTCAAGGAAAATGAGCGGATTGTGAATGTGGTTCAGATTGAGAGAGTGCGAAGCACGGAACAATCTGGAAGGTATCATAATAACCCGGAAAAGAAAAAGGAAAAATGATGAAGAGAGTCTTTTTAATTGTACTGGACAGCTTCGGTATCGGTGAAATGCCGGATGCCGAAGCTTACGGCGATATCAATGTAAATACGCTAAGAAGTGTATCCAAAAGTCCGTATTTCCATATGGAACATATGCGGGATATGGGATTATTTCAGATCGATGGTGTGGGAGTGGGAGAGAAAACCGAACATCCCACAGCGGCTTATGCCCGTATGACGGAACGTTCGAGAGGAAAGGATACGACCATAGGACACTGGGAGATTGCCGGTATCTATTCGCCAAAGCCTCTTCCTACGTATCCCAACGGTTTCCCGGAGGAGGTTCTGGAAGAGTTCCGGCTGCGCACCGGAAGAGATATTCTGTGTAATAAACCTTATTCCGGCACCCAGGTCATTGCGGATTATGGGGATGAACACGTACGCACCGGCAAGCTGATCGTATATACTTCGGCAGACAGCGTATTTCAGATCGCTGCACATGAGGATGTGGTTCCTGTGGAACAGTTATACGATTATTGTCGTATTGCCAGACAGATATTACAGGGAGAACACGGCGTGGGTCGTGTCATTGCCAGACCTTTTGTAGGTGAGAGCGGACATTACACCCGTACTCCCAGGAGACATGATTTCTCTCTGCTGCCGCCCGCAGTTACCATGCTGGATCAGCTGAAGGCTGCAGGAAAGGATGTCATTGCAGTAGGCAAGATCCAGGATATTTTCGTGGGCAAGGGGATTACCGAGCATGTCTATACTTCCGGCAATGCAGAGGGAATTCAGCAGACACTGGAATATCTGGATAAGGATTTTGAAGGACTGTGTTTTATTAACCTGGTGGATTATGACATGCTCTACGGTCATAGAAGAGATGTGGACGGTTATGCGAAGGCACTGGCATATTTTGATGAGAAGCTGCCGGAGATCCAGGCACATATGAGACCGGAGGATATTCTGATGATCACGGCGGATCACGGCTGCGATCCCGCCTATACGAAGACTACGGATCATACCAGAGAGTACACACCGTTTCTCATGTACGGAGCACCGGTGGTTCCCGGCAATCGCGGAACCCGGCCTGCTTTTTCCGATATTGGTGCGACGGTACTGGACTATTTCGGGATCCAACCGGAATTTGAAGGAAACTCTGTATTAAAGGCAGATCCGTCATAGAAAGCAGATTATCAAATCTGCAAAAATAGATTTTTGATATATTTGGAGGACTATAATAGTGAGTAATTATACAGAAGAGATCAATCGTCGCCGGACCTTTGCCATTATCTCTCACCCGGATGCCGGAAAGACTACTTTGACAGAGAAATTCCTGCTGTACGGCGGAGCGATCAACCTGGCGGGTTCCGTGAAAGGTAAGGCAACAGCCAGACACGCAGTTTCCGACTGGATGGAGATCGAAAAGCAGAGAGGTATTTCCGTAACCTCTTCCGTCCTGCAGTTTGAATACGATGGCTTTTGTATCAACATTCTGGATACGCCGGGACACCAGGACTTTTCAGAGGACACATACCGTACCCTGATGGCGGCGGATTCTGCAGTCATGGTTATCGACGCGAGCAAGGGCGTAGAGGCGCAGACCCGAAAGCTGTTCAAGGTCTGTGTTATGCGTAAGATCCCGATTTTTACCTTTATCAATAAGATGGACCGCGACGCGAACGATACGTTTGACCTGTTGGACGATATCGAAAAGGAGCTGGGCATCGCAACCTGTCCGATGAACTGGCCGATCGGTTCCGGCAAGAGCTTTAAGGGAGTCTACGACAGAGAAAAGCGCTGTGTGATCACCTATTCCGATACCGAAAAGGGAACCAAGGAAGGCGAAGCAACCGAGATTCCGCTTAGCGAGCTGGACAAGCTGACAGGCTTTGTTGGCGAGAACTTAAAGGAAAAGCTTCTGGAAGAAATCGAGCTTTTGGACGGTGCGAGTGCAGAATTTGATCTGGAGCAGGTACAGGCAGGCGAACTGACCCCTGTATTTTTCGGTTCCGCGCTGACCAACTTCGGCGTGGAGGACTTTTTACAGCACTTTTTACAGATGACGACGACGCCTCTGCCGCGCCGCGCGGACATCGGACTGATTGACCCTGTAGAGCATGACTTCAGCGCGTTCGTGTTCAAGATTCAGGCGAACATGAACAAAGCGCACCGTGACAGAATCGCATTTATGAGAATCTGTTCCGGCAAATTTGAGGCGGATATGGACGTCAAGCATGTCCAGAGCCAGAGAGTTATGAGACTTTCCCAGCCGCAGCAGATCATGGCAAACGACCGCAAAATCCTGTCGGAAGCCTATGCCGGAGATATCATCGGCGTATTCGATCCGGGCATTTTCTCCATCGGCGATACGCTCTGTATGCCGAAAGAGCAGTTCGCATATGAAGGGATCCCGACCTTCGCGCCGGAGCATTTTGCAAGAGTACGCCAGGTCGATACCATGAAGCGGAAGCAGTTCGTCAAGGGTATTACGCAGATCGCGCAGGAGGGCGCAATCCAGATCTTCCAGGAGTTCAATACCGGTATGGAAGAGATCATCGTCGGTGTTGTCGGCGTCCTGCAGTTTGACGTTTTAAAATTCCGTCTGGAAAGCGAATATAATGTTGAAATTCGTCTTGAGCCGCTTCCTTATGAGCATATCCGCTGGATTGCAAATAAAGAAGAGGTCGATTTGACGAAGTTAGTCGGCACCTCCGATATGAAGAAGATCAAGGATATGAAGGGCAATCCGCTGCTCCTGTTTGTCAATTCCTGGAGCGTCGGCATGGTGCTTGACAGAAATAAGGGACTGGAACTTTCCGAATTCGGGAAAAACTAAACAGACCGGGAGATGCCTATGGAAAAAATCCTTGCAGGCGGAGCAAATACGGATGGAAAAGAAATCGCTGCCTTTGAACAGAAAGCTTCTTTTAAAATTCGCGTTGTACGAAATGCCTACAGGTTCTGCAGTGTCATATTCACAGCTCTGCTGCTGTGCCTTGCAGGCTGCGACAACGAATGGGATGCGTCCAAAGACTTGACGATTGGACAAGACTGGATTGAGGAAGCAGAAACGGATACGGCAGATCGACTGGAATCAGACCTGTTCCGGGAAGACGAAGGCAGCGAACCGCAGTCCGGCTGGACGAACACTGCCGACGGCGCTCCGTTTGGCGAAAAGGACCTGTCGGCACAGTCCGATACAGCCTTTTCCTACGGGTATTCGCAGCTGTCCGGAGACGAAGAACAGCTGTACCGGGAGATTTTAAACAGTCTTATAAGCTATCAGGAAGAAACGGAGCTTTCTGTAAAGGATCCGGAAATGGTAGAGCGCGTGTTCCGGTATGTGATGGCGGATCACCCGGAAATTTTTTATGCGGACGGCTATGAGGTGACGACTTATCGGCTTGGAACAGAAATTCGCAGGATCACGTTTACCGGAACCTGGACGCTGGAATCGGACGAAGTTCTTTCGCGCCGGGCACAGCTGGAAGCGGCTGCAGCGCTCTGGCTGGAAGGGCTGCCGGACGGGACGGACGATTTTGAAAAGGCGAAATATATTTATGATGCGTTGATTTTGCGTACGGAATACAGCCAGACGATCTGCTCCGTTTTGTTAAACCAGCGTTCCGTCTGCCAGGGCTATGCCAAGACGTTCCAGTATCTGTGCCAGCTTGCAGGGATACCTGCGATGCTCGTTACCGGAGATGTGAACGGGGAAGGACATGCCTGGAATATCGTTTTCCTCGACGGGGACTGGTATTACATCGATCCGACCTGGGGAGACGCTTCCTATCAGAGAGAAGAAGGGGAAGAAACGCCAGCGCTGACGGAAACGGTCAACTACGATTATTTTTGCGTGACGACACAGGAGATCGACCGGACGCATTCGATGGATGACAACCAGCTGCTTCCGGTCTGCAATGCGGTGCAGGATCAGTATTACCGCCATGAGGGACTGTATCTGCAGAGTGCGGACAAAGAAAAAATCGACGAAATCTTTGCACGCGCAGCGCAAAAGGGCGCGCCGATGGTTTGTTTTCAGTGTGCGGACGATACCGTTTATCAGGAAGTGTACCGGCTGTTAATTGAGGAACAGGGGATCTTCGCATATCTGCCGGAGTCGGAAACAACGGCAGCGTACCTTGATTCCGACAGAGAAAGGACGTTTTATTTCTGGTTTACAGAGGTCTCGTGACGGATACCGGACAGATTTCGTGCCTGTACAGGAAACGAAGTCTAGCCAAACCAGAAGGATTTTGTTATAATGAGATGTGAGAGTAAAGGAGGCGCCATTATGGGAAAAGAAACCGTTAAAAATACCTATGTACTGCAGGAGGATGAAAACATCGGCACTGTTCAGATTGCTGATGAAGTTGTTGCAATTATCGCATCTTTGGCCGCTACGGAAGTAGAAGGTGTTTCTTCCATGGCAGGCAATATTACCAACGAGCTGATGAGCAAGGTTGGCGTAAAAGGTCTGACAAAGGGCGTAAAGGTAGAGGTATTCAACCATCAGGTAAGAGCTGAGCTGGCTGTACTGATGGAGTATGGATACAACATTCCGGCTACCAGCCAGAAGGTACAGGAACGTGTTAAGAATGCAATTGAAAATATGACTGGTCTGACTGTAACGGATGTTAATATCCGTATTGCAGGCGTGAATATGAGTGCCGGAAAACACTGATACAGAAAGCCGGATGGGAGAACAGATGAACAGAAGAGAGCTGAGAGAACAGATTTTTATGCTGCTGTTTCGGGTAGAGTTTAATCAGAAGGACGATATGCCGGAGCAGTGTACCCTTTTCCTGGAAGATGGAGATACCGAGATTTCCGAAAAGGATGCTGCCTATATCCGTTCCAAATATGAAAAAATTGCAGAGAAACTGCCGGAGATTGATAAGCTGATCAATGAAACAGCGATAGGCTGGGATACCCAGCGTATGGGAAAGGTGGAACTGACGATCATCCGCCTTGCGGTTTATGAGATTCGGTTTGACGAGACGGTTCCGACCGGCGTCGCAATCAACGAAGCAGTAGAGCTTGCAAAGAAATTCGGACAGGAAGGTTCCTCCGGATTTGTAAACGGTATTCTGGCGAAATTCGCATGAAAAATGTCTATACAGTAGCCCAGGTAAACGGATATATCAAAAATATGTTTACCCAGGATTTTTTACTCCAGTCCATTCTGGTCAAAGGCGAAGTGAGCAATTGTAAATACCATTCTTCAGGGCATATTTATTTTACCCTGAAGGATGGAAAGGGCGCAATTGCCTGTGTTATGTTTGCCGGCAACCGGAGCGGACTGAAATTTCATATGCAGGAAGGACAGCAGGTTGTCGTCGGAGGGACGATCGACGTGTTTGAACGGGACGGCAGATATCAGCTGTACGCAAAGTCGATTACGCTCGACGGGGCAGGACAGCTGTATGAGCGTTTTGAACAGCTCAAGCGGGAGCTGGCGGAGCAGGGGCTGTTTGCACCGGAATATAAACAGCCGATTCCTCGTTTTATCCGGACGCTCGGTGTTGTGACTGCACCGACTGGAGCTGCAGTGCGCGATATTATCAATATTGCGACGCGACGCAATCCATATGTGCAGATTATCCTGTATCCTGCGATCGTGCAGGGAGAGCAGGCGCCTGCGAGCATTGTCAACGGAATACGGGCACTGGAACGCTGCAAGGTTGATGTGATGATTGTCGGGCGTGGCGGCGGTTCCATTGAAGACCTCTGGGCATTTAATGAAGAGATTGTCGCACAGGCGATTTTTGACTGCAGCGTTCCGATTATTTCCGCAGTCGGTCATGAAACGGATACGACAATCGCCGATTTTGTTGCAGATCTGCGTGCGCCGACGCCGTCTGCAGGTGCAGAGCTTGCAGTTTACGATTATTCACTGATGCAGACGCAGCTGGATGAGCTTGCACTGCGCTATACCAGACGGATGAAACAGCAGATCGCATCTGCGAGGATGCGCCTGTCGAACGACCAGATCCGCCTTTCTCATTTAAGCCCGGCAGGACAGATCCGGGAGAAGCGAAGCTATCTGGTTTCCCTGGAAGAAAAGCTGGAACGGCAGATGCAGGAAAAGCTTCGGGAACGCAGATATCAGGTATCCTTATATGCTGAGAAATTAAAAGGCCTGTCGCCACTGGAAAAGCTCAGTCAGGGATTTTCCCATGTGGCGGACGCGGAAGGACGGACGGTAACCGACGTCAATCGGATACAGGTCGGAGAGCTGGTGACGATCCATGTCAAAAACGGACGGATTGTTGCACAGGTGAAGGAGAAGGAAGAATGGAAACAGCCGAAAAAGAGCTGACGCTGGAAGAAGCATTCTTACGTCTGGAAGAGGTGACAAGGGCGCTGGAGGATGAAAATATCTCTCTGGAGGAGTCCTTTACCGTATACCAGAAGGGAATGGAGCTTTTGAAATACTGTAATGAAAGCATTGATAAAGTGGAGAAAAAGGTTCTCGTCTTAAACGGGGAGGGAAAACTGGATGAATTTTAAAGAAACGCTTGCGGAGAAAACAGTTCATGCAGAAGACGTTTTAACAAAATATCTGCCGGAAGAAAAAGGCTATCAGAAAAAAGTCATCGAGTCGATGAATTATAGCGTCCTGGCGGGTGGAAAACGTCTGCGCCCGATTCTGATGGAAGAGAGCTTCCGGCTGTTTGGCGGGAACTCTGCAATTGTGGAGCCTTTTATGGCGGCGTTGGGAATGATTCACAACTATTCCCTGGTACACGACGACCTGCCTGCGATGGATAATGACGAATACCGCCGGGGACGCAAGACAACCTGGAATGTGTATGGCGAGGGCATGGCGGTGCTGGCCGGGGATGCGCTGTTAAACAAAGCGTTCGAGACGGCAGCAGAAGCGTTTTCCATGATCGGGGAAGCTGCAGACATCGCAGCCCGGTACGCTGCTGTCGCAAAGGCACTGCAGATTCTCGCCAACAAAGCGGGCATCTATGGTATGATCGGCGGACAGTGCGCGGACATCTGCGCAGAAGAGCTGCCGTCAGATCAGGTGACGAAAGAGCTGCTCTGGTACATCCACAAAAATAAAACGGCAGCGCTGATTGAAGCGGCGCTGATGATCGGAGCCGTTCTGGCAGGAGCGTCGGACGAGGCGGTAAAGAAGCTGGAACAGGCGGCGGAAAATATCGGCATCGCATTCCAGATTCAGGACGATATTTTAGACGTGACCAGTTCTCTGGAAGTGCTCGGCAAACCGGTCGGAAGTGATGAAAAGAATCATAAGGTAACCTATGTGCGGTTAAACGGACTGGAACAGTCGAAAAAAGATGTGGAAGCACTGTCGGAAGAAGCACTGAAGATTCTTTCTTCCTTTGACCGGCGAAATGAATTTCTGGAAGATCTGGTTCGTGCACTGATTACAAGAGAAAAATAAAGAGGGGGCTGCTTATGCTTCTGGAACAGATACAGCAGACAAATGATATCAAAAAAATAAATCCAAAGGATTATCCGCTTCTTGCAGAGGAAATCCGTCAGTTCCTGATTGAGAAGATCAGTGTAACTGGCGGGCATCTCGGCTCGAATCTGGGAGCTGTCGAGCTGACGATGGCGATGCATATCGCGCTGAATCTGCCGGAAGATAAGATCGTATGGGACGTCGGGCATCAGTCCTACACCCATAAGCTGCTGACCGGCAGACGTGAGGGCTTCGACCATTTGCGCAAATACGGCGGAATGAGCGGATTTCCGAAACGCAAAGAGAGCGACTGCGACAGCTTTGATACGGGACATTCCTCCACTTCGATTTCTGCCGGACTGGGACTTGTGCGCGCAAGAGATATTCAGGGCAAAACCAATACCGTTGTTTCCGTGATCGGAGACGGTGCGCTGACCGGCGGGCTGGCCTACGAGGGGCTGTCCGACGCCGGGCAGAGCGGCGAAAATCTGGTGGTGATCCTGAACGACAACGGCATGTCCATTCAGAAAAATGTGGGTGGAGTGGCCAACCTGCTGGCCAGACATCACCTTCGTCCCACCTACCTCTCCTTTAAAAAGGCATACCGGCGTGTGACAGAGAAAATCCCCGGCGGGAAGGCGATCTATCGCTTTAACCACCGCATCAAAAAGGCGATTAAAGGGAATTTACTGCCCAGCAGCTTTTTTGAGGACATGGGCTTTACCTACATCGGTCCGGTAGACGGGCACCAGGTGGGAGAACTGACCCGGGTGCTCCGGTGGGCCAAGTCGGTGGAGGGACCGGTGCTGCTCCACGTCAGGACTGTAAAGGGAAAGGGCTGGACACCAGCAGAGGAGACGCCAGACGCCTATCACGGTGTGGCGCCCTTTGACCCGGTGACCGGAGCGCCCAAGAGCAAAAGCGGGCCCAACTTTTCCGCCGTATTTGGAGCGGAACTGGTCCAGCTGGCGGAACAGCATCCGAATATCTGTGCGGTAACCGCCGCCATGCAGGCGGGCACCGGCTTAGAGGGCTTTGCGGCCCGGTTCCCGGAGCGCTTCTTCGACGTGGGAATCGCGGAGGGACACGCGGCGGCAATGTGCTCAGGGATGGCAAAGCAGGGACTTGTGCCGGTCTTTGCGGTGTACTCCACGTTTTTGCAGCGAGGCTATGACATGCTCCTCCACGACATGGCCCTGCAGCATCTCCATGTGGTGCTGGGCGTGGACCGGGCAGGCCTGGTGGGAGACGATGGGGAAACCCATCAGGGACTCTTTGACGTGGCTTATCTCTCCACCGTGCCCGGCATCACCGTACTGGCTCCGGCCAGCTTTGCGGAGCTGCGCGCGATGTTACGCTGCGCCGTGCTGGAGCTGGATGGACCGGTGGCGCTGCGCTATCCCCGCGGCGGGGAAAATGGCTACTCCGGCGACCAGAGCGGCCTGCCCAGCTCCGTTCTGCGGGAGGGCTCCGACTGGACAGCAGTCTGTTACGGCACGATGACCGGAGAGGTCCTGGCGGCGGCGGAACAGCTGGCCGAGGAGGGCATCCAGGTTGAGGTCATCAAGCTGAATCAGCTGATACCTCTGGTGCCGGAGCTGGTCCTCCAGTCCGTCCGGAAGACCAAGCGGCTGCTGGTGGCGGAGGAAGTGATCGCCGCCGGCGATATCGGCACCAGTCTGGCTGCTCTGGCGGAGGAGGCGGGACTTCCCCTGCGGAAGCTGATTCTGCTCAACGCGGGCAACCAGTTTGTCCCCCACGGAACCATCCCGCAGCTACGGGAGCGGTTGGGCATCAACTGTGCGCATATTGTCACAGCGATTCAGGAGGCGGTAACATGAGTAAAATACGCCTGGACGTTGCGTTGGCGGCCCGCGGGTTAGCGGCCAGCCGCCAGAAAGCGCAGGCGATCATTATGAGCGGCTCGGTCTTTGTGGACGGCAAGCGGGTGGACAAGTGCGGTGCACAGGTGACGGAGGACGCCGTGATTGAGGTGCGCGGAAAGACCCTTCCCTATGTCAGCCGGGGCGGACTGAAGCTGGAAAAGGCCATGCAGTGCTTCCCGCTGAACCTGAACGGGGTGACGGCCATGGACTGCGGCGCCTCCACCGGCGGCTTCACCGACTGCATGCTCCAGAACGGGGCAAAGAAGGTGTACGCGGTGGATGTGGGCTACGGTCAGCTGGACTGGAAGCTGCGCCAGGACCCCAGGGTGGTCTGCATGGAGCGGACCAACGCCCGCTACCTGACGGCGGAGCAGATTCCGGAGCCGCTGGATTTCGTCTCGGTGGACGTCTCCTTTATTTCACTGGGCCTGATTCTGCCGGCACTGCGACCCCTTCTGGCGGAGCGGGCCGACCTGATCTGTCTGATCAAGCCCCAGTTTGAGGCGGGAAAAGAGAAGGTCGGGAAGAAAGGCGTGGTGCGGGACCCGAAGGTGCATCTGGAGGTGCTGGAGCAGTTTTTGCGGCACGCCGCAGAGAATACATTGACCGTGAAGGGAATGACCTATTCTCCGATCAAAGGACCGGAGGGCAATATCGAGTATCTGGGCTGGTTGACCACGACAGCGGGAGAAAATGAGGTTCCTGATTTAAAGACCCTGGTCATCAAATCACATGAACAACTGGAGAAGGTAACATGAAAGTTATACTGAGTCCGAATCCGTACCGGGACAAGCGGATGTCTGTGGTGCGGGAGGCAGAGAAAGTGCTGAGAGAGTGCGGCGTCCAAACCGTGATGTGTCTCCCGTTCCAGATGGGGGACAACTTCCGGTATCCCAAGGAGTTTGAGTGGCGGGATCTGTATGAGGAGGCGGAAGGGACGGATATGCTGATCTGCTTCGGCGGTGACGGCACCATTCTGCACCTTGCCCGCTATGCCAAGACGTACAACATCCCCATTCTGGGCGTGAACACCGGCAGCCTGGGCTACATGGCGGAGCTGGAGCCGGGCGAAGTGAAGCTGCTGCGCCGGATTGTGACCGGGGACTACCGGCTGGAGCCGCATATGATGGTGGACTTCCGGGTCCACCGGGGCAAAAAGGTGATCTATGAGGACACTGCCCTCAACGAGGCGGTGATCAAAACCAGCTCGGTGGGACAGGAGATCCACTTTACCATTTACGCCGACGGTGTGGAGCTGTTTGCCTGTTCCGGCGACGGCGTGATCGTGGGGACACCCACCGGTTCCACTGCGTATAACGTCTCCGCCGGCGGTCCCATTGTAGAGCCTACGGCGGAAAATCTGCTGGTCACTCCCATCTGCGCCCACGACCTGCGGGTCCGGCCCTGTGTGCTGAGCAAGGAGCGCGTGGTGGAGGTGCAGCTGGAACATATCGGGAAGAAGGGCGTCTACTTATCCGCCGATGGCGGTGCCTTCCGTCTGTCCGATCACGATCGCGTGGAGCTGCGCAGCTCCCAGAGCAAAATCAATCTGGTGCGTCTGACAGACCGCAGTTTTTATGAGATTTTACACCAAAAATTGGGATCATAAGGAGTAACAGGTGAAAGAAAAGCGGCAACGGGCAATTTTAGATATCATTGCCAATCAGAATATCGAAACACAGGAACAGCTGCTGGTGGAGCTCAAACAGAGAGGTTTCCGCTGCACACAGGCAACCATTTCCCGGGACATGAAAGAGTTGCAGCTTATCAAGGAACTGACACCTTCCGGGAGCTACCACTATACCGTCTCCGTCCACCAGCACCGCCGGGACTTTAACGACCGGCTGCGCAACGTCTTCCGGGAGGGCGTCACCGCGGTGGACCTGGCCCAGAATATCATTGTGCTGAAAACCATGCCGGGACTGGCCAACGCAGCTGCGGCGGCGCTGGACGGCATGGAGATTGAGGAGATGGTGGGTTCCCTGGCAGGGGACGACACGGCGCTGCTGATCATGCGGACCGTCCAGGCGGCGGAGCAGTTTTGCAGCGACTTGCGTATGATGCTGAAATAACCGGCATAGAGCAGGACAGGTGAATGGTATGCTTTCTATCCTTCATATCGAAAATATTGCGGTGATCGAATCGGCGGACATCCAGTTTGACAGCGGATTCAATGTGCTGACCGGTGAGACCGGCGCGGGTAAATCCATCGTGGTGGACGCCATCGGCGCTGTGCTGGGCGGCCGCACGTCCCGGGATCTGATTCGGACCGGCGCCAAGTCCGCGCTGGTCAGTGCGGAGTTTACCGACCTTCCCGACCTGGACTGGTTCCAGGAGCAGGGAATGGGCCCGGATGAGGACGGAGTCCTGCTGCTGCAGCGGGAGCTGCGGGGCGACGGGAAAAATATCTGCCGGCTCAACGGCCGGCCGGTCACCCTGGCTCAGCTACGGGAGCTGGGACACCAGCTGCTGGATATTCACGGCCAGCATGACGGACAGCGCCTGCTGGACCCGGCCTGTCATCTGGACTATCTGGACAGCTTTGGCGAGACCGGCGAACTGCTGGAGCAGTACCAGGCAGCCTATCACAGCATGGCGCAGATCAAGCGGCAGATGGACGCCCTGGAGATGGACGAGGCGGAGAAGGCCCGGAAAATCGACACGCTGAGCTACCAGATTCAGGAGCTGGAGCGGGCTGAGCTGCGTCCCGGTGAGGACGAGGCGCTGGCGGAGCGGAAGCGGATTCTGCGCAACGCCGGTAAAGTGACCGACGCGGTGAATGGGGCCTTTTTCGCCCTGTATGGAACGGATGAGGACCAGGGCGCCGTGGATCTGGTGGCCAGTGCGGCGGATGCACTGGAGCAGGCCGGACGGTACAGCGACAGCTTTGGCGCGCTGTCCGAGCGACTCAACGACCTGCGCTATGAGCTGGAGGATGTGGCGGAGCTGCTGCGGGACCAGAAAGAGGATCTGGAGTTCTCTCCGGAGGAGCTGGACGAGCTGGAGGGCCGGCTGGATGTGATCTACCGGCTGCGCAAAAAGTACGGCAATACGGTGGAGGAGATGCTGGATTATCTGGCCCGCTGCCGGAAGGAGCTGGAGGAGATTCAGGACTCCAGCGCCGCTGTTGAGCGGCTCCAGAAAAAGCTGGAGGCCGCAGTGAAAGAGGCGGAGAGCAAAAGTCAGGCGCTGTCCGCCCTGCGGCGGGAAAAGGCGACCGCGCTGGAACAGCGCATTCAGAAGGAGCTGGCGGATTTGGATATGCCCAAGGTGCAGTTCCAGGTGGCGTTTGCCCCCAAAACCTGCGCCTTTGCCATGGACGCCACCGGCGCGGACGAGGTCCAGTTTCTCATGTCCGCCAACGTGGGTGAGAGCCTGAAGCCCATTCAGAAAATTGCCTCCGGCGGCGAGCTGGCCCGCATTATGCTGGCGCTGAAAAACGTGCTGGCGGAAAACGAGCCGATTACCACGCTGGTCTTTGACGAGGTGGATACCGGCGTCTCCGGCCGGGCCGCTCAGAAGGTGGCGCGGAAGATGGCGGACGTGGGAATGCACAAGCAGGTGCTCTGCGTCACCCATCTGCCGCAGATCGCCGCCATGGCGGACGTCCATTTTTCGGTGGAAAAAGGAGAGCGCAAGGGAAGGACCTTTACAGAGGTGGAGCGCCTCTCCCGGGAGCGCCGGAAGGAAGAACTGGCGCGGCTGACTGGCGGCGAGGTGATCTCGGATGCCATTTTGGAGAGCGCCGGACAGCTCCTGGATGAGGCAGAGGCGTATAAAAACAAAGCGCCTCAGAGTTAAGGTGCCTGTGATAAATGCAAAGAGGGTGAACGGGATGAATGGGAAGAAAAAGCCGATTTTAGTGGTGATGGCCGCCGGTATGGGCAGCCGGTACGGCGGATTAAAGCAGATGGACCCGGTGGGGCCCAACGGGGAGTTTATCATCGACTACTCCCTCTACGATGCCCACAGAGCCGGGTTTGAGACCGTTGTCTTTATCATCAAACCGGAGATGGAAGAGGCCTTCCGCGCCACTGTGGGACAGCGAATCTCCAGGACGCTGGAAGTGCGGTACGCTTTCCAGAAGCTGGACCTGCTTCCGGCGGGATATCAGATTCCGGAGGGCCGCGTGAAGCCCTGGGGCACGGGCCATGCGATTCTGTCCGCCAGTCCCCAGATTGACGCGCCCTTTGCCGTCATCAACGCCGACGACTACTACGGAGTCACCGCCTTTCAGGAGATCTTCCGTTTTCTCTCCCAGGCGGAGGACCGGGACGGAGTGGGCGACTACTGTATGGTGGGATACCTGCTGAAAAATACGGTGACGGAGCACGGCAGTGTGGCCCGGGGCGTCTGTACCAGGGACGAACAGGAGTTCCTGACCCAGGTCACGGAGCACACCCAGATTGAACCCACCGACGACGGCATCCGCTCTACCCTGGACAACGGACAGTCGATCCTCCTTCCGGAGGACACCGTGGTCTCCATGAACCTCTGGGGCTTTACGCCCGGGTTCCTGCGGGAGGTAGAGCGCCGGTTTGCGGCGTTTCTGGATGACGCGCTGCGCAGCAATCCGCTGAAGGGCGAGTACTTCCTGCCCGCCATTGTGAGCCAGCTGCTGGATGAGCGGAAAGCCCAGGTCAAAGTGCTGACCAGCGGCGATAAGTGGTACGGCGTCACCTATCAGGCCGACCGGCCCGCAGTTGTGGCGGCGCTGGCGGAGATGACGGACAGAGGAACCTATCCCGCACCCCTGTGGGAAGGCTGAGGAGGATACGTTATGCACATTTTGGTCACGGGCGGAACCGGCTATATTGGCAGTCACGCCGTGGTGGAGCTGGTTCAGGAAGGGCACACCGTTCTGGTGGTGGACAATCTGGTCAACTCCTCTGAGGAGTGCCTGCGCCGGGTGGCGCAGATTGTCGGACAGCCCATTCCCTTTGTCAAGGCGGACCTGCGGGACCGTGAACAGGTGGAGCGCCTGTTTCAGCAGCAGCCCAAATTCGACTGCTGTATGCACTTCGCCGGCCTGAAGGCGGTGGGGGAGTCCGTCGCGGAACCCCTGCGTTACTATGAAAACAACCTGGTCAGCACCATGGTGCTGGCCGATGTGATGGGGAAGTACGGCTGCAAGAATATCATCTTTTCCTCTTCGGCCACGGTCTATGGCACGCCGGATCACAGCCCCATCACCGAGGACTTCCCCAAAGGGGAGATCGCAAATCCCTACGGTCAGACGAAGAGCATGATCGAACAGATTCTCACCGACGTACATCAGGCGGACCCGGAGTGGAATGTGGTTCTGCTACGCTATTTCAATCCCATCGGCGCCCATCCCAGCGGGCTGATCGGTGAGGACCCCACCGGCGTTCCCAACAACCTGATGCCCTATATCACCCAGGTGGCGGTGGGAAAGCGGAAGGAACTGGGGATTTTCGGAGACGACTACGATACACCGGACGGCACCGGCGTGCGGGACTACATCCATGTGGTGGACCTGG
>OLNN01001959.1_pt1 | contig 15651 bp, 10 predicted proteins | sample 1672141 | NCBI WGS metagenome assembly OLNN01 (sample SAMEA3136652, study PRJEB25190) | human gut metagenome | biome: human gut; feature: human-associated habitat; material: faeces | place: Austria | collected 2013 | reverse complement strand
GTAACCGTGGAGCATATCGCAACAAAGCACCAACCTACGCATTTAGGGCCTTAAAAAGCCCTATATTTCAAGGTTTTTCCCGCATAATCGGCGGGGTATGTGAGTGTTTTATCCTATCCCCGCCATAGTGCCGCTCTAAATGCGTAGAATTTACCAGCAGAAAATCGCCGGTTTCTCTGGCTCCATACTCCCAGATATGGTATCATGGAAAAAATCAATCTGACGGGGGTATCAGGATGGACGGACAAGAAAAGCTGCTGGACTATCTAGGGCGAGAAGTACGCCGCCTACCTGCAAAACATAGCAATGAGCGCGCTGTACTTATCCATGCTGCGGGAGTGCGGCATAGATAAAGGTCAGACCATCGCGATCGCCGTCTGTAAGTGCATCGGTACACGGACTCCCACAATTTGTGGAACACCGGAGGGCAACCGGTTTATCCCCGTCATGGATGGTATTTGCTTTGTGTGGGATGTGATTTACATTGTGGAACTGAAAAAGGTAGGTAAAAGAGAAAAAGCAAGAACCGCAGGCTCTCACAGCGTAAGGCATTTTGCCAGATTCTGCGCGAGCCTTCTTGTTTTCTGTGCCTTCACGGTTAGGCGAGATTTCCCTCGATGGCTGACCACCATTTGACCACTACTGTGCAACCGCACTGTTAAATGCCTAAAAAGCCTGTTGTGACAACCAACAACGGGCTTTTTCTTGTTTTGGTCGTAACTGTGCAGAGTCAACAAAATTTACGTTTCAGCGTCTGTTTGTGCCGCCTTGTCGTAGTTCTCCGACCCGGAAGGCCAGAGGTTCGAATCCTCCCGGTCGCACCAAGAGCAGCACCTTATGGGGTGCTGCTCTTTTTGTTTTGCGCGGATTTTATGGGGCGGTATAAAAGAAGAGATTCGAACAGCCCGTGCCCCGCGGCTTGGCGAATTCCTTCGGGCGTACTTAAAAAGCGCATTGCAATGTACTTTTGCAATGCGCTTTTTGGTTTGATGTTATTTTGGTTTCAGAATCACTTCCCGCTTTCGGGGAAGATGATTTTGTTGACAAAGAAGAAAATGACCATAGACACGCCGCCGTTCAGAACGGTCGTGCCGATGTTATAGATGAAGTCCGGCACCAGCAGCCCGGCTACGGCGACCCACACGCAGTTGATGGAGTTGACGATGCAGGTGATGACGCAGAATGCCAACACATACCACGCGATCTGCTTGCCCAGATTGCCCTTGCTGCGGAACACGAAATTGCGCTGGATCGGGAAGTTGATGCACTCGCCAATGACCATGGCGATCATATACGCGCAGAAGTACGGCAGCCCGCCGTGGGCGGCATCGTAGCCGAGGATGTTCCACTTGAAGGTTTCGCCAAACAGGGTCACATCCACGCCGGGCCAGCCGAAATCCACCACCGGCAGACTGCTGAACGCAGCGGGCAAAAATTGCAGCAGCAGATACTTGAACACGGTAATCAGATTCGACACGATGACGAACAGACCGCCCTCGCGCACCCACTTGGCTGCGGCAGGGTGTTTCTCCGCAAAATTATTCCAAAACTGCATAATGCAACCTCCATCAAGCGCCGCGCAGACGCTTTTCCATCTGCGCATTCAGCACCACATTCTTAATCGCTTCATAAATCACCCGCACAAGACCCAGGATCCAGAAGCCCTGCAATTCCATGACAATGCCGTCCACCATGCCCATGCTGATGGCGCCGTTCGTCATCTTTGCCAAGGCGCGAAGGGGCATATTGTACTGGAACAAAATGTTCAGATCCGGCTTGCCGCGTTTATAGCTGACATCCAGCAGGATCGTCAGCACAAGCCAGACAAGCCAGCCCAGCGGGCTGCGGGCGTGGTTCAGTTCGCCCAAGGTCAGATTGCGGTCAATTTTGGTTTTGCCGTTCGGGATGGGATGCCCCAGCAGCTTTTCAAAGTCCGCATCGGAAACGCTCAGCACATTGCCCTTATAATAGCAATCCAAGTCCCTATCCTCATACGGATGCACGGTAGCCGTTCCATGCACGGAGATTTTCTCGCACAGCCGGATGTCCTCCACGCTTGCGCCGACAAGCAGCTCATACTCGCCGCCCTCGATCTCCCAGCGGTTAGCCTTGACATTCCAGAAACGGAACGCCTTATCGTCCAGCGTAATGGTGATGCGCTGTTTCTCACCGGGGGCGAGTGTTACGCGGGCAAAGCCTTTCAGTTCCCTGACAGGGCGGAAAAGCTCACTGCTCTTTTTAGCAACATACAGCTGCACGATTTCCGTACCTGCCACGCTGCCGGTGTTCGTTACGGTAAGGCTGACCCCCTGTTCATCGGCAGCCATATCGCTGTACGCAAACGTCGTGTAGCTCATGCCATAGCCAAACGGGAAGCGCACAGCTTTTTCCGCCGTGGTAAAGTAGCGGTAGCCGATGTACAGCCCCTCGCGGTACTCCACAGTCTTGCGGCGGGTGGCAAAGTCGGCGGCGCTGGGTACGTCGGCGTAGGCCAACGGCCATGTTTCTGCCAGCTTGCCGCAGGGGTTGACCTTGCCCGCCAGTGCATCCGCAACGGTGCCCGCCCCTGCCTGACCGCCTAAGGCGGCGTACAACAGGGCTTGGCAGTTGTCCAGCCACGGCGTTTCGACTACGCTGCCGCTGTACAATACCACGACAATTTTCGGGTTGACGGCCGCCACAGCCTGCAGCAGATCCACCTGATTTTGCGCAAGGCGCAGATTGCTGCGGTCAAGACCCTCACTCTCGGCGATTTCATCCAGACCCATGCACAAAATAACTGTATCTGCCTGTGTCGCCAGTTCGCAGGCAGATTTCTGCAAAGCAGCATCCGGCTTACCGTGGCGGTCAAAGCCCTGCTGATACCCGATAACGTTCAACTCGGAGTCGATCAGCTTATCCAGCAGCACATCCACCTGTGTCGAGTTCACCATGCTGGAGCCTGCGCCCTGATAGCGCGGATTTTTGGCAAAGTCACCGATGACAGCCACCTTGGTACCCGCCGCCAACGGCAGCAAAGCGCCCTCGTTTTTCAGCAGCACAAGGCTTTCCGCGGCGGCGCGGCGGGCAAGCGCATGATGGGCTGCCGCATCAAACTCGCGCGGGGCAGCGTCCAGTGCAGCCTTGGTATCAAACACCAACGGCAGCAACTCTAACAAGCGGGCGTCGATGTCGGATTCAGAGATTTTCCCGCTTTCCACCGCCGCCAGCAGTTCGCGCACACTGTCCCCGCCGGGCGCGGGCATTTCCAGCGTGGAGCCGTTTTTCACACCCAGCGCGTGGTCGTTGCTTCCGCCCCAGTCTGTGATGACCGCGCCGTCAAAGCCCCACTCACCGCGCAAAATCTCCATGAGCAGGTGCTTATTCTCGTTGGCATACGTACCGTTCACAAGATTGTACGACGACATAATGCTGCGGGGATGCCCCTCTTTGACGGCAATTTCAAACCCAGTCAGGTAGATTTCCCGCAGGGTGCGCTCGTCCACGATGGAATCCGAAGCCATACGCCGCGTTTCCTGGCTGTTGACGGCAAAGTGCTTCGGGCAGGCAGCTACGCCCTTGGACTGGATGCCGCGAATATATCCCGCCGCAAGCTTGCCCGCGAGATACGGGTCCTCGGAGAAATACTCAAAGCTGCGCCCGCACAGCGGGTTGCGCTTCATGTTAAGCCCCGGTCCCAACACCACCGACACTTCCTGCGCAGCGGCTTCCTCGCCCAAGGCTGCGCCGATTTCCTCGCCCAGCGCGGCATCCCAGCTGTTTGCAACAGCCGACGCCGTGGGGAAGCAGGTGGCGGGCACGCTGGGGTTCAGCCCCAAGTGGTCGCTCTCCCCCGCCTGCTTGCGCAAGCCGTGGGGACCGTCCGACAGCCAGATCTGCGGGATGCCGTGTTCGGGCATACCCCGCGTTTTGAAGGTTTCCGCGCCGGAAAGCAGCGCGCATTTTTCTTCCAAGGTCAATTCTTTCAGCAAAAGTTCTGTATTTTGCATATATTTTTCCCTTCTCATAAGAAAAGCCGCATCCAACGCCTGCAAGCAGACATCAGACGCGGCTTTCATTCAGCAAGTACCGTTATGTTTTATCAGGGGCAATGGACGCTTACTCTGCCGCCAGCGTGACCACAGCCTCGTTGATGGAGTAGGTGGTGCTGGAGCCCCAGCCGGAGACGATTTCGTCGTGGGCGGGGATGGTCAGCTGCTTGCTGCCGTCCTCACCCTCGGTGATGGGCACCGTCAGGGCATCGCTGCCGTTCAGGGTCATGGTAAGGGCATTGTCCTGCGCATCCACCAGCGTGCCGGTGATGGATGCAGAGCCGTCGGCGGCAGTCAGCGTGCAGACCTTGTGGGAGTAATCCACCAGCAGCACGGCATCCGTTGCGGTGGGCGTCTCGCCCTGCACCAGCTCATAGCTGCCCGTGTACTGCTCGGTGACCAGATCCTCGACCTGCACTTCAAACGTAGCGGTCGCACCCAGGAAGGAGGCCGTCACGGTCTTGGTGCCTGTGGTGTCGCTGTCGTAACCGGTGAAGGTCAAGCGACCGCCCCAGATGGACTCCTCCGCACCGTTGGCGCGGGTAGCCGTCACAACCAGCTCACCCGGGTTGAAGGTGTCGCCCGTGTAGAAGGTGCGCAGGTTGGAGGCATCGATCGTCAGGCTCTTGGCAGGGGCATAGGGCTGACCGTAGATGTTGATGTTACGAGTGAACGCACCGCCATAAACGCCATAGCTCAGGCTGGCTTCCATGCTGTATGCGCCGTGGTCGGTGTCAAAGATGAAGACATCCGCATCGGCGCCGCCATCCACATCGGTGGGGCGCACAGTGCCGTCAGCGTCCTGGTTGCCCAGCAGATGAATGACGAAGTTCTTCTCGCCGTTTTCATCGTAGTTGTACCAGTAGCCGTAAACATGGGAGATAGAGTCGCCGCCCACGGAGGTGCTGGGACCGCTGAAGGAACCCCACATCGAACCGTCGGTGTAGCAGTACATATCCAGACAGGCCGGATCCACGACGGTGCTGAAGCCCTCGGTATACTGGCCCTCGAAGAAGTAGGCGACTTCCCCGTTCGGCTCCTTGGCTTCCCAGGTTTCCTGCGGGATGGCAATCAGGTCATCCAGCGTCTTGGAAACATACTCGTTATCGTTGTAGTTCATAACGGGACCATCGGCAGAAGTCTGCGCCGCATCGGGGGCAACCTCCGCACTGTCGGCCGAGGGCAGGCTGCTGCTCTGCAGGGAGAAACCGCCCACGCAGACCGCAGCGACCACGACCACCGCACCGGCGGCAGCAAACTGTTTGCCGGTGGCTTTTGCCTCGCCGGTTTTCGTCTGCTTGCAGAAGCAGGCGATCACGCTGAGCAGGCAGGCAATGAACGTGCCGACCATATAGAACACGCACAGACCGGCGTTGCCGCCCGCAAAGGTGACATGGTTGATGACATCGGCAAAGACGAAATACAACTGCACAACGACAAGATACAGGGCAATGTTATAAATGACCGCCTGAATCAGTGCGCTGAACGGAACGGAAACAAAGAAGAGAACGAGCGAAGCGGCAGCACCGACCAGCAGCACCACGCCGGCCATCGTGCCGGAGTGACCCAGAGGGGCGGCCGTGGCCTGTGTGAGCAGGAATACAATGCCGGTGATCAGCGCGACCAGCGCTGCGGCAAGGCAGAACCAGCTGCCCAGCCCTTTATTTTTCAAGCCTTTATTCATCAGGTTCCACCTCCATCAATTCTTTTTGGCGGCACGATTCTTCCGCTTTTCCTCGGAGAAAACGTCCGTGTAGGTATGCAGCACATACATCACGACAGCGGCAACGGCCAGTGCGCAGAACACAACATCGAGGGCGCGCAGGGTCGTCTGCCACCACGGGGCTGCGTCGGAAACGACAACGTCCTCCGCGCCGGAGCCGCCCATAGAGGACTGCAGCATGACGTAGTACAGATAATGGTTGGAGTCGATGACCTTCTGCAGCAGGTCGCCGTCATCGGTGCTGGTGATCAGCTTCTCGATTTCGGTCGGGCGGGCGGTATCCAGGCAGAAGATGTTGTTGCCCGCCATCAGCATTTCGGGGGCGGAGGAATACTCGGACGCAGTCAGTGCATCGTCGATGATGTAGCCGCCGTAGTTCCACTCGTCGCGCAGGATGTGCTGGATGCCCTGGTTGGCGGCAGCGTACATAACGCCGATACGGTTGTAAGCGGTCATAACGCCGAGAGAATCGCCCTCAGCCAGAGAACCCTCAAAGGCGCGCATATAGATCTCGCGGATGGCCTGCTCGTTCGCAAAGGTGGAGATGCCCTGACGACCGGCTTCCTGCTCGTTCAGGAAGAAGTGCTTGACCGTGCCGATCAGACCCTTGTTGCGCATACCGCGGGAAACGGCCTTGGCAGCATAGTAGCTGAGAACGCCGTCCTCGGAGAAATACTCAGAGGTACGACCGGAGTAGGGAGAGCGCAGGGTGTCCGCGCCGGGCGCGTAGGCGATGGGAATGGACGCATACAGCGCATCCTCGCCGTACATCTCGCCAAAGCGGGTCTGCACATCGTGGTTCCAGGTTGCGCCGACGATGGGCAGCGTAGCCCAGCCGGTGCAGTTGCGGCGGTCGCCGTACTTAAACTGACCATTCATGCCCTCGGGACCATCGACGATGGTGCAGCCGGGCTTGTTGACAGCCTTGACAGCCTTGATGCCCTTGGAGTCGCCCATGTTGATGAGCAGATCGCTCAGCGTCAGCTGAGAAAGGAAGTCGTTCCACTTCGGGTCGTCGAAGGCAACGCCGATCATATCGCTGAAGTTGATCTTCTCATCCAGCTCCACGCCGAGGTTGAAGTCGGAAACGCTCTTGGCGTCGGCCGCCTTGACGTAGGTCTGCATATTCAGACCGTTGTACAGCTTATCGTTGACCGTCAGGGTCTCCAGCGTGGTGGGGTAGGTCGTATCCCACGCGCTGCGGGACAGGTAGGTGATTTTTTCGTCGTCGTTCGCCCAGTAGTTCACATCGGCGTCGTCGAAGGTGTTCGTGACTTCCACATCGCTGTTGTAACGGGATTTGCGGTACTTTTCGGTATCGACCTCGGTGTTGGGGGCGGTCCAAGTGGCCACAGCGGCGGTGTTGCCGGTGACGACATTGCCGTCCTGATCGATCAGCTTGCCCGCAACGGCGTCACCGCACTTGGCGGCCAGCACATTGTTCAGTGCCTCGTGTGCGCCGTTGCCGACGGCGAAGTAGTAATCGCCCGCATCGAGGATGTAGCCCTTCGCGCCGTTGGCGTCATAGGACGCAAGGAAGTAGCCGGGCACATCGACCGTGACAGTCTCGGATGCACCTGCGGCCACGTCGATTTTGTCATAGCCCAGCAGCTGGATCGAGGACTTTTCGACGTTGTTCTGCTTGTCGTAGTCGGTGTAGGGGGACTGTCCGTACAGCTCCACCGTAGCCTTGCCGTCCTTATCGCCGGTGTTGCTCACCGTGACGGTCGCCGTGAAGGTGTCGGTGTCGCTGTTGTAGTCCAGTTTGTCAAGGCTGTACTCATAGGTCGTGTAGGACAGACCGTAGCCGAAGGGGAAGCAGACCTCCTCAGCGTAGTTCCAGCCATCGGTCGAGGCTTTGGTGCCAACCGCGGAATCGGCGTTGCCCTGACCGAGGATGGTGTCCTCGTAGCGGGTCTCGTAGTAGCGGTAGCCGACATAGATGCCCTCGTTATAGCTGACAAAGCTGTCGCCTGCCGCGCGGGGCGTTTTGCTGCCGTAGTTGTAGGCGTGCAGACCGAAGTTTTCGGCGCTGGGCGCGGACAGGGAGTTGGCGGCAAAGGTGGCGGTGGTGTGACCGGAGGGGTTGACCTCACCGGTCACAACGCGGATGGCGCCGGGCATACCGTAGAAGCCGGGGTTGCCGACCCACAGCACAGCGTCAACATTGTACTCGTCCAGCCAGTCCATCTCCATCGCAAAGACGGAGTTCAGCAAGACGACGGTTTTCTTGAATTTGCCGGAATCCTTGATTTTCTGGAAGATCGCTTTCTCGTTGTCGTCCAGCTCCAGCATACGCTTGCCCTCGTCGTTGACCATCGCAAGGTCGTTACCCTCGGTGGCAAAGCGGGACAGCGTAACAAACGCGACATCACCATAGGACGCAAACGAGTCGGTGACGCTGCCGGTGAACAGCGCCGGGTCATATTCGCCCACGCTGGAAACGCTTCTTGCTTTCGGCGCTTCGGCGGAAGCGTAGGCGTCCAGCACGGTTTGGTTCACGTTGAAGCCGGCATCCTGCAGGGCGTCAACGGGGGTTTTCTGGTAATCCGGGTTTGTGGAGGAACCGCCTGCGGTGCTGCGGAACACCGGGTCGATGCTGCCGCGGCCAAAGACCGTGACGTTGCGCTCAGACTCGGAAAGCGGCAGGGCGTTGTTGCGGTTGTAGAGCAGCACGCTGCCCTCTTCTTCTTCCTGCTCACAGAACTGATAAGCGGCTTCGATGTACTTTTCGTAGCTTGCGTCAGACAGGGTGCCGTCAGCGGAGAACTCCGTGCCGCCGTAAGATGCGCCAGCGCCTTCGATGCCGAGTGCATGGTTGACTTCGCCTTCCTGCTGGAACGCAATAGTCGTTCCGGTCAGGACAAGGTTGGCCACCAGCACAGCCGCGCCGGACAAGCCCAGCCAACGGCGGGACTTGCTTGAGGTTTCCTTTTGTGCCATAGGTTTTTCTCCTTCCTAAACTGTCACAGATGAATGATCCGATGCGCTTGCTGCCAAGGGCTGTGCACTTCCCTTTTGCAGAAGCTTTTCGTATCTTTTTCACAAAGCTATCATAAAGGGAAGCGTTGACCGGGTCAATGCAGTTGGCGTAAATGTCAAAAAACACGGCACAAATGACAACGAAGAAAAGCGGCCGCCTTTCGGCAGTCGCTTTTGGGTTATGCAGTTTCTTTTTGGCTTTTCCCGCAGGGGAAGGTGACCACCAGATAAAAAATCGAGTCCTCCACAAAGCAGTCTGCCGTGCCACCGTACAGCTCGGCAATGCTTTTGATGCTTTTTATGCCGTAGCCATGCTCCTCGGTATCCTGCTTGGTTGTGACGATAGCGCCGTCCCGCAGCGTCGGCGGTGCGGGGGTGTAGTTCTGCACGCGGATGACCGCCATGTCACGGCAGCGGCTGATGTCCAGTGTGATGACCCGCTTAGACGCATCGTTTACCTGCGTCAGACACTCAATGGCATTGTCCAGCGCATTGCCCAGCAGGGAGTAAATGTGGTAGTGCTTCATATCCTCCAGACAGCTGCCGTCTGCCGAGCAGACCAGCTGAATACCTGCCCGCCCGCAGAGTGCCGACTTTTGGGTCAGTGTGATGTCCAGCGCCTTATTCCCGGTGAGATAGCGCAGGTTCAGGTTGTCCATCTCTTCTTCCAGACGGGCGCGTTCCTCATCTGTGGCGCGGGAATACTGCTGTTTCAGGTCATGGTAGCGGATGTTGATTTTTTCCATGTCTTTTTTTGCCTGCTCATACTGCTGCTTGTCACATTCCAACAGCTGCGCCAGCATTTCATTCTCGTGTTCCAGACTTTTGATGCTGCAATTTGAAAATTCCAGCGCCAGAATCGTGATGGCAAACAGGATGCAGAACGCATTCAGCGCCAGATAGGCGGTCAGGTAGGACTCTGCGCTGCTGTCCAGAACATCCTCCAGCACAACACTCAGGTAGACCGCGGCAATCAGGAAAAAGCCGGAGTAAAGCACGGTCTTGACATTGTCAAACAGCAGGCGCCCGCGCCGGATGCGCAGGGTGAGCAGCAGGTAGATGACCAGACATACCACAAGGTTGCTGAAAAGCAGAATGACAAAGGTAACGAGCCTGTCCGTGCGCCCATGCTGAATCAGCCAAATAATAGGCATATAGGCCAGCTTACTGGCAATGTGCTGCACCGCGTAGGCACAGGTTGTATAAAACAGGGCGTGCAGCGGGCTGCAGTCAAAGCTGAACCATATCAGACCAAACAGCAGCGTCGTATACAGCAGCAATCTTGCCCAAAGCGGCAGAAATGTCAGGGTGTTCGTCAGTGCGAGAAAGCCCCATACACCCGCCGCCAACCGCGGAACGAAGCAGCTGCGGCGCTGCCCCCACGGGACAAACAGGCCAGCGCATAGAATCATACCCAGCTGGACTTGCTGGTTCAGTATCCAATTTATGACCGGCACGGGTCTTCCCACTCCTTTTTTGCCATATATCGAGAAAATGCTTCGGTGAAGGCGTCCTTGTAGGTGCGCCCGATGGGCAGTGCCGCCCCGCCGATATAGACATTCATACGGCTTACCGCCGTGATACAGCGCAGGTTCACAAGATAACTGGCGCTGCATCGTACAAAGCCGTAGGGCGTCAGCTGCGCCGCGATTTCCTGCATCGAACCGCGGTTTTTGATGATCTCAGTCTTACCGTCCCCGCCGCACAGGTTGTACAGCAGGTCGTGCTGGCGCACCTCCACATAGGCGATTTCCGCTGCATCCAGCAGCCGCGTCACGGCGCCGTCCTTGACGACAATGTGCGGCGGCGTGACCTTTTGATCGGCGCGCTTTTGCAGCACCTTCAGCGCCCGCGTCAGATACATATGGAAGGAGTACCACTGTATCGGCTTTACAATAAAGCCCAGTGCGCCGACACTGTACCCATTCAGCGCGAATTGCTGCAAATTCGTGCAAAAAATGAGGATGACGTCTTGATCTGTCTCCCGGATTTTTTCGGCCAATTCCATGCCGGACATCTGCGGCATATCAATGTCGAGATATAAAATGTCAAAATCACGGTCTTGCGCCGCCAGATAGACTGCCGCGCAGTCGAACTCCTGTACGTTCAGTTCTGTGCCGTTCTCCGCGCCAAACCGCGCCAGTGCCTGTTTCAGTTGGTCTCTTTCTTGTTTTTCATCGTCCACAATGCCGATTCGGATCATCGTGCGTTCCTCCCTCCGCGCAAGGATCTATACAAATATGATATACCCCCGAACGCAGCCTCGTCAACCTTTTACGAGCGAATCGCCCAATTTTTTCAAGATATTTCCGGAATACCGCGCTCTGCGTAGGGAAGATTCCTGACCACCGTTTGACCACTACTGTGCAGTCGCACTAGGCTCAAAGTGCCAATGTGAAAAATATACCAAACAAGCCCGGTCGTCTTAACACAATCTTAATACCCCGGCAGAAAAGCTTAATACCATCTTTAAACGGGCGGCGCTATACTGTATTGTACGAAAATTCTGCTGGAGTGTGATTTTCTTTGCCATCTCATCGGCGTTTAACCTGTAAGCTCAATTACTTTCAGTCCATTATTCTGCTGTTTGCAATGGTTATCCTTATCGGGGCAGCGCTTTTGATGCTGCCAATTTCTGCGCAGGGGCATACCGTCACCCCTTTCCATGAAGCATTATTCACAGCAACCTCCGCCGTATGTGTTACGGGGCTGGTTGTGCGGGATACGGCTTCTCACTGGTCAGCCTTTGGTCAGGCTGTTCTGATGGTGCTGATTCAAATCGGCGGCCTGGGTGTGATCACAGTCGGCGCGTCTTTCTCGCTTTTATCCGGTCGGCGCATTTCCCTGTCGCAGCGCGGGCGGATGCAGGAGGCCATGTCCGCCCCCAAAGTGGGCGGCATTGTGCGGCTGACAGGCTTTGTGATCCGTAGCTCTTTGGTGATGGAAGGGATCGGTGCACTTTGTATGCTCCCGGTTTTCTGCCGGGATTTCGGCGCTTCCGGGATATGGAAAGCCATTTTTCATTCCGTTTCCGCTTTCTGCAATGCGGGCTTTGATTTAATGGGTACTCCCGACACGCCTTTTGTTTCTCTGACCGCATATCGCGCCGACCCGGTTATCAGCCTGACGATTTCCGCCCTGATCGTTATAGGCGGCATTGGCTTTCTGACATGGGATGACGTGCGGACCAATCGGCTCCGCTTTCATCGCTATCGGCTGCAAAGCAAAGTTATTCTGACATCGACGGCACTCTTGATCTTGCTGCCAACACTATACTTCTTCTTTTTTGAGTTCAAAGGAGTCACACCGCAGGAGCGGCTGCTGCTCTCTCTGTTTCAGTCCATAACGCCCCGGACAGCCGGTTTTAATACGGCAGACTACATGTCCTTGTCCAGCAGCGGGCGCGGCCTTACGATTCTGCTGATGTTCATCGGCGGTTCACCGGGTTCTACTGCCGGCGGCATCAAGACAACAACGATAGCGGTGCTTGTCGCCAATGCTTTTGCTGTATTCCGCAGGCAGAAGAGTCCAGAAATGTTCGGGCGGCGGATGGAAGAAAAAGCGGTCCATGATGCCGCAGCCATTTTTACACTGTATCTCGTCCTTTCGCTGACGGGGGCATTCACCATCAGCACCGTCGAGGGCTTGCCGCTGTCCGAATGCCTGTTTGAGACGACCTCGGCCATTGCTACCGTAGGACTGTCCCTGGGGTTGACACCGCATCTGGGGATCGTCTCGCAGGGGATTTTAATTTTCTTGATGTTCATTGGGCGTGTCGGCGGACTGACCATGATCTACGCAGCACTCTCCGGCAGCAAAAGCAGCGTGGCGCGGCTGCCGCAGGAACGAATAACCGTAGGATAAAAGAAAGGTAGATCCCATGAAAGCTATTTTATTGATCGGCTTGGGCCGATTTGGCCGCCATATTGCAGAAGAATTAAATAAACTCGGCCATGAGGTCATGGCAGTAGACGAAAACGAGGAGCGCGTCAACGCAGTGCTGAGCATTGTGACCAACGCCCAGATCGGCGACAGCACCAACGCGGAATTTCTGGAGGCGTTGGGCGTCCGCAATTTTGATGTCTGCATTGTGGCAATCAGCGGAAACTTTCAAAGTTCTCTCGAAACCACTTCCCTGCTGAAGGAGCTGGGAGCAAAAATGGTTGTTTCCCGTGCAGAACGGGATGTGCAGGCCAAATTTCTGCTGCGCAACGGTGCAGATGAAGTGATTTACCCGGAAAAGCAGCTGGCAAAATGGGCAGCCATCCGTTACGGCTCCGACCATGTGCTGGATTATATCGAACTGGATCACGACCACGCCATTCTGGAAGTGTCTGTGCCTTCTGCATGGATCGGAAAGACCGTTGGCGACATCAATATCCGCAAGAAATACAGCATCAATATTTTGGGAATCAAACGCAATGGAATTGCCGATGTCAACATCGACTCGGACACAGTCCTGCCCGGTGACACCACCCTGTTGGTACTGGGCGAAGGAAAAGCCCTGAGCCGGTGCTTTCATATCTGATCGTTTTCCAAGGGAAGTGGTTCATTTGAAAACAGCACTGCTGATTTTGCTGTTTCTGGCTGCCGGGCTTTTTCTTGTTTTTATCGGTGTCCGATGTGATGCGTTCTGGCGCGGCGTCCGCCGCGCACAATTTGAGCGGCAGGAAGGCTTTCGCCGCTGGTAATACAGCCCAAAATATGATATGATACCCTTCAGAAGGGAGGATTTGCCATGAACATTAAAAAGCCATCTCCCGATACAGTGAAAGCGCAGGCCGTCCGACAGGCAAAGGATCTTTTGATTACCGTGTTGATTCTGGCCGCAGCAACCGGCATTGGCAATATTTTCTGGTATTTCTCTTTTACCAAAAATATCATATCGGTGTATGTTCTGGGGACATTGCTGACCTCGCTTTTTACCAAAAGCTATTTCTGCGGCTTTTTAAGCTCGTTTTCCAGCGTGCTGCTTTTCAATTTTTGTTTTACAGAGCCCCGCCTGACGCTGCACGCATACGAGCGCGGCTACCCAGTCACCTTTGCCATTATGCTGATCGTTTCCATCATCACGGTTACATTGGCGATTCAGAATATCCGCAATGCCGAAGAGAAAGAGCGCGCTGCCGTCCATGCCAAGAACGAACAGCTGCGCGCCGATTTGCTGCGCACGATTTCCCACGACCTGCGAACCCCGCTCACATCCATTTCCGGCAATGCCTCCAACCTCATCAGCAACTATGAGATGATGGACGCCCCCACCCGGAAACAAACATTTCTGGACATCTACAACGATTCCATGTGGCTGATCAATCTGGTGGAGAACATTCTTTCCATTTCCCGTATTGAGGATGGAAGGATGAATCTGTCCATCTCCACAGAACTGGTAAGTGAAGTGTTCGAAGAGGCCCTGCGCCATACCAACCGGCACAGTGCGCAGCACACGATTACTGTGCAGATGGCCGATGACCTGCTGCTGGCGCGCATGGATGCCAAGCTGGTTGTGCAGGTGTTGATCAATCTGGTGGACAATGCCATCAAATACACGCCCGCAGGGTCACACATTGTCCTTTCCGCTGCGGCGCAGGGGGAAAACGCCGTAATCCAGGTAAGCGATGACGGCCCCGGCATCCCGGATGAAGCAAAAGAAAAAGTGTTTGAGATGTTCTCCACCGGGGAAAAACGAATCTCGGACAGCCGCCGCAGCCTTGGGTTGGGATTGGCTCTTTGCCGCACGATCATCGCAGCCCACGGCGGCACCATTACACTGTCCGACAATAAGCCGCACGGCTGCATCTTTACTTTTACACTGCCCCTTGGGGAGGTTTCTTTGCATGAATAAACCCTTGATTCTGGTTGTGGAGGATGATGCGCCTATCCGCAACCTGATTACTACAACACTGAAAACACAGGATTACAAGTACATTGCAGTGGCTACTGCCTCAGAAGCGCTCCAACAAGCAACAATCCATGCGCCGGATGTGATGCTGCTGGATCTTGGTCTGCCTGATTTGGACGGCATCGAGGTGATTCGCCGTATTCGCAGTTGGTCTGCGATGCCCATCATCGTTATCAGCGCCCGCAGCGAGGACAGCGATAAAATCGAAGCCTTGGACAGCGGCGCGGATGACTACCTGACGAAGCCGTTCTCGGTAGAAGAGCTGCTGGCACGGCTGCGGGTAACGTTCCGCCGCATCTTGATGCTGCAAAACGCCGCCGGTAGTTCTGTTTTTACCAACGGTGATTTGCAAATTGATTTTGCGGCGGGCTGTGCCACATTGAAAGGGCAGGAACTGCACCTGACCCCCATCGAATACAAGCTGCTCTGCGTCATGGCCAAGAATTGCGGCAAAGTGTTGACCCATACTTATATCACCCACGAAGTCTGGGGCAGCTCCTGGGGCAATGACGTAGCTTCCCTTCGCGTTTTTATGGCTACGCTGCGCAAAAAGCTGGAATCCGAGCCGGATTCACCGCAGTATATCCAGACGCATATTGGCATTGGGTACAGGATGCTGAAAGTGTAAAAGAATCTACCCTAAAGGGATATAATAAAAGCGATGAATATTATTATATCTATTTCTGGATTGATGAGCTTAAGGCATCACCGCACAATTCCCGCCTAACGGCTCAAGCACCGCTCCGACGGCTGCGGCACTTAGAATTATGCGGTATTGCCTTAATCTTTTCGCGTATGTTACCAATGTAATTTACGCTGGGCGGAATCAGCCCTCCTGCTTGGTCGATATGTCGCTTGACGCTTGACCACCATTTGACCACTATTGGAAATCGACTACTTTACAAGATTGAAACACGCTGTAACTGCGTTTTTCATACATAAGCGATCGTAGTTCAGCTCGCTGCATGGAAAGCTCAATATACTGCCGGATATCCTTGATGGACATTCCGGCTTTT
>OLNN01001956.1_pt1 | contig 15667 bp, 18 predicted proteins | sample 1672141 | NCBI WGS metagenome assembly OLNN01 (sample SAMEA3136652, study PRJEB25190) | human gut metagenome | biome: human gut; feature: human-associated habitat; material: faeces | place: Austria | collected 2013 | reverse complement strand
ATTGAAGAGTGGTAATATAAATATTATTGAAAGAGGTGTCAATGAATATTGTTCTTAGTGTTTATGCCATTGTTATAACAGTATTGTTCATAGTGTCTCTTGGTGCATAAGTTTTTGTATTGAAAATGGGAGTAAATAAAATGAGTTTCATGAATATTAAAGCGTTGTCTAATTCGATTGATTTTAATGTGAATAGTATTTACGATGTGTTTGTGTATTTTGTTGATATTACGTCCGATTGTTTAATCGAAACTCGGTTTGTCGATTGCATTGACGCATACGGGCTTAGGGATGTGCTTGACGATGGCGTGTTTTATGTTCCGGGTGCGGTATGTTTGGGGTATCGGATTAACCGGTGAGCGTGTTTTTTTGTAAGCGTAATAGTTGCGATTTCGTCAGGGGTTATAGGGTTCGTGGCGAACAGCGTGTTAAGCCCGTTGTTATGAGTACGAAGTGGTTTAAATGTGATTCTACCGTGTCGGATTATGTGTTTGCGCATTGTCGTGATATGGTTGATTTGATGCGGCGGGGTTTATGGGAGGGGTGAGGTAAACGGCCTATTAGCTCAGTGGTTAGAGCGGCATCCTTATAAGATGTGCGTGCTGGGTTCAATTCCCGGATAGGCTACGCGATTGTGATATATTGGGTCATGGCATGTCGTTTGATGTGTCATGACCTTTTTTTTTTTTTTGTGAGGTGTGTTCATGGACATTAGTTCGATTGTAACCGTTGTCGGGAGTGTGGGTTTTCCGATTGTCGCGTGTTGTGGTATGGCGTGGTTTATTGCCACGACGTTCAGTGATTTTAACGATTTGATGACTAAGAACAATGTGTTGACGGAAGAACTTATTGCATTGCTCAAGAACAATAAGGGGGATAGTGATGATACGAATGTGGCGTAGCGTATTGGCGTGCGTATGTGCGTTGTCCTTGCTTTTTGCACCGTCTGCAAGCGCGGATATGCGCGGTGTTGATGTGAGCAATTGGCAGTGTGATATTGATACGTATGCGCTGGACGCTGATTTCGTCGTGGCGGGTGCTACATGGGGTATCGGCGGTTTTAACAACACATGTTTGACCAATGGCGTGAATCAGGCGGCGAACTATCAGCTTGGACGCGCAACGGACAGCGGCAAAAGTATTGGCGTATACCATTACGCAATGGGACATGATGCGAACGCGGAAGCTGATTTTTTCGTAGATAATGTGCGCGGGTACGTCGGTAATGCGGTGTTTGTTTTGGACTGGGAATCTCAGGATAATCCGCAGTTTGGTAACGGCGCGTGGATTGAAACGTGGGTTCGTCATGTGCATGACCGCACTCAGGTGTGGCCGATTGTGTACGTTCAGGCGTCAGCACTGGGACAGCTTACGCAGTTCGTGCGCGAGCATTGCGGTGTGTGGGTCGCACAGTATGCATCAATGAACGCGACCGGCTATCAGGAAACGCCGTGGCTATACGGCGCATATGGTGAAGCCATGCGGCAGTACACGTCGAACGGGTATGTGTCGGGCTATGCCGGACGATTGGACTTGAATTATTTCCGGGGTGATCGATGGCAGTGGGATGCATACGCGCACGGCGACGGCGCGAATGTATCCGCACCGGAAACGAACATCGGTGGGAATGCCGGTGGGAGCGTGTCGCAGTCGGTTTGCGTGGTGGTTGCGTCGGGTGACACGTTATCGGGCATCGCCGAGCGTACCGGCTTGCTGCCGTGGCAGTCGTGGCACGGGTATGGGTCGGGTAATCCGGCTGTGATTTATCCGGGTGAAACCGTGTGCTATGGCGGTGCTGTGACTGCGCAGCCGAATGTGGCGCGTACGTATACGGTTGTGTCCGGGGATAGTCTGTGGTCGGTGTTTGGCGGTGATTGGGCGCGTGTCGCGTCGCTTAACGGTTTGTCGAATCCGAGTTTGATTTACCCAGGTCAGATTTTGCGTTATTGAGAATCAATGTCAATAATCGGCGTGTCGCTTTTTGCGCGCGCCGATTTTGTGCTATAAATATTTATGCCATCAAATAGGTGGTAAAAAGATAGAACAGGATAACAAACATGCGAAAGATTCGTAAGGTAATCGCTGACAGCACCATAAGTTATTATGACAGGGACGGCGTGGCACAGACGTTCCACACCACCGGAAACGTTCGTACCGTTGAAATGGCCGTCAAGGCGCTTATGGACGCCGGTATCGTCAACGTGTTGGTTGATGATATTACGGTCGATAAAACCGTGTACGTGATGGACGTTGATACGTTCATCGAACATGCCGAACGTGTTGCGGTTGACGTAACCGGTACCGATATCGACAATGATAACGACAACGATATTGAATTCTGAAAGGAACTGAAATGAACGAAGAAAACGAACAGATGAACGACACCACCGTGAATGAAACCGCACAGAACACCGCTGACAACTATCGTTATATTTGCACGATGGACAACAGCACGTTCGAGGGAAAACGCGCCATCGTCAACGCACGCAACAGCGCGTTGTCGCTGAACGGACACGGGGCGGAACCATTGACGGTTATCGGCGCTTATATCGCGCCGGGCGTCCGTTCTCAGACCGGTCAGAAATGCGCAAACGTCTATCTTTTCGGAAAGGACGGTAAGACGTATTTCAGCCAGTCACAGGGAATCTACCGCAGCGTGTTGGATATCTACGACATGTTCCCCGATTTCAACGCGCCGGACGGTATCACCGTCGCGGTCAAGCAGACCGCACTTGGTGGCGGACGTTCCACGAAATCGCTTGAAATCAAGTAGTTCGGAATGAAACAAAAAGTGCCATAAATTGTTATGGCACTTTTTTTTATAAGGTGGTGAACATGCCTAGAGCGCATAAGCAAGCGGACATTTTGACAGCGAAACGCAAGCGTGTGCGGCGTACGATAAACAGTCTGAAAAAAAGCATTACCGACACCATGCCCGAAAGTGAAGCACATGCACGACGTGTTTACATCCAGCGACTTGAAACGCAGCTGAAAAACACATATGTAGGCCGTACTCGCAACGCTGCCATGCGTGACGAATTGTATCAACGCGCCAATGAAAAAGCTGATGCGCTGATTCGACAAACCGAAGACGTGCGCGGCGGCAAAGGGCGCGCGAAAGAACGCGCACGCTCATTTAATATCTTTCGCAATGAAATGCGAATGGCGTCCAAGGGGCTACCGAGCGCGCTGGGCGATGACCTAAGTCGTGAAAAAGTCAAGATATTTTGGCGATACACACAAAACGTATGGCAACGCCCCGATGTCGCCCCGAACAAACGGTTAGAAGTCATCATGAAAGCATATGATACCAATTCGCTTAGTGAATTATTTGATACTATCATGTCACGAAACGAAAAGGCATTGCGATACGCCAAACGTATGAAAATGCACGCGGGCGAATTGGAAGACGATACGGACGTTGATGGCGGTAGCCCGATATGGCTTATGCTAGTAACGCCTGACGTGATACGATAATGAAAGAACGCAAAGATTTTAGAGTAGCGGCGATATTCGACACCGAAACAACGAACATCGGGACAGGTGCCGAAACGCGCGCGTATCCGATATTATACATTTTTAACGATTTGCGTAACACGCCACTGGAATCGTACACTCCCGATACGGACGATGTACGGTTTTACCGGCGCACGTCCGAAGCGTTGACGTACATTGATAATCTTATTGACTATGGGCGCGCGCACGGTTATGTTCCGATAATCGCGGCCTATAATCTTATGTTCGATATGCAAACTCTCATGTTGGAATTGGCGCAGTCGTATACGATTACCGCTAATGCGCAGACGGCCACTAGCGTGTATACGCTTGACTTGTATGTAGGTAATGACGTGGTGTGCCGTTTTTGGGATACGTTTTACCTTGAAATGGGCGGGCTTCGTGCAATGGGTGAAACATGCGGATTGCCGAAAGCGGTGGGCGACTGGGATTATACGCTTCTGCGCACGCCTGAAACGCCACTGACCGCGGAAGAACTTTTTTACGCGCGTCGTGATGTGCAAGTGATACCACAATACTTGCAATGGTTGCTACGCGCGAATCATTGGCTTACGCCGGACATGCTGGGTTGTCGTGTGCTTACTAAGACGTCACTTGTACGGCAGATGGCGCGCCGTGAGATTGGCGGGCGACGCATTACGTTGCAGAGCGGTAAGCAGATGACGCTTCAACGTGCGTTTGAGTTGACTTGCAATCAGGAGTTTCCGAAAAACTATGAGTCCTATGCCTTGCGTAAGTCGTGTTTTCGTGGCGGATTGACGTTTACGAGTGCGAAAACCGCTAGCGTTATTGTGGATAATGTTGCGTCCTTGGATGTAACGTCAATGCATCACGCGTTCATTAATGGGCGACGGTTGCCGGTGAAGTTTGCGCCTATACCCCCGGATATTCTGCAGGTGGCGTGCGAACGTATCGTTAACACGCCGCTTGAAGACGTATTGGCGAATTATAGTGACCCGTTCCGTACGGGTGTACATGCGGCAGTAAGATTTACGAACCTCAGATTACGTAAAAACACATGTTTCGATACATGGGGTATTGCAATCTGTCCGCGCTCAAAATTCGTAAAGACGTTGCAAGCGGATACGGATTATGCCAATAATGAGCGTGCGAAAACACAGGAAAACAGCATTAGGGCGCATGGTTATGTTGATAGCGCCGTTAACGCGACATACGCTTTCGGAAAATTGTATTGTGCGGATGAATGCATATTACATGTGAACGAAATTGAATTATGGAATGTGGCACAAGTATATGAGTACGATGAAATGCACGTCTTGTACGGGGAGGGTACCACTAAGACAATCATTCCGCCCGATTACGTAACTTTGCAATCCAATATGCTTTTCGCTCGAAAATCCGATGTGAAAAACCTGATTAAACATTATCATGAGGGGGCAGCGTATACGGAAAAAATACCCGAGTCGATACCTGAGGGCATCGCGCGCGACGCGATGACGGGCGCGTTAAGCATGAAATTTTTACAATCATACTACGGTAGCACAGTTAAAGGCCAATTCAACGGGATTTATGGCACTCAGGCGCAAGACGTCATGAAAGCCGATTATCGCGTGACGGAAACCGGCGAACTTGAAGTTGATAAAACCACGGTTTGCACTCCCGAGAATTTTGCGAAAAAACGTCCGAAAACGCCACGCGTACTCTACACTTACGGCATGCGAATCGTTGCGGGCAGCAGAATGCACTTGCTGATAGCCATGATGCTGCTATATCGGCATTTCGGTAATCGCGTCACGGTCACAGGCGGCGACACCGATAGTCTGAAAATCAGCTGCGCCAATGACGTATCTGACATGGAACTTTTGCAAGCGCTCGACCCATTGCACAATGCGATAGAAAACGCTATCAACATTACCATGCGACGCGTCAGAGAAACCGCGCCCGACATGGCGTCTACGTTGGAACATATCGGAAAATTTGAAGTGGAAGATTGTGGCGATACAACCCGATATGTTGAGCATATGGAATTGTGGAATAAAGCACGCGTAAGTTTGGACACGGGCGGGCGCGTACACGTCACTTGCGCGGGACTTCCGCGACCGGACGGCATGTACACCATAGAAGATTTTATTGCCGATGTCATGCGCGCGGGGCACGGTTTCGCGGAAACCGTACAAATGTCGCTCGGTTATGATGTGTTGGCCGATTATGATATATGCCATACGTTGCAGCGCAATCGACCGCATGTATGGGATAGATACGTCGGTAACGTCACCGATTATCGAGGTGTGACATATCATGTTGACGCGCCCGAAGCGATAGCGTTGTATCCGTCCGGTAGATGGCTAGGCGAATCGGACAAACAGGCCAACGGCGAGAATCTGACATACATACGAAACACGTATAATCGAATTGTGGAAACAATGCCCCGCGAACTTATTATGCGGGACGGCAAACCTATGATTGTGAGTATTGATGGTGAAATATTATTATGACCGGTTGAGAACACAGATATTGCCACGCAACGCCGACGTGAATCTTATAATTGGCGCACGCGGACTCGGTAAAACGTATGGCGTACGTCGATACATGTTGGAAGATTATATTAAAAACAACATATGTTTTGTTGAGGTCACACGATATCGAGAAGAAAATAGTGACGTGGCGGCAAAATATTTTGACAGAATAATAGAAGATAATATTTTCCCCGACTACGATTTTAGAGTACATAACAAGGTTGCTGAAATACGTCGTAATGGCGAGAAAAAATGGCGGACATGCGGCTATTTCATCCCATTATCATTACAACAGCAGAAGAAAAAAAGCACATATGTTAATGTACGTAACATTTGCATGGATGAAATTATTATAGACCCCGATGACGTGTATCATCATTATTTGCGCAACGAATATGAACAATTGGCTAACCTTGTAGATACCGTCACGCGCGAACGCGCCGACGATAATAAGCTGCGCAAGCCGCGAATCTTTTTACTAGGCAACGCGTGCGACGCATATAATCCGTATTTCAAACATTACAACGTACCCTTGGAACCTGAGTTTGGCTTGCAATGGCTTGATGGTAAGACGTGTATTTTCGATTATGTTGAAGATGATAAATACGCTGAACAGAAAACAAAAAACACCGTTGCGGGACGTATGATGAAAAATAACGATGGTGTCACCGCAAAAAACAAATTCAAACACCATAATACTGATTTTATTGAAAAACCACACAACCACGTTAAACTTACTTATGTCTTCCGTTGGTTGCGTCGTGAATACGGCGTTTATGTTGATTTACGTTGTGGCTACGTTTTCACATCATCAAAATATGACGCGGGCGCGCATGTGCCGTATTTCGCAATTACGACGGATGATAACAAACTTAATTATCTTACGGCAAATGTTGCAAAAGACTTGATTAGGAATCTTACATCATATTACGCGTTAGGCTATTTACGCTACGATACGGTGGAAACGCAACACGCCGTAATTGCAATGCTTAGAAATTTCGGCGTAAAATAAACACAGCATACACGAGGTGTTACAGTGAGAATGTTAAAACATTATCGTTGATAACCACGGTTGACTCCGCCAATGATATGGCCGTGAGGGAAAAGCGCGCCGTTCGTCGCTGTGAATCATGTCGCAAGTGTGCTATTCTTGAGTCGTACCGGCCACATACCGGTACGACTTTTTTCATATATGAAAGGAAAAATAATGGATGACGAAAAACCCACCGAGGAAAGGGACACCGCCGAACGCGATGACCTTACCCCCGACGAAACGCACCGCGTAGGCGAATCCGATGACTTGCGCGATATGCTGCGTGACGTGCTGGACAAGGTGAACGCAATAGGCGACCGTATGGACGCAATCAGCGAACGTATCGACGGTATCTATGACAATTTCACCGATTCCGTCGCGCAGATGATTGAAAACGGCGCGACCATCAAGGAAAACGACGATGACGCGGCGGAAGCAATCGCGCAAGCGGCGGCGGAAGACTTGGAAAATCTCGATTACACGCTTTAATCGATTGGAGGAAATATTATGGCTGTAGACAATGCGACGATTTTGGATAAGGTGCGTACCAAGGGCACGGACGATTATCAGCAGCGTATTCCGAGTGCGACACAAACCGGCGTGGCGAACACCATGCGCTACTTGTTCGACCCCATGAACCGCCAATATTTGAACGATTGCGTTTGGAATATGGTCAATCGTATCGGGCTTACAGTTATGGCGCAGAACGCACCGTTTGAAAACCCGTTGTCGATTTTCAAAAAGGAAAATTTGTACTGGGGTTCGACCGTACAGGAAATCGCAGTCAAGTGGATTAAGGCGCACGGGTACAAGGATGACGCGGAAGATTTGTTGAAGATGCACCGCCCCGAAGCGGCAGTGTGGTTCTACGAGAACAACCGCCGTGACCAATACCCGATTTCATGGACTGACGATGAATTACGTCAGGCGTTCGTTGATGATTTCGGTTTGAACCGTTTCGTTGCGCAGATTATGGAAAGCCCGCGTAGCAGTGACCAGTACGACGAAATGAACATTATGCTTGCGCTGATTCGACATTACGAGCAGAATCTTGGTTTCTACAAGGTGCATCTTGACGCGGTGCCGGGCGACGAAACCACCGCCAAGACGTTGCTCAAGGCATTGCGTGCGACCGCCGGGCGTATGCAGTTCCCCAGCACGCAATACAATGCGTTGAACGTCACCGACATTCCGGCGTACGCAAGCCCGCAGCAAATGGTGTTGTTGATTGAACCGGAATATCTTGCGTCGCTTGACGTTGACGCATTGAGCGCGGTTTTTCAGCTGGATAAAGCGGACGTGCCGTATCGTGTTATTGAGGTACCAAGCCTCGGTATCGACGGCGCTGTTGCGTTGCTCGTTTCCACCGATTGGTATCAGGCTCGCGACACGCTGTATGGCACTACGCAGTTCTATAACCCGCAAACACTTTCCAACACGCTGTATCTCAATCACTGGGGCATTTACGGTGTGTCCCCGTTCACTCCATGCGCGCTATTTACTACCGATGCGGGCACTTCCATCAATGTTGTGACTCAGACCGTGACCGACTTCACGCTGACCCCGACCACGGGCACCGTCAAGGCGGGCGACCTTATGCAGCTCACGCCCAAGCTCACCGCCACCGTAAAGCCGACCGAAACCGCCATACAGGTCGCGCCGAACGCGGCAACGTACGAGGTTGCGGCGAACCATGCCGCAAGCGGCGATGACGCGCACGGCGCGGCGTTCGACCTCAACGTCAATACGTTCGTGGATGACCAAGCACGCTTGCATGTCCAGCGTGACGGCCTTGCCGCCGGTGATGTCATTACCGTGACGGGCACCGCCACGTACGTCAATCCGAACGGCGAGACTACGGAACATTCCGCGACATGCACGTTCACCGTCGCATAGTCTGAATCGACTATGGTATAAAATGAGTGGTGTTTCATGTGGGGCACCACTCATTTTTTCATATAGGAAAGGACGCGATATGGATTTTCCACATCTGCAAAACGCAACGGCGTTCCCGGACACTGATACGCGCGTGTACGGTCAGTATCGCAATGTTTTTGACTACAACGTTTGGACTCCAAACACGATAATTAAGTTATGTCGTGTGAATTGGTACGATGATTATCACGACGTTGTGAAATTCTCCGATGACATTGCACGAGACGCGTGGTTTGACAAACTAGAGGGCGAAACCGTCAAACTCACAACGAACATGTATATTGCGCGTGCCGATGCGGACGGCATAAAATTGCCCGTGCCTTACATGACGGCGCAACAGTATAATTACATTGTCGTTGACTTTTCGCATGACATTATCAATACGCCGTATCAGAAAACCGACATGCAGACACGTTATCATTTTTTCATCACTTCCGTACGCGCGGAAGCGCCGAACACGACAACATGCACGCTTATTCGTGACGTATGGACGGACTATATCAACAATACCGTAATCAACGGTTTGCTGTTGTCACGCGGGCACGCGCCGTTAACGGAAATGACACCGGCGCAACTCTTGGAAAACCCGCGTGCGAATTGTCGTGATTTCACGATGCCCGACGTTGACTATGGCAATGCCGCATCGAATATCAGGAAAAGCGCACCGTTTAATCTGCAAAACGGTACAAGATACATCTGTGTGGCCGCAACGTTTTCACCCGATCAACTGCAAGCCATGAGCGGTGTACGCGGTACGAACATTACGGACAGCGGCCCGACATACAGCAATAATGACGGCACGGTTAACGGTTTCTCGTGGGGTGCCGGAAATATTTCCACGTCAAACGTCACCGGCGCAGGCACGTCCTATAATTCCGTTGATAATCTCACTGCAAGCAACGTAAGCATGTACGCGCTTGAATCGTCCAAAATATCGGGCGAATATTTCGACACGCTTTTTACGTATTATCCGCATATCATGTCGCAAATTACAGCGGTTTTCGTCGCCACCGCAAACATGATGCGACTTGGCAACACCGTCAGTGTGAACGGCGTTGAATGGCATACGGTTAGCGGCGCACGAACGAAACTGGCCGATATTGATTTAACAATCAATGATTTTGGATACGTTGCCGAATACGCCAAGATAACACGCTTGTATCTTGCGCCATATGCGCACTTGGAGATCAGCGACAATATCGGCAATAAAACACGTGTCGAAATAGCGGACTGCGGGCACCTCTCGGTGCAATCGGTCACATCACTCAGCTATCCGATATTGCGGCAAATAGCATGGTTTGACGGTATCGGTGCCGACGGTGATACGCCCATTAGTATTAACGCAATCAACGGCGCTAATGTCACCGCCGACGTGCCGAACGCTGACGCGCTCAAAACACTCATATCGCACGACATACCGACTTACGCGCTGCAACGTCGCGCGATCGACGCGCACCGCGCCGACGCATACAACCGCGAAGTCGCGCAAGCACGCGAAAACACCATTATATCGTACGAAAACGGCGCACGCTCGGCAAACACGGCACGAGACAACACGTATCGCAACAGCGCCGCAGCGGTATCGAACACGGCGCGTGCTAATCAGCGTGACACCGCGCTGAAAAACGAGTCCAATAGTGTGCGTACTGATAATCTGACATATTCAATCACGCGGCAGAACGATGATTTAAACACCGCCACAATCAAGATAAACAATGATGTCGGTCAGGACAACACGTTACAGAACAAGGCGTTTATAGAGGGGTCTCAAACTCAAGCGTTAACAAGTGTTGCTAGCGCGATAGGCACAATGGCCGGTGCTGCGTTGGTAATCGGCACCGGTGGCGCGGCGTCACCGTTGGTAACTGGGTCAATGGCCATCGGCAGCGCCGCACTGCAAGGCTACAATACCGGTGTCGCCATAACCAACAATGAAGAACTCAACCGCACATCCAACAATGTCGCCAATACGAAAGCGAAAAACGCAAACAGAGCGAACAGCGAACAAACACAGCATTCAATAACGCAAGCAACCAACGTGACAACGCGCGCGAACACGCAGGCTGACCGTAACAACGAATACGCTACAAGCGCGGCAACTGTCATGACCGCCACAAGCGCGAACACGGCGAACGCGAACGCGTCGGCGTCACGTAATCAGAGTGTGGATAATGCCAAACGTGTCATGGTGAACACGCGTTCCAACGTTAACGCCGCATGGCGCGACTTGCTTAACCATGCCGCGCAGCCCGTTGGTTCGTATGATGGTGACAATTTTAGACAGGCCACGGGGCTTGACACCATGACCGTGAAAATAGTCACGGAAGACAATGGCGCGATAGCGGCGGCGGGCGATTACATGCTGCGCTATGGTATCGCAAGCAACAAACTCTACAATAAGCCGTCGTTGACGCCTTGCAAGCATTTCACGTATTGGCAATCTGCCGATGTATGGACGATATGCCCGATTGCGCAGAATGAACAATTGCAGACAATCAGGGATATTTTCAATTCCGGTGTTACAATATGGAGCAGACCCGAGGAAGTCGGCGGCGACTTCGTACACGACAATCTATAAGGTGGGGAAAGTATGGGACGTAAACGCACGCATAAAAGGCCGTTGACCCGTGCGGAAATGGGTGAACGCGGCGCACCGATGTGGCAGCAATCCCAATCGCTCAATTCGCAAGCGTATTCGATGGCGTATTCTCAAATGTTGAATATCGCGCTATCTCGTTTCAAGTGGTTGAATCTGCCGAAAACTTGTGACGCGTGGTTTTTGGAATACAATCTATTGTATTTCGGGTACGCAACAATCGCATTTCCACATAGCAAGCCGGGTGTGTTTTTCAGCACGCAAGCGGTGACTACATCGAATTTCAACGTGTATTACAAACCGAAGAAATGGGATAGTTACGGTATCAATGGTTGGCATTTTCCGGTGAACAATTCCAATGGCGTGTTCATCTACGCGAACCGTGCGCGTACGCCACTCATTCCGACGATTGAATTTTTCGCGCATGAAATTGAAGATTTGTACATGACGCGGCGGCAAAATCGTTTCAATCAGAAAACACCGTTCATCCTTGAGGTTCCAGCCGGACAACAAACTGCAGGCGTCAACGTTATCAAGCAAATCTCAGGCGGTGAAATGGCAATCATGACGACACCGGGTTTCACCGATTCGATGAAAGCCAACGTGTTGAAAACCAATGTACAGTATATCGGCATGGAATTACAGAACGATATTCAAAACACTTGGAACGCGTTTTACCAATCGTTGGGCATTAAAAATCTTCCGTTGAAAATGGAACGGCAAACCGCCGATGAAATTAACGATTACGGCGAACCGTCCGATTTACGCGCGCTCAGCGAATTAGAGGAACGGCGTGCCGCGTGCGATATTCTCAACACAAGGTTTAGAAAATACCTCAAGGAACCGATACAGGTTGTGTGGAACGAAGACAATGTTTCCCGTAACTACGCTTACTTGACGGACGTGGAAAGAATGAACGACGATGACAATGCAGAATGACATAAACCATTATCAGCCGTGTGAATCGTACGACGATTTTCATGGCGTAATGACGTACACTTTCGGTGAACTGCTCGATGCACCGGGCGGTGTTGACTGGAACAGTGCCGCGTGGTCATGGCGGGACGTTGCCTATGATGATACGCAATACACGCGTTGCTGCAAGAAAATCGAGAATCGTTTCTATGACAGGGAGTTAGGCGTTATGCCACCGTCAAGATGGCGGCGGCACTTTCTACGCCTTATTCAAGAAATCATGCCGACGCTGCGCCCGCTTTATGCACTTGTAAGCAATAATCCTGATATAATACTCAGTGATAGCGACATATGGCATAAAATGCGGACAGTCTACAGTGATTTCCCAGCGACACAATTGGCTGAAAACCAAGACTACGCGAGCAACGCGACCGATAATCAATACGAGACAATCGCAAACGGTGATTTCATGGATAAAGTCAATCGCATAAGGAACGGCGATTACGTCGATATTGACGTACTATTGCTTGAACATCTTGAAACATGTTTTAGCCCATTATGGACGGTAAACATAAACAATTATTGAAAGGATGACACATGTTTCCACTGCTGCCGTTTTTCTCGGTATGGCCGTACACGCCCGCCATACCCGCGTTCTACTGGAACGCCAAAAGCCAAGAGGAAATAATAAAACACATTGCGTGTGAAATCGACCACATAACGGCATATCTTGACGAAATCGTAACCGACATAAACAAAACATTAGCCGACTATGATACAAGAATAAAAAACATTGAAGCGCACATAAACGATTACGCCTTAGCCATATCGCAAATACAAGAACAGATTGAACACATAGGAAACACACAACTAATATGGAACGTCACAAAAGGCGAATACACTGACAGTAAAACCGCATTACGCGACCTCTATCGCGAATTGTCCGTTTACGGTGCGCGAATCAGTCAAATTGCTGACATTGACATAGATAAATTGTCCGAACACCGTACCGACGAAACGTCCGCAGTCGGCAACCTCACCATATTCAACGACAACACGCCACGCGTTACCGATACGGAAACCGGTAAACCGTACCCGGCATTATAATCACGAAAGGACAATCTATTATGGCGGAAACTCGAAACTATAAGCTTGAAAAATATGACGCGGGCAGTTCTGCTAATCTATTAGACCAATATAATTCGTCAATGGATAAAGTTGATGCGGCGCTTAAACAAATCAACGATAAAGCTATCCCCGATAGCGTCGCATAACAGAAAGGGTATACTATGGCTACAGAAACACCGTTTTATCATCTGCCATTGTATGAAACAGGCGACCTAGCGGACTTGCGCGACGGGTACAACGCGGCAATGCGGATTATTGACCGTACTATACATCAAATGCAAGTGCAAGCGGAAATTAATCATCCTCAAACGATACGAAAGGAAACCACAAAATGACAGACTATACAACCAATTTCAATCTTGAAAAATATACAGCCGGTGACGCGGCAAATCTCAATGACCAATATAACGCGTCAATGGATATTATCGACACCAATCTATACAAAGTAAACACTAACGCTAGTAACGCGCTAAACACTGCAAATCAAGCCATAACGGAAATACAAACCACAAACGATAATCTAGCGGCATTAGGCGTAACCGACGTAAACACCGCAACCACGCTTAAAAACAAGATTGACAAAACGGCGTCGAATCTTGCTGTTACAACCGAAACGGCAAATAACACAGAAAGCAACTTAACTGCGCTCGGAATAACCGACACCGTCACCGCCAAAACAACTAAAACCCGTTGGGACACGGCAGCCGAGCAAGCCGAAATCAATAAAAACAGTATATCCGCGCTCAACATTAAAACAAACCAAAACGCGCAAATCATTACGCAAGCAATCGGGTACAATGATAATATTGTCGTAATCGGGGACAGTTGGGTGGACGGCTACTATAGTAGAGCAAAACACTTAGCTGATTCACCGGCAAACGCCATTTATGATATTCTAAAGCCGACCACGAAACAAACACTAGGTTCAAGCACGGGCGGTTTCTACGCGGCCGGTGACGATGGTACATTCCTCGACCGATGGAACGCCGTGACCGATAAACAACATGTCGATAGGGTTATCATCATTGGCGGACAAAATGACGCCGGAAAAATGCTAAATGATAACGTAGCAATAACGTCTATCGATAACAGCATAAACACGTTGCTAAACACAATACGCACCGAAGCACCAAACGCGATAATTGATATATTTCCAATGTGTCTCGCAATGGGCGAATCAATGAATCGACAAAACGCTAAGTGGGCTGTAGCACCGGATTACCGGCAACAGGTTTACAACCTTTTCGCTACAAAACGCGACATTCCAAACGTGGTAATCCACGAGGGCGCATATCGCGCGGGCGTATGGGCGAGTCGTGCAGCAGACGGCGGCGACGATGGCGACGGCGCGCACCTATCGAAAGGCGGATACAGCGCAGTCGGTCACGCTATGGGCAGTTGCATTCTACACGGTACAACATTTTTCCCAACACAAAGCGGTTTCCCTAACGAGTCACAAATTAACGGAACATGGAATAATATATCAATATTTGAAACCAACGGCATACTATCAATCCAATACAACGTCAAATGCAACGGCGCGCAAAAGAACGGTGACAGGCTATTCATAATCGCCAAACAATTCAGCGTAGGCGCATCGGTATACTACAAAGACTACAGTGACAAATATTTCGTCTCAATCGACCACAACACACTAGCTCTGCAAGGCGTAAACAACATAGTCGCCGGTGACATAATCGCCGGTGGCATACGACTACTAGCGGGCTTCTAAAACAAAAAAACCGGGCGGCACTATTACCGCCCGGTTTTTTGTATTTTATATCATTCACTATCATCAATCGCAACAACATATGAACGACAATCACCATCTTTATAACTACGGCACACGAAATTAAAATCACAATCGCCGTACATAATTTCAAGAACCGTGGTAAGAGCTGAATCAAACGTAACCACACTATCATCAATAGCACCGCAATCAGTAACAGTGGTGGTAAACACGCCGTCAACGTCAACTTCATAGGAATTATCTGCTTCAATTTCGGTGACGTATGCGTTAACTTTAAACATTTTATTTTTCCTTTCATCTAAGTGAACGTCTACATA
>OLNN01001952.1_pt1 | contig 15703 bp, 14 predicted proteins | sample 1672141 | NCBI WGS metagenome assembly OLNN01 (sample SAMEA3136652, study PRJEB25190) | human gut metagenome | biome: human gut; feature: human-associated habitat; material: faeces | place: Austria | collected 2013 | reverse complement strand
GTGAATAAGGAATCACAATATAACTGTTATCTTCATATTTTTCATTTACCAATGAAGGATCTATTTGTACAATTTCAATATGAGATTGATATTCTATCTCATTATGCTTTTCTATTTCTTCAGCAAGATAACGTCCTATCTGCTCTGTCCCCGTTTTGGAACCCATAAGCTCCTGATATTGTCCTGGGTAAAGGATTGCCGCATAATCATCCCCCTTAAACCGGCAAGAAATCCCGGTCTGCATCCCCCCTGTTTTCGGTACTTCCACCAGTTCTACCTTATAATCATTCCCAAGGTGCTTCTGCACCTCATCTCTTATATTTTCCATCTCGTTTTTTTCCATTTTTTGTATCCTCCATCTGATAAGTATTGATTAAGATAATCAGTCCTTCTTTTATACGCCCATAAATTTCCAAGCTCTTCTCTCGGCAGATTTTCCGCAGGCAGTCTAACTGACCTTCCTTTTTCTCCTCCGGCACTAGCAGGACGGGGAGTTCTTCCCCTTCGATTCCCAGAGCCTCCCGGTTATACCTCTGCGCTTTTAAAGACAAAGGCGACAGGACAACATCCCTGAAATAGGGACATTTCTTTACCCGGTTATAAAAAAATTCCGCAGATATCAGGACAATCTCATCCATCTGCACCAGTTTGTTCAAATCCGACATCTCCAATATCGGTCTTTCCCGGTAAGAAACACTGACATTCCGGTTCTTCCCAGAACCCGACCAGGTCTTTTCCCGTTCCTTATAATTCCCTGCCAGGGAACAGATGGTCTTAGCGGTTTCCTGTGACCGGACATCCAGGCAGGCCAGATAAGCACAGTTTGCAATCATACTCTGGACATCATTTTTTGTATATGCATTATATAATGCCTCACAGCTCTGGGTCACCAGCATAAGCGTCACATTTCGGCTGCGCCCAGTCAGAAGGATGCCGTTATGCAGGTATGGAATCTGTCCTCTGGCACAGAACCTTGCCAGTTCGTCAATGATGACCAACACCGGCTCCGACCCCTCCGGCCTTTTGATAAGCCCGGCAAATACCTGGGCTATCATCAGGTTGATGATGTTATAATAGGCCTCCAGCTTCTCTTCCCTTACTGCCAAAAAGATTTCCTTTTTCTCTTCCAGCATCCAGGGATTGGCTTTCCACGGGTTTGATTCAAATGCATAGCGAATGTCTTCATCTACAAAGACCTTCAAGGATTCCTCCATCTGCTGTACCACACCGGACAGCGTTTCCTCTGCCAGGTTACGGAAAGAGGAAAGGTATTTGACTTCCACAGCCTTTGGCCTTGCACCATCCATCAGTTCCGTTACCAGTTCCCGGGTATCCCTGGACAAGATTTCATTTATCATCTCTGACAAATTTTTTATCCGGCTCTGTTTATACAGGCCACACAGTTCACCGGTCAGAAGGGAGCGCGCTGACTGCTTCCAGAACTCCGAACTGTCTTTGGCTGCAATCGGAATCAGGCTGTCTGCTATCTCCTCCATACATTCCCGGATGTCCTGGTCTCGGATATCCTGCCTGCTGTTCAATGCATACAGGGCATCCCAGCCATATCTTCCTCTGTCCTGGAAATCAATGATGATGACATTTTCATCATCCATCCGCCGTGTCTTCCTCCATAGCTCGCCTTTGATATCCACACAAAAGATGCCGATGCCGCAGGTAGAAAGCAAAGTAGGGATGATAACAGCAGAGGATTTCCCCGACCCCGAGCCTCCAAAGATAAGGACGTGCCCATCCCGATAATGCCCTTTATCCATAGGCTTGCATAGATATCTGGTCTGTTTCCTGTCCTCTATCTTCCCAAAGACGACCCCCTGGGGAAGGTCGAAAAGGAACCTCTTGTCCACCTGAGGATACATCGCCTGCATCTTAAGTGGGCTGGAATACTCTGTAGGACGGTTCTGGAATGTATCCTCAATCCCAAAGTAGACCTGTCCAGATGCTGCTCTCCGCTGGTTTTCTGACCATACATAAACAGTCGGAATGAACGAGAGGACAAGCAGGAGCAAAAAAGAGATATCTCCTTGCAGCACTGTTTTAAAAAAGTAGATAAGGGCTGCAAGCGCAATCGGCTGAAGCCATATCCCGCTGAAAAAAATGCGGTTCACCCACTTCCAAAAATCCGTCCGCATCTCTTACACCACCTTTTTCATCAGCAGATTTCCGTCAGTCTCCTGAAACCCACTCCCCTTAAGGAGCCCTTCCGGCGTCTTCCACTTATCCGCATAGATGCAGGTATATCCTCTCTGTACTGCCATATCCGCAGCCGCCTCTAGCAATATCCCGTCCTCTGTTTTCTCATTTCGGCAGGAAAAAATCTCGTGGATGAACAGCACCTTCCTGCCATCTATCTCTGGAAAGTTTACTACTGCATAAGCCAGGGTATCCGCACATCCATCTATAGAGAGCGTGAGCCTCATACAGTCATCCATACAGGTCCCCAGGTGTCCATCTGTGACCGGCATTGTCCCCTGATAGGATATGGAAACGCGCAAAAATTTTTTCTTATCTTTTTTCATAACCCTTCCTCCTCTTTTATTTTCTTACCTGTTTAATATGAAGAATAAACGCAAGGATAAAAAACAAAGTAGTGGCTTTTATATTTTTTCCCATCCTGCATATTAAAAGAAAAAATCAGGAGGTGGGATATATGGCGATATTCCAATTCAATATGCAGGTAATCGGCCGTTCTGAGGGCCGCAGCGTTGTCTCCGCCGCCGCTTACCGGGCAGCCGAAAAGATAAACAATGACTATACAGGGACGATAGATGACTACACCAGGAAAAAATGGGTGGAGTACAGCGAAGTGTACCTTCCGCCAAATGCACCACCCGAATACAAAGACCGGGCGGTCTTGTGGAATTCTGTGGAACATGCAGAAAAGGGAAGGACTGCCAGGCTGGCAAGGGAAATCGAAGCCGCCCTCCCTATTGAACTGTCTATGGAGGAAAACATCCGCCTGGTACAGGGATTTGTCCAGGATACCTTTGTTTCAGACGGTATGATTGCAGACATCAATATCCACAATCCTCCGGTCACAGACAGCCGCGGCATCCCGATAACCAAAGATGGGAAGCCTGCCGCTGATATGGAAGAGATGGTCTTTCAGAACCCACACGTACACATCCTGCTCACTGTGCGCCCGATAGACAAAAACGGGAAATGGGCAGCCAAATCCCAGAAAGAATATGTCTGTAAAAAAGGAAATATTGTAAGAAATATGACTGCTGAAGAATTCCGGACAGCCAAATCCCAGGGATGGGAAAAAGAATATCAGTACTGGGAAGGAAAAGAGAAAGTATGGTTGACGCCATCGGAAGCTTTTTCCCGAAACCTGGTCAGAATCTCGAAGAATCCCCGGTCTACCCCTTATGGAAGGCGGGATGCACAGATGGAGCGCTGGAACTCTACAGAAGCACTCCTGGAATACCGGTCTGCCTGGGAGGGACACGTCAACCGCGCTCTGGAACAGGCAGGGCGTCCGGAACGCGTGGATTGCCGCTCCTATCAGGAACAGGGAAAGGACACCGTCTCCGGGATACACCTGGGCTCCTATGCATCCAAAAAGAAAGAAAGTTCTGGCAGATACCGGATAAATGAAGAGATTCACTCCATCAATGAGACAAATAAAAGCATCCGGAAAAAGATAGAGGATATTGAAAGAAAACTGGCTGACAGAAAGGGACGATTCTATGACAGCCTGGCAGAACAGTTAGGGGCATTGGAATCCGATATCGTATCCCTCCGCTGCTCTCTGGATTCCCTGGAACAGCAGACTGCAGCATTGGCGCAGGATATCCGAAAGCAAAAGGATTCCATCACCCGTATACAGACTGTACAGGAAAATATCCGTTCCAAAAACCAGGCCTCACGGCAGAAAATCGGCCAGTGGACAGAACAGTTAGAAAGCCTGCCTGACAAAGGTATACAGCGTCATAAGCTTCAGCAGGCTATCCAGGAGGAACAGGAGAATATCCGATTCCGGAATCAGCGCTTCCTGAAAATTCTGGAAGAAGAGGGTTTTTCCAGTGTCATAGATTTTCAACAGGAATGTCAGATACTCCGTCAGATGGAACAGGAATATCGGAAGTTGGAAAAGAAAACTGCTTCCATTGAAGGAAACATCCGAGATTACACCAAACGCTATGAAAATCTGTGCCAGTATCTACCGAAAGAAGATTCCGGATATGCAGACCGCTTCTGGAAAAAACACCGGGAATCCTTACACAAAAAACAAGCAGAGAATCGGAACCTGCATCCGGTCAGACTTGACCATTCCAGTTTTTCCCGCATCCTGCATCAGACAGACTATGCTCTGAACCATACCTTCTATCTGGCACGCCGGACAGGTTATCTGTTGCAGAAATTAGAAGACGTCCAGGAACAGCAGATGGGTGAAAAACGGTCTCGATGACGTGCTGTATTGTGGGGGAGAAGGGGGGGAACTCCCCCATAACTGGATTAATGTCTTACTGTTATCAATGACTGGCTCTCTGTCTACTTATACCAACAATATTCTCGCAAAAACCCGAAAATCTTATAAACATATTGCCCCACGCATGGAAACCACAAGATGATTTTGACTTATGCTCCAGGGTGTCTATTGTAAAAAACCTTTCCGAAGTGCGCAATTACACACCACCAAAAGGTGTCTGCCTCCACCACCTCCGGGGTTCCTGCCCCAGTGCCTCTCCCCGGCACTGCCCCAAAACCGTTTCTATAAGACAAAACAAAAAACGTAAAGTAAGACTCACTCCCTTACTTTACGTTTTCTTGTTTCACCTATCAGTCTCAACAACAGCTTATTTTCTTGAAGTGGAATCCTGCATCTTCAACAAATCCACTTCTTCCTTTCGACTTTATAAATTTTTTCTCAAAAAAACACCGTTCCTCACTTTTTTCAGCATATTGATTATACAAGAAAAAATGAAAGGAGATTTCTGTTATGCGACAGACAGTACAGCGAAAAAATCATTTTTACGGGGTAACGGTCAGCCCCTTTGGAGTCCGGAATGGATTTGTGGATTACGGGACACTGATGAAACTTGCCGGACCAATCAAAGAATTTCTTGTACAAGAATGTGAATATGATATATGGGAACTTATAAACGGGGATGATATCCTTTATACCGATACAGAAGGAACTACCTATACGGAGGAAACACGCGTTGAAAGGATATCTGAGTTAAAGGCTCTCATCTCCCAGACAGAAAAGAAAGAAGAAATCCAGAAATATCAGCGTGATATCCAGTGCCTGGATATCGGAATGGAACTTGACTTTTTTCAATATATGGAAGTCCCCTGGCAGTTCGCACAGGTGCTCCAGGACGAATCCGATGAAGTTTTGTATTACATATACCAGACCGATACGTATGTCTGGGCTCTTCCTTATATACGCGACCCTCAGAAGGCCCTGACACATATACCATTGCGATAATATAGATATTGATATAAAAATCATACAAAAGGAGAATACGATTATGAAAAACCCAAAAGAATGTTTCAGCCTCTGCCAGAACCAGACCTTTTTTATCCTGAACAGATTGGCCCCGCCAAACTGTGAGGATGGAAGCGAACCATTACTCTTCCACCACGATACCTTCAGCCGCTTTGTCTTTGTCATCATAAATGCTAGTAAAAAGGCAGTAAAGGCTAACATCCCTGTTTCTGCCATCCCTGCCATCATTGAAAAAATCAGGAACCTGAACTTTCGGGACAGCATCCTTCTTCCCTCTATCCAGACAGACACACAGAAGCCAAAAGCCCCGCTTATACAACTATCATTTCTTCTGGCACACTGAAGGGAAAAACCCCTGCCGCAGCACTCCTGGAAGATGCATCCAAAAACAAGCTGCTTCTTTTAAACCAGAATAAATGGCTCCAGCAGAATTTATCCCGTTATCCACGGAACCAGGAACAGATTACAGCCATCGAAGATGCTCTGACGCTGTTTACCACCGGCAAGTTAGATACCAGGCTGACCGCATCTTATCCAATGGTCGAAACCATATACCACGCTGAAATGCGTCCCCTTATCCGCCGCAAAAGGGAAAATGGTAAATGCTTCGTATATGAAATCTCCATCGCCTGGAATACCGGAACAAAAAAGCCCTTGGAAATCGCTATCAGAAATTACTATGCCCCAGTTACACAGACAGAATCCGGCCTTTTGAACGTACAGGTACAACAGCGAGAAGATGAACTGAAAAATATATTTTTCCTTACACCAGAGGAAGCCATGTGGATGCTGCATATGCTGGAAACAAATATCTCTACATTCGAAAATATCTATGCCAGAGAACATTACGAGACTGCCAATAAAGAGGAACGAAAAACTCTGGAAGAAGTCAGAAAATTAAAATCCTTGGCATCTAAAAATATCAGTTGACAATATATTGGTCTACTACGCAGTCGCAGAGCAGGCTATGGTCGACGGAAACTTAGATGCAGACACGATAGATGAGCTATCTCACAAGTACGAGCTTTTTGCAGATATACTGAAAGAGTACGACGATGACGAGTTCATCATAGACTAATGCGGGAACGCGCGGGGGGATGCGGTGGCGCGGGGGGGACAGGTGATACCGAAAAAACATTTTTCTCTATAAATTGGACATAACTTAACTTAAAGGACTGAAGTTGTTACCCCGCACTCCCCGCTAAATCAATTATACTGGGGAGGCTATTAATTCATGAAACCAGCATAAGTAGGGGGTTCAGCAAAATCTCCCCACTTCCCCGGCGTACCCAGTGAAAAATTAGATACTATGGAGAAAAAAGTTGTGTACGTTACAATAAATTAATTTACTATAAGAGTGATATTTACTGGGGAGGTGGGGAGATAATATTGAAATATACTATTTTTTATAAGATACACTATATTTCAACAAAAACACTTATTTTTTATAAAAACCATCTCCCCACTGACCTCCCCAGTGAGTGGGGAGATTTTTAATTTAGTGGGTAGATTTGGGTCTATACCGGGGAAGTTTTCAATTTATAGTGGGTAGATTAAGAGTTTCTCCAATATGGTACGCACTCATGGGGCTGTTATGCTACATATGTAGATACGATACTCATACATCTACATAGGAAAATATCTTCTGAGCATCACCCGTACTCCCCGCGCATCCCGTGTCCCACGCGCCACCGAGCCACTCCGCAAAAAAGCCCGGGCTTGTATTCGCCTCGGGCTATTATTGTCGTATTTAATTTAATCATTGTATATCAGATAACGGGTCTTCATCCGGATTGTATTGCATGTATTCTGATTTGATTTCTCTAATTTCATTTGCAGCCTTAATAAACGAAACTGTCTTGCCTTTGTCAGTCCATTCAGCTGGGAAATCATCGCTATCGTCGTCATCGTTCTGGTTAGAAGTAGCCTGCTTCTGGTTATCATCATCGTCATCGTCGTCCCATGCGGAACCTACATCGTCGGTAGTCATGGTAGGCAGGATCAGTTGCACCATGCGTGTGCCAGAAGTACCTAAGTGCTTGACAGGAATTTTTTTTGTATTTCTTCCCTTCTCTGACTGTAAAATCCCTCTATCTCGCATACAGTCATAAAACATCGCTATATTGACCTTTTCTTCCCTAGCCCACTTTTCTAGTATAGCAGGCATGATATTTAAAACTCTTTGCACTGCAGGACGCTTTACAGTCCGATTTTCGTCATCAAGGGTTTCGATTGTAGTAACTTATTCCTTATATACACCCCAAAATCCACCACGAAAATTCTCCGGGTATGCATCATAGCTAGATGAGTCATGAGTGCCCGCAAATTTATCGTAATTTAACGCAAATCTGTTTTCTATTGAGTGATAAAATCTCATCGACGGGTCAACTGTGTCTGAGTTGGTCATACATGCAAGTGCATCATCATATGACAGCTCTACGCCGTCACAAAACAGAAGTTCGTTAATTAGGTGCGATGCTGTCATAATAATTGCCAGCGGCTGAACCTGTCCATCAGATTTGCCTGCCGCTCTTACTCTTTTTCTCAGCTCACTGTCATACTTATCTTTTATGTCCTCAATCTCTTTTTTATTTATCTCATTTACTTTATGGATAAAATCAATTCCGGCGTAACCGTGATGTGTGCTAAAAAATCTTAATACGTCTGGTACAGCTGAATCCCCATTTTCTTTGTACCACGGAACACATCCGCGATGTACGGAAAAACGTTTCGAAATTAATCTATTGTGCGCACCTCCATTTGTGAGATATGTAGAAATTGGTTCTTCAGCGCCTATGGTGCTCGTCAGCTCAAATGAGGACAGATTTTGCTCTAAATTTCGATTAGAACGCCCGCGACCTCGCCCATTCGCAATCATCATAATTTTTTGCACAATTTGCCGTTTTTTATCATCCTCGATTTCATTGAAATCATCTACCACGAATGGCATCGCGTTTAGCGCAGAAAGGATGTTTTCTGTAAAGCAGTCAGTGCTGTTTGCACTAAAAACAAAACTTTCACGGTCAGCGTAGCCTCCCCATACTGTGGAACATACTTTCAGCATAGCGGATTTTCCTGTCTGTGACTCGCCATAAATCTCACACACAAAACCTTGCGTCTGAAGTATACTTACGATTACCGGGGTGAACATTGTGGCTAAGATATAGTTAAAGTCTTGATTATGACTAGCTTTCCTTAACTTTTTTATGCCCTCGTACCAGTCCTTCTTTTCGCCTGCTGGCACCAGTGACTTCATCAGACCTGGGAATTTTTCGGATTCTGTAAAAATCAGGTCTTTATCTTGGTATGATGCAGTAAATTTGCCGTCGATTTTTACCATCAGCTTTTTCGTTGATTTCGCTTGTGGGAAACCTCCACGAATTGACTGCTCTGCCAGCATAGATAGCATATAGCTGCTAAAAAGCGGTGCCATTTTACTGTCTATGCCTAGACCATAACTTGCTAATTCTATCACTCGCCTCGAGTTCACGAGCTGACCTCGCTCTGCTACTCTCGTACGCCACTGGTTCTGACTGTCTACGTACAATAATTCAAACTGCTCCATGTCAGTGCTAGAGTTGCCATCTATATTGATTACCTGCCGATTGATTAGGGCTGGGAGCTTGCACGCCGTGACGATTTTCGTTTTTTTGTCGCCCTCTTCTTTTGCTACAAATCCAAGATTCGTGCTCCACTCCCACCCCACATATTTATTGCCTGTGCTGTTATCTGGCAAGCCTTGGAATTTGGTTAAATTTCCATCAATCGCCATCATACGCTCTCGCTCTTTTAGTTCTTTTTTCTGATTTTCTATTAAAGTTTCTTTAACTTCTTCTTTTTTTGCTTTACATAGCCTTTTGAATTGCCTCAGTAATTCAGTTCCGCCGATTTCTTTTGCAATCATTTCAATTTTCGTTACAACAAAATCAATTTTATTTTCTGGTACATATTTATGTTCTTTCCCCCGATATAGTGGTGCATGAAACAAGAATCTGTAAAAATTATTGTCCATCAGTGTATTTTTTGTTATCGCCGAATAATCCTCATTTTTTATTATCATAGAATAATAATCCCGCTTAGCAGGTGCATCATCTGCACTGACCATTTCCTGTTTTATGATTTTTGCATATGCATCCATTAAGGCTGGAGGAATTTGTTGCCCGCTGGCTAGCATTGCATCTATTGTAGTCTGTATTTTAGTAAATTTATTTTCCATATAATTCCCTCTTTTTCTTTTATTTTCTTTCATTGTTAATATGATAGATATTTTGAAAAATGGGCGAATTTTTGCATCTGTTTATATAAACAGTCTGTTATTATTTTGTGTGTATCGTTCATTTTTTAATATGATTACTCCCTGAACAAAATAAAAAGCCCCGCAAAATGCAGGGCATGTATAATTATATGGCTTTCGCCATCAATATATAGTAATGCCGGATTGATGAAAGAAAAATAAAAAGAGATGAATAGACCCGGCTTTTTTCATATATAGTATGATGGATTCTGCAGTAAATAAAAAATGTGATTTATAACAGATTGGGGAATATTCGAATATAGATATAAAGTTCATTTTATGCCCTAGAATCGGTTGTAATTGCATTAGAGATATTTTGTATGATACAAACATTAAGCGTCATAAAAGAGTGGGTGTTGTGCACCTGTTGTGCAACAATCTGGGGACCTCAAAAACGCCTATTTTTCAATGGGTTCCAAAAACGGAAATAATTTTTATATTTTTCCTTTTTTTGCTTGCAAAAGCCTTTTTCATCTGTTAAAATAAAATCTGTCGAAAAAAAGCGTCAAGGAGGTGCTATCATGGCTAAATGTGCAATCTGTGAAAAAGGTGCTCACTTCGGAAATAATGTAAGTCATTCCCATAGAAGATCCAATAAAATGTGGAAATCCAACGTAAAGTCTGTAAAAGTTAAAACTGCTACAGGCGGAGCTAAAAAGATGTATGTATGTACTTCTTGTCTGAGATCCGGAAAAGTTGAAAGAGCATAAAACTCAAACTTAAAAATTCCCCTCGCAAAAGCGTGGGGAATTTTTTATCTGCAAAACATATGATATCCGCAAAGCAGACAGAGACCTGCTGCGATCACAATAATCACACTTTCCGCGATCAGCATTCCGATCACCATTCCAATCCCTATACAAAAAAGCATCAGTCCCAGAAGTCTTCCCACATCGCACAACCTCTTCTCTTTGGTCTATACTATCTTATGCGGCAAATACTTCCGGGAACACAAATAAAAAGATAAAATCAGATTTCTGTGCCGGTTGTTTCACTGCTGTTTTTTCCTGCGGCAAATCTGTCCACAAAATCCGGAACCATATCAAGAACCTTGGTCAGTCCGTCCTGATTTTTAATATTTACCAGCTTCGTAGTTCCGTTCTGGATCACCAGCACAGCGCTCGGCGTCATCTTTCCGGTCATTCCACCGCCGCCGTTGCTTTTTTTGTCCCCCTCAAAAGCTCCTGCGCCTACGCCGAAGGTAACGTCTACCAACGGAAGGATGATGGTATCGCCTACATGGACTGCCTCCCCCACAACGGTTTTTGCTGAAATAAATGTGTCCAGTCCTTTAAAAAGGGAATTTACCGTGTCCTTAAAATTATTTTCGTTTGCCATTTTCAGACCTCCTTATGCTTCCATCGGCTGATGATATATTTAATATTTTTATTGAAATAAAGCTCTGCCAGCATTTTCACCGGTACAAAGCCGTAGATCCTGCCTTTTATTTTTATATTTCCCTCCAGAATATTCTGATTGTCAAAAACAGGAACAATCTCCACTCTGTTTTTATGGAAGGGCATTGTCATTCCCAGAACTGCAAGAGCGGTTCCGGTTATGGAAGGATCTTCGCTTCCAAAAGTCACCTTCCCCTTTATCTTTTTTGGGAAAATATGATGCATCAGTTTTTTGCTCCGGTCAAGAACCAGACTCACTGCCTCCTTTGTCCTAGGATACTCAAAAAACTGTCTGTACCAGTCTATCTTATCATAAATCCTCCGGATTGTTAACGGAATTTTGCTGAGCATAGAAGGAAGCTGCGCAAGCCTGTCCATGATTTCTTTTAGTTTGTCCGGAAGTGCTGATATTTTATTCTTGTTTTCAGTCCGGATCTTCTCGTCTGATTCACTGAGATCAGAAGTGCCTGTTTCCGGATCTTTTTTCTGTTTTGCTTCGGCAGAACCATAGGGAATATCCGGTTTCTTTTTCTGTTTCCGTTTTTGGAGAAGGCTCAGAACCGGAATCCCAAAAACGCAAAGTTTCTGAGTATTTTTTCCCTGTATTCTTCTGAAAGTAAAGGAAATGCCTCCGAACAGCCAGCTTACACGAACTGCGGCTTCGGTTTCCTTAAAAGAGGACGTTTCTTTTAAAGCCTCGGCGCTGTATCTGACAGGACAGAACAAAAGCAGCAGCAAAACAAGCACTGCCAGTCCCAAAACCGTTCCCAGAAGGATCAATATCAATTTTATCAGCATCCATAAGATATGTAACATGCCTTCACCTGTTTTTTAAATATTTTTCCACCAAGACATCCCCTGTCTCCTCATACACAGTCTGTACGATCATCTGCACCAGTTCCATGGCTTCATCCATGCCCTTTGCCATGCCTACGATCTCAGGACACAGTCTGGCAGCAGTTTTCTGGAACAGGGTCACAGCCGGAATGATCTCCAGAATGTTATGAGGGTTGTCCGAAAAAGTCACCAGATAAATTCCGGGCACAGGTTTTCCTGCATCCAGCTTCTCACGGACTGCGCTTTCATCACGTACACTTTCTCCTACGTAATAATGGTCATGCCATTTCAGCATTTAAAGGATTCCCCCTTTTTGATAAATCTAAACAGGGCTGCGTAAAACACAACCCTGTTTATTTTTTGCCCCAGAGTCCCTGACTCCTCATTTCCAGATATTCCTGATACGCCTTCTCCACAATCTGTTTTTCATTGGAAAAACGGAGAAGATGATAAATTTCATGAAACTTGTAATACCCGGAGTCCACAAAAAATTCCTCTCTCTGAGGTCTGCTATGATAATTATCAGCCGTCATCAGATACCAGTGAACTTCCTTGGTGACCATATCCTCGGGAACTGTAAAATTGTAATGACTTTTGCCTACATATTTTACAATAGAAGCGTTTACATCTGCTTCCTCCTTGACCTCCCTAAGCGCCGTCTGGATATGGGTCTCTCCCTTTTCAACGGTTCCCTTTGGCAATACCCAGCCTTCATATCTGTTTCTGTAAGATTTGTATAAAGCCAGTATTTTTCCACGATAAATTACCACACCGCCACAGCTCGTTGCTTCTATCATCTGCAAGTCCCTCCTGTAATGCGTGTGAATGATATTTCAAACTGGATATAGTATAACTCTTTTTGCCTCTGCTGGCAACTGTTTGTTCCGGTCAGTTGTAGTAATAAGCGTTAAAAAGCTGAGAGGCGATCGGCACAGCAGCCTCGCTTCCGGTACCTCCTCCTTCAACGATCACTGCAACCGCAAGATCCGGATCATCCACATTGGAATAGCCGATAAACCAGGAATGACTGGAGCCGTTTTCATCATATTCGGCGGAACCGGTCTTTCCTGCCGCCGTATAGCCCTGTCCGGAAAGAGCAGAGGCGGTTCCGTATTCTACAACATCTTTCATCAGCTCTCCCAGCATCACTGCCTCATTTTTTGTCATGAGACGTTTATACACCTCCGGAGCAGTTTCATCTACCTGATCTCCTGTATTGTTTACTACTCTGTCAATCAGATACGGCTTCATAAGCACTCCGTTGTTTGCAATAGCGCAGGTGATCATTGCCATATGGGCAGGGGAAACAAGGGTGTTTCCCTGACCGATGGAGGTCTGCATGGTAAGAGGGATTCCTGACTTTCCGTTCAGGCTGAAGGTACTTTTTTTGTAGGAGGCAAGGGGAAGCTTTTTATTAAAAAGCAGATCCTCGCTTGTTTCCAGCAGAGATCCTCCTCCCAGATCCAGCCCCATCTGCGCAAATGCACAGTTGCAGGAGCTGGCAAAGGCCGAGTAAAAATCCTCCTGTCCGTGGACTGTCCCGTTATAGCACTGAATGGTATGATCTTCTTTTGTAATACTTCCCTCACAGACATAGGAATATCCGTTAAAGCTTCCGTGTTTTCTGAAATAATCAAGGGCCGTTACCACCTTGAAGGTAGATCCCGGCGGGTACTGTCCCTGGGTGGCTCTATTTAAAAGACTGGAGTTTGTCTCGTCACTGACCAGCCAGTCCCAGTTTTCCTCAATGGAGTTCGGATCAAAATCCGGTTTGCTGACCATGGCAAGGATCTTTCCGGTAGAGGGTTCCATGGCCACCACAGCTCCTCTTCTGTCTCCCAGAGCATTATAGGCAGTTGTCTGCAGGTTTGCGCTTAAGGTAGAGATCACGGTGTCTCCCATATTTTTTCTGCCCAGAAATTCATTTTTCATCTGATTCAGGAAAAACTCATGAGAGGTCAGAAGCTGAAAGTTTGCCTCTGATTCCAGCCCGCTTTTTCCATTGGAATCATACCCGATCACATGAGAAAATATATTTGCATAAGGATAGATCCTGTCCTCAGTACCGTCGTCATAAACATCTGTTTTGGCAAGGATCTCTCCCTCAGAAGAAAGAATCTGCCCTCTTACCACCCGGTCTGAAAAGGTGTCCTGTCTGGTGTTGTACGGACTGTTGATAAAGTCTTCGCTTTTTACCACATTAAAATATACAAGATATCCGATCATTGCCATAAAAACAGCCACAAAAAACCAGGATACAAATGTATATTCTCTGTTTCTGGCACGTCTTTTTTTAGATATCTCTCGCTCTGCGCGCTTCCTCTCTTGCTCGAATTCTCTGCGCTGCTTCTTTTCTGCGTCTCTCAAATTCCTCGTCCTCGTCTTCTCTTAAAATATACAGTCCCTGGATAATGGCAAGCATCAGGATCGTACTCATTACAGAGCTTCCTCCGTAACTTACCAGCGGCAGGGTAACGCCTGTCATAGGAATAAACTTGGTAGCTCCGCCAATAGTGAGGATGACCTGAAATGCATATTCTGTTCCCAGTCCCAGAGCAATCAGTTTGTAAAACGGATTTTTGATCCTGAGAGCAATATTTACGATCATCAGGAAAAAGCTCATACATACCAGGATCAGACAGATTGCAAAAATCCCGCCCAGTTCCTCACAGATAGCGCTGAAAATAAAGTCATTTTTTACAACCGGAATAGACTCCGGCGAACCCTGGCAAAGTCCCATGCCGAACCAACCGCCTGTTCCGATGGCAAACAGTGACTGGACGATCTGATAGCCCTCGTTCTGATAAACAGCCATCGGATCTCTCCATGCGCTGACTCTCTGGCGCACATGACCGAAAAGGAAGTATGCCACCACTGCCCCAAGGCTTCCCCCCGCCAGTCCAAGTCCCAGATACTGAGGCTTTTTTGTGGAAACATAGAGCATTACAAGATAGGCGGCAAAAAAGATCACCGCGCTTCCAAGATCTCTGGAAAGCACCAGGATGCCCACATGAAGAGCCGCCACTACAGTTGCCTGCACAACCGTGCGAAAATCGTTTGCTCTGGAAAACAGAGAGGCTGTAAAAAACACAAAGGTAATTTTAATAACCTCAGAGGGCTGAATTCCCATCAGAGACAGTTTTGCTCCGTAGCTTGTTCTTGCAAGAAGAAAAACTGCCGCAAGCAGGATGATGCCCACTCCTGCGTAAAGCCAGGTAAGCCTTCGGAAAAATTTCATTTTCCGGATCATAACCGGAATGATCAGCGCGATTCCGCTGGCTGCCGCCGCGATCACAAGCTGTTTCGTGGCTGTGGCGATATCCAGTCTGCAAAGCATGATAAATCCCACGCTTAAAAGCATACACATATTGTTCAGAAGAAGCAGGGATGCCTTTTTGTAAAAAATCCTGTACAGGATCTGCACCGCTGCAAAAAACACCATCATTTCAACATAAAAAACAATCACCTGAAAATTAAAGGTTTTCAGATAGATCACCAGAAATGCAGTGAAATCCATAAAAAAAATCAGTACCATCTGCTGGCGCAGAAGTTCGTTTCTCTCAATCTCATCCTGCTGGCGCACTGTGTAAAAACAGTGAAAGGTATAAATGATCATCAGCGTCAGGATCAGATACTTTGATAATTCAACAATTACATTAATCATATGCCTTACTCGGCTCCTCTTTTAAAATGTCCCTTTGT
>OLNN01001949.1_pt1 | contig 15717 bp, 10 predicted proteins | sample 1672141 | NCBI WGS metagenome assembly OLNN01 (sample SAMEA3136652, study PRJEB25190) | human gut metagenome | biome: human gut; feature: human-associated habitat; material: faeces | place: Austria | collected 2013 | reverse complement strand
CGGGCATTTTTATGGGTTTTGTCAGGCTTTGAGAATATCGCGCAAGCAGGCGGCCAGCGTTTCGGCGGCCTGGCGGTGGCAGGCTGCGCCGGGGTGCTGGCGCGCGCCCAGCGTCTCGGGCGTGGCGGCGGGCAGCGGCAGGGACAGGGCGCGCCCGTCGCCGGTCTCGGCCCGGTAGCGGGCCACGGCGGCGCGCAGCAGTGGCGGCATGCGCCCGTTTGTATCCGAAAGCATCCCGCAGGCCCACACGATCTGCGCGCCGGGGTTGTGCGCGCGCACGGTCTTGAGCACATCCACCGCTTTCTGCTCCAGCGCGGCCAGGTGCTCCGGCGTGGGGCGCTGGGCGCGGCTTTCGCCGGTGACAGGGTCTGTCCAGGGCGGGTTGTTCATGGCGCCTTCGTCGTTGGTGCCCAGGTTGATGATGACCGCATCGGCCGGCCAGGCCGCGAAGTCATACGGCTGCTGCGCGCCCAGCGCGGCGTTGTGCGCGCCGGCCGCCACGCCGCAGACCTGCTCGTAATAGTCCATCACGCGGTGGCGGGGGTCGTTGTCCCAGCCGGACAGCAGCCCCCAGCCGCTCTGGCTGATGATGCGCCATTCCGCACCCAGCGCCTCGGCCGTCAGGCGGGCATAGTGGGGCACCGCGCTGAAAAAGGCGCTGACCCAGTCCTCCTCCTGTTTGGCGCCGATCGCGCCCTCGCCGCTGGTGATGCTGTCACCGATGAACTCCAGCCGGTACGCGGGCGCGGGCAGCGGCAGGAATTCGCCGTCCCTGACCCCCAGCGCCGTGATCTGCAGAAAGTGGTCGGGTTCGTCCGGCATGGCCTGCACGTCCTTGAGCACGCGCACATGCCTGGCCACGCCGGGCGTCAGGCCGCGGAACAGGCAGATCTCGCTTTCGCCCGCCGCCACCGGGAAGCGCGCGATCCACGCGCCGTTGAGCAGAACGCTGATCCAAGGCTCGTGCGCCGAAGCGCCCGCCCGCAGGCACAGGTGCAGCTCGCTGCCGGTAAAGCTGCACTCGAACCCGCTGGCGGTGTAAAACAGATTCAGCGCGCCGCCGGTAAAGGTGTGCCGCCCCAGCGGCCGCACCGCAGGCAGCGCCTGCAGGGAAACTTTCTCCATAAAAAGGACCTCCGTTCTGCATGTTGCCCGGCTTTTCGCGTTCCCTGGCCGGGGTTGCCAAAATCTTGGGGTGTAGCTGATAAATCAAAAGTGCGGGGGATTTATCAGATACACCTTAGCACGGCCGTGGGCCGCCCGCAAGGGGAGAAAGTATACGAAAACAGGGCATACCGGATGAAAGTTCTCAGTGCCTTTCTCTTCCGGTATACCCAGGTGTGCCTGTTGGTTTTTATCCCGCTTTATTCATACCGCAGCGCTTCGATGGGGTCGAGTTTGGCGGCTTTGTTGGCGGGGTAGTAGCCGAAAAAGACGCCGATGGCCATGCTGAAGCCCACCGCGACGGCGATGGAGGTAAGGCTGGCGCGCGCGGCGAAGCCGACGAAGGCCGCGAGCGCCGCGCCGATCGCCACGCCCAGCGCGACGCCGATGGCGCCGCCCAGCAGGCAGAGCACGACCGCTTCGGTGATGAACTGCAGGCGGATGGCCGTGTTGGGCGCGCCAAGGGCCTTGCGGGTGCCGATCTCGCGCGTGCGCTCGGTGACGGAGACGGTCATGATGTTCATGACGCCGATGCCGCCCACCAGCAGGCTGATGGCCGCGATGGCCGAGATGCCCAGGCTGATGGTGCTGAGCATGCTGGTCAGCTCCTCGACCATGCTGGAAAGGCTGCTCGCCTCGACGGTCCAGGTGTCGTTGCGGGTGTAGTAGCTCGAGAAAAATTCGCCGGTCGTTGTGACAAAGTCGTTGATAATCATGGCCGGTCCCCTCCCGCTCAGCGCACCTGGCTGCCGAAGCTGCCGGAAGTGTCCATGACGATGTCGGCGTCCTCCTTGTGGCGGGAGCGGGCGCGGCGCTCGTTGAGCAGGGCGAGGAAGCGCTGTTCGTCAAACGGCAGCGCGACCGTCTCGCCGGTCCAGCTGGACAGGTGGATCGCGTTGGACAGCAGCAGGCCGTTGATGCCCTCGCGCCCGTCCGCCACCAGCGGCGCGCCGGTGGCGATGTGCGCGGCAAAGGCGTTGAGCACCGCCGCGTGCTGCGGGTTGAGGCCGTCGGTCTCAAGCGGTACGCGCTCGCACGCGGGCTTGGCGAAGCCCTCGCCGCAAGTTGCGCACCAGGTACGCTCGTCCACCGCCAGCCGGTCAAAGACCAGCGTGTCGTTTTCGCAGATGAAATTAAGACTCGCTATTTGATACAAAGATATGCGGCATAGGCACAAGGGTGTCGGGGTGTAGTTTAGGGTGTCGGTTTTACAGAAAACCGGCTGTTTTTATATTCAGGAGGATTTGCTATGCCCACAATAACGAAAAAGGAACTCGAATAATATAGGAAAATGTGCTATGATAAAAACAATGGAAGAATATTAACACCAGATGGGCTGCGACTCATCTGTGACGGATTAAACAGGGACCCAGAAGCCATCGGTAAGCACTTTCTGGAAGTGTTGGCAAAACTGGAATCTGGCAAGAGCCGGTAGTCTCGCGAAATTTACAAGCCCTGTTATAGAGTAAATTGAATGGAGGATTTCTTATGGCAATAGCACAAGATGCGTTTTTTATCCCAGATGATATAGCTACCGGATTGGCTACTGGTTTGTACAGAAGAATCGGCAGTGTTGTTCGATATGCTAACGTGTGGTAATACAAGCGTGGAAATGGAAGCCGCCGACATTAAATATAATGTTCCCGGATTATTTACTGATGACGAAGACGATCCGGAAAATTGGCAACTTTCGTTTAGCAGAACTATCGAATGCCCAGATTGTGGGATTGAGTTTGAAGTCGATTTAGAAGAATATCTCCAAGATGTAAGTAGTTTTGAAAAGGAAAACGGCATGGGTCCTGATGCTGTATACAGCTTTGATAGCGATACTGATTGCGAATGCCCGTACTGCGGCAAAACTCTTCATATTACAGGATGGATTCGTGAATACCCAATAGGAATAGTGGATTCCGAAGAAATCGATGTTGAACTTTTTGAAGACGAAGAATAACACAAGGAGAACACCGATGAAAAAGATAGAAGGTTCACCGAAGAATCTAAAACAATTATTGCAAAATACGAAATACTCCATCCACTATTATCAGAGAGAGTATATGTGGCAGCGTAAGCATATCGAAGAGCTTATCGATGACCTTACCTCTGAATTTCTGGACAACTACAAGCCGGGTGATTCCCGTCCGGCTGTAGCGGAGTATGGCGCATATTTTATGGGCTCCATCGTTTTAGCAGGACGTGAGAATGCTATTATCGATGGCCAGCAGCGCTTTTCGTCTTTGACGTTGCTGCTGATGTATTTGAACAATCGCTTGAAGAAAATCGGTCAGAGCTACAACATGATTGAGACCATGATTTTCTCGGAGTCTTTTGGTACAAAATCCTTTAATATCAATGTGGATGACCGTCAGGAATGCATGGAGGCCATCTTTAACAACAAGGATTTTGATATGACAAATTGTGGAGAATCCGTTCGTAATCTGTATGGCCGCTACACGGATATAGTTGATGTGTTCCCGGCGGACATTACGGACGATATGCTCCTGCATTTTTGCGACTGGCTTGCGGAGAAGGTTTTCTTCATTGAGATTGTTGCCACCACAGAGCAGGATGCTCATAAAGTTTTCGTTACAATGAACGACCGTGGTTTAAGCCTTACCTCTACAGAAATGCTGAAAGGTTATATTCTGTCTGAAATCAGAGATGATGCCATTCGTGAAAAGATGAATGGTGTATGGAAGGACATGGTCCTCATTCTGAAAAAGGATGACGACAAAGGTGACGAGACCTTTATCAAGGCATGGCTCCGTGCGCATTATGCTGAAACCATCCGTGAAACCAAGGCTGGTGCGGTCAATAAGGATTTCGATATCATTGGTGGCTCATTCCACAAATGGGTCCGTGATGAGCGTGATAAGCTGGGATTGGCTTCCTCTGCTGATTTTGAACTGTTTATAAAGAAATTCGCTAAATTTGCTGAGGTTTACCAGTGCATTCGTCAGGCTGAGACTGTTTTTGCGGAAGAAACGAAATATGTATACTACAATGCTCAGGTGAATTTCACCTTACAGCCTCAATTACTTCTTGCACCTATATGCTATGAAGATACGTGGCCTGTAATTAAAGAGAAGATCAATTTGACAGCAAGATTTATAGATATTCTTATTGTATCCAGAGTCACCAATTATCGTTCTGTGGATTATAGCACCATTAAGAATTTCGTGTTCAACGTGACAAAGGACATCCGTATGTGCGATGTGCCGACGCTGAAGCAGAAGCTGATGCAGCAGTATATCAATCTGAATTTCAAGCCAGAGGTGGCACTCCCGGATTTAGGGCTTAACAGCTTTACTAAGAAGTACATCAAAAACATTCTCGCTCGTGTGACCGGTTTTATTGAGGAGAGTACCGGTGTTGCTTCTAACTACTGTAACTACATGAATACCCAGGCTAAGAATCCGTTCGAAATTGAACATATCATCACAGATCACTATGAATGGTTTACTGATGAATATACAGATCAAGAAGATTTCAGGCGCTGGAGAAATAGCGTTGGTGCGCTTCTGCTATTGCATAAGAGCATAAACGCCAGTTTGAATGATGCCAAGTATTCCTATAAACTTGCAAAGTACTGTTCCAACGAGGGGAATATTTATACTGAGTCTTTGGGCCAGCTTGCCTATCAGAACAATCCGAAGTTTAAGAAATTTATTGCTGATAACGGATTGAATTTCAAGGCTTATGAGCAGTTTAGCAAGGTCGAAATTTCAGAAAGAGTTACATTGCTGGTGCAGCTTGTCAACTTGGTATGGAATGGAGATATGTTCGAATAGGAGGTGCTGTATGACAACATTAGAGAAACGCTTTGAACAGGACATGATTGATATTTATACGACCGCCAAGAAAGAATGCGGGTATAACGCCAGTCGCTTTCTTCAAATGTTGGGAGCCAAGGGCGGATTAGCTGCGGCAAAACAGCTGATAAGTAAACCCGGCGGCACAGATGGATTCACTACGCTCTGGGAGCATGGGCGATTGGATTTATCCGTAGAGGCCCATGTTCTTAAGTCGGAATATGCAGAGTTGTTTACTGATGAAGAACGTAGAATGTGCCGGGAGAGACTTGAGCAATTCGGATATATGGTAAAGTGACAGCTTTGATAAAGGAGAACAATTCGGAAGGAGGGTAATTGAATGGATAATATTGCCGATACGATTCAGACAATAGAAAAGATGTTAGAGAATGATGCGATAAAAAATAGCTTAACATCGTTGACCGTGCATTCTTTCCGACGTTTTGAGCCTGAAACGACAATAGATTTCTTGTTCCCGTTAACTGTTCTGGTCGGTAAAAATGGAAGCGGAAAAACAACCATCATGAAGATGATTCAAACATTGGTTAATTGCAGCAGTCCAGAGGAGATATTTTTTGAAACCGCAATCGATGGCGGAGGAATGGAAAACGCCTCGTTTTCTTATCATTTTTCCGAATCAGAAGTTAATTGTAAACATGTCGGGGTCAATAAATGGAATATACAAGGTCATGTTCCGGGGACGTTGAAAATTATCTACTTGAATCCGAAAACCCTGATTGGTGCATTTGAGAAAAGCTTCCTGTATGATGATATTGGGAAAAACCCAAAGCAAGCGCAAAAAGTTGATTATGTGATTAGGCAATCCAGAAAGGTTCTTCAAAACAAACAGAAAGAGTCTGGCAAGAAAAAGGAATGGTTATTAAGTCCTGAAACAGTTAATTTAGTGAACGAGGTTCTTCAACTTAATTTAGCAGAAGTGCGAGTTGTTAAGCATAAATATTTTAGTGGAACATGGGCGACGAATGTTATCTTTTCCGATGGCATTGCTTATTCCGAATATAATGCTGGAAGCGGTGAATTCCTTGTTGCCTTAATGCTTGACCAAATTTCTCGTTTGCCAGAAAATGCTCTGTTGCTATTAGACGAGCCAGAAGTGTCGTTGCATCCAGGTGCTCAAAAAAGATTTATGCAGTGTCTTCTATTGATCATAAAAAAGAAGAAGATTCAAGTGATTATGACCACTCACTCGGCAAGTATTGTTGAGAATCTTCCGGCCAAAGCCATAGTGTGCCTAAGGCGATTGAATGACCAGATTATAGCCGAGGGGAATCTGAATTTTCAGTATGCATTTACAGAGATAGAAGAAGGTATAACCCAAAAGCACATTATCGTAGAGGATTTGATGGCGAAGCATATTATAGAAGGCGTCATAATTGCGGAATCATTAGGAGAACACATTCAAGTTGATTATTTTCCGGGAGGCGCAGACAACCTTAAAATACATACGATTTTTACGTATGCCAAAACGCATATAACAAATAGGTTTATTATTTTTGACGGTGATCAAAAGCCTTCTACGGAAATACCGGATTTTTCTGAGGTTTTAGAAAAAGATAAAACACTAACATACTATAAAGATGTTTTCAGGAAGATTGTCGGAGTTAATGCGGATTCAATTGTATGGGGCGTGGATGCAAATAGAAAAAGTGGCAGAAAAAACGAAGATCAAGAAAAGCTGCTTTTGGTGGAATACCTTGAATTCTATAGAAATAACGTGCATTTCTTGCCCAAAAGGATTCCAGAGGATTTGATATTTGATACTGATAAGTTGCAAGCCATATGTGGCGATTTACCGCCAGTTGATAGTATTGATGATTCCAAGGCAAAACTAAAAGTTGTCGCTGATAGTACTGGGTATGATTTTAGCAACTTAATCTCCATTTTGACGACATCCTTTATTAAAACCAAAAACGAGGATTATCAACGTATACTTGCGTTGTTGCGGTCGATTATCGAGAGATAAACTTTTTAATGTTGGCATACTTTTTAACGATAATAATTTGGGGTGTCGCATTTCTGACTTCGGGCCGATTACGGCAGTGGCACTTGAACACAATTGAATTAAAAAGCTGGAATTCCACATACGGCACATACCGTGAATCAAGCCTTTTTCGGTATTTTCACACCGGAGAAGGCTTTTTCTTTGTATCAAACATAGTGTCTTGATAGACCCGGCCTTTGGTGCCGGTGATCTCCAGGCGGTTGGTGCCGGGGGCGTCGGCGGTTGTGGTGACAAAAACGCCGGTCGCGCCGTTTGCAAATTCGAGATAGGCGGTCACGTCGTCCTCCACCTCGATGTCGTGCCATTTGCCTTCGTGGCAGAACGCGTGCACGCGCACCGGCAGCCCGCACAGCCACTGCAGCAGGTCGAGCTGGTGCGGGCACTGGTTGAGCAGCACGCCGCCGCCCTCGCCCGCCCAGGTCGCGCGCCATGCGCCGGAATCATAGTAAAACTGGGTGCGGTACCAGTCGGTCACAATCCAGTTGACCCGCTTGATCTGCCCCAGCTCGCCCGCGTCCAGCAGCTCCTTGATCTTGCGGTAGACGCAGTTGGTGCGCTGGTTGAACATCATGCCGAAGGTCAGCTCCGGGTGGCGGTCGGCTTCGGCCATCATCTCGCGCACCTGCAGCGTGTAGACGCCCGCGGGCTTTTCGCACATCACATGCAGCCCGGCGCGGAACGCCTCGATGGACAGCGGCGGGTGCTGGTAGTGCGGCACCGCAATGAGCACGGCGTCGCACGGGCGCGCGGCGATCAGCTCGCTGCCTTCGCAGAAAATGGCGGCGCCGGGCAGCTTTTCCTGCGCCCAGCGGCGGCGGCTTTCCTTGCGGTCCGCAACGGCGGTGATCTCGATGTCCGGGCATTTCCCGTCCAGTACGTTCTGCACATGCGTGGCAGCGATGTTGCCCGCCCCGATGATGCCAAGCCGAAGTTTCATGGTACTTCCTCCCTGTGTGCGGGGCGCGGGCGCTGCCGGGCCCCTGTTATCCCCAGCATTGTACCACGCGCGCCGCCGCTGTGGCAATGCAAAAAACCGACCTCGAAAATGCGACCCAAACACCCGCGCCCGCCCGGGTTGACACCGCCGGGCGGGGGACCTATAATGGGTCTTGCCCAAATTTCCGGGCTTAAAATTGTGTAAAACAACGAATTTTCGGATTGTATTCTGGGCAAAGGACCGGTGTTTGAAGGATGCAAAATGTGGGCCATGAGCTGACCCGGGGGCCGGTGATGGCGACGATGCTGCGCTTTGCGGTGCCGATGATCCTGGGCGACCTTTTGCAGCAGTGCTATAACATTGCGGACACGCTGATCGTGGGGCGGTTTCTGGGCGCGGGCGCGCTGGCTGCCGTGGGGTCGGCGTTTTCGCTGATGACGTTTTTGACCTCGATCCTGCTCGGCCTTGCGATGGGCAGCGGCACGGTGTTTTCGATCCGCTACGGCCAGAAGGACGAGATCGGCCTGAAAGAGAACGTTCTGGCGTCCTTTGTGCTGCTGGCGGCGGTGACGGCCGCCCTGAACGTCGCCGTCTACGCGGGGCTGGACTGGATCATTTGGGCGCTGCGCACCCCGGCCGAGCTCGTCGCCATGATGCACGACTATCTGCGCGTGATCTTTGCCGGGCTGGCCGCCGTTTTCCTGTACAACTTTTTCGCTTCGCTGCTGCGCTCGCTCGGCGATTCGGCCACGCCGCTGGCGTTTCTGGCCGTGTCGGCCGGGCTCAACATTGTGCTGGACCTGTGGTTCGTGGCCGGGCTCGGGCGCGGCGTGGCGGGCGCGGCCGAGGCGACGGTCATTGCGCAGTATGTCTCGGGCCTTGGCATCGCGGCGTACACCTGGGTGCGGTTCCCGGCGCTTGTCCGGCGGGACCCGGCCGTGCGCCTGCGCCGCAGCCGCATCCGGGAGACCGCGGGTTTTTCGGCGCTGACCTGCCTGCAGCAGTCCATCATGAACCTGGGCATCCTGGCCGTGCAGGGGCTGGTCAACAGCTTTGGCACCACCGTGATGGCCGCGTTTGCGGCGGCGGTCAAGATCGACGCTTTCGCCTACCTGCCGGTGCAGGATTTCGGCAACGCGTTCTCGATCTTCATTTCGCAGAACTATGGCGCGGGCCAGCGCGCGCGCATCCGCCAGGGCATCCGCACGGCAGCCGCGGCGTCGGTCTGCTTCGGGCTGGCGCTGTCGGGGCTCGTGTTCCTGTTTGCGCCGCAGCTGATGGCGCTGTTCATTGACGGCGCCGAGACCGCCGTCATCGCCGAGGGCGTGCGCTATCTGCGCATCGAGGGTGCGTTCTACGCGCTGATCGGCCTGCTGTTTTTGCTGTACGGGCTGTACCGCGCGCTGGGGCGGCCGGGCATGTCGGTCGTGCTGACCGTGATCTCGCTGGGGCTGCGCGTGTCGCTGGCCTATGCGCTGGCGGCCGTGCCGGGCGTCGGCGTGGTGGGCATCTGGTGGAGCGTGCCGGTCGGCTGGCTTCTGGCCGATGCGTTCGGCCTGCTGTACTACCGCGCCCGCCATAAAACCCTCCTGCCCCCCGCGCCCCCGCACCCCTGACACACGCGGCGGCGCGGTTCCGGCGTTTTCTTCCTTATTATATAGAACAAACAAAAACGAACCAAACAGCCCTGTCCGGCCCGCCGGGCGGGGTGTTGGCAGGCGAACGGCGCGGCCGCGCGCCGTTCGCCGTTTTCTGTTTTGCTTTTGCTGTTTTCTCTCTTCTTCTCTTTTCACTCCCCTTCCGCACATTGCGCAAAGATGGGCGCGGCGGGGGGGTGTTTTCCGTCAAAGTGCTGGAATTCGGGGGAAAAAATCGTGCAACATTCTATACAATCCTACTTTACGAAATGCCCCGGGATTTGGTAAAATGGATACAAGCACAAGCACCTCTTATTTTTGGGCCGGTGGGCGGCTCTGTCCCATCGGTCATGGTGTTCCTGCGCACTGCGATGCGGCTGTGTGCCTCTGCCTTTGTCATTTTTGTGTCAAAGCGGGCGGGATACGGCTCTATGGCCGTGTGCGGGTGCTGAATCCAGACGGGCGCGCGCAACGCCGGCGCCCGCCACAGTAAACGGAGGAAGAAAAATGCCGAGAGCGAAACAGTCCATGGATGGCAATACCGCGGCCGCGCATGTAGCGTATGCGTTTACCGACGTTGCTGCCATCTACCCCATCACCCCCTCCAGCCCCATGGCCGACACCGTTGACCAGTGGAGCGCCGCGGGCCTGAAGAACATCTTTGGCAACCAGGTCAAGGTTGTCGAGATGGAGTCCGAGGCCGGCGCGGCCGGCGCTGTGCACGGTTCTCTGGGCACCGGCGCCATCACCACCACCTTCACCGCCTCTCAGGGCCTTTTGCTGATGATCCCCAACATGTACAAGATCGCAGCCGAGGGCCTGCCCTGCGTCTTTGACGTTTCGGCCCGTACCGTCGCCACCCAGGCGCTGAACATCTTCGGCGACCACAGCGACGTCTACGCCACCCGCCAGACCGGCTTTGCGATGCTGGCGGAGTCCAACCCCCAGGAAGTTATGGACCTGTCCCCCGTGGCGCACCTGTCCGCCATTGAGGGCCGCGTGCCGTTCGTCAACTTCTTTGACGGTTTCCGTACCTCCCACGAGATCCAGAAGATCGAAAAGTGGGACTATGAAGACCTGAAGGAAATGTGCAACATGGACGCCGTGGCCGAGTTCCGCGCCGAGGCGCTTAACCCCGAGCACCCCAAGACCCGCGGCAGCCACGAAAACGGCGACATCTTCTTCCAGCACCGCGAGGCGTGCAACACCGCCTACAACGCGCTGCCCGCCGTCGTCAAGAAGTACATGGACAAGATCAACGCCAAGATCGGCACCAACTATGATCTGTTCAACTACTACGGCGCCGAGGACGCCGACCGCGTCATCATCGCGATGGGCTCCATCTGCGACGTGGCCGAGGAAGTCATCGACTACCTGACCGCCAAGGGCGAGAAGGTCGGCCTGGTGCTTGTCCGCCTGTACCGCCCCTGGGTTTCCGAGGCCCTGCTGAAGGTCCTGCCCAAGACGGTCAAGAAGATCGCCGTGCTCGACCGCACCAAGGAGCCCGGCTCCCTGGGCGAGCCGCTCTACCTGGATGTCGCCGCCACCCTGCGTGAGGCCGGCCTGAACGACATCGTGCTGACCGGCGGCCGTTACGGCCTGGGCAGCAAGGACACCCCGCCGAGCTCCGTGTTCGCTGTGTACAAGGAACTCGAGAAGGACGCCCCGAAGGCCCGCTTCACCATCGGCATCACCGACGACGTGACCAACCTGAGCCTGCCCGAGATCAAGCCCGCGCCCATCACCGCGGCCCCCGGCACCAAGGAGTGCAAGTTCTGGGGTCTGGGCGGCGACGGCACCGTCGGCGCGAACAAGAACTCCACCAAGATCATCGGCGACCACACCGACAAGTACATCCAGGCCTACTTCCAGTATGACTCGAAGAAGACCGGCGGCGTGACGATCAGCCACCTGCGCTTTGGCGACAAGCCCATCCGCAGCCCCTACTACATCAACCAGGCCGACTTCGTCGCCTGCCACAACCCCGCCTACATCCACATGGGCATGAAGATGGTCCAGGATGTCAAGCCCGGCGGCGTGTTCATGATCAACTGCCAGTGGACCGATGAGGAGCTGGACGAGCACCTGAACGCGGCGGACAAGAAGTACATCGCGGACAACAACATCCAGCTGTACACCATCAACGCCATCGACAAGGCGATCGAGATCGGCATGGGCAAGCGCACCAACACGATCCTGCAGTCCGCCTTCTTCAAGCTGGCCGACATCATGCCGATCGACGAGGCTGTCGATTACATGAAGCAGGCCGCCAAGAAGAGCTACGGCAAGAAGGGCGACGCCGTTGTTGAGATGAACTACAAGGCCATTGACGCCGGCGTGGACGCCGTGCACAAGGTCGAAGTTCCGGCTTCCTGGTCCAACCCCGCGCCCGACGCCCCCGCCAAGGAGCTCAAGGGCCCCGACGCGCTGGTCAAGATGGTCCGCAACGTCATGGAGCCGGTCGCCCGTATGGACGGCGACAGCCTGCCCGTTTCCGCCTTTGCGCATAACGCCAACGGCGAATGGGAGCTCGGCGCTTCCGCTTACGAGAAGCGCGGCACCGCCGTCATGGTGCCCGAATGGGATGCCGAGAAGTGCATCCAGTGCAACCAGTGCGCGTTTGTCTGCTCTCACGCGACCATCCGCCCGTTCTGCCTGACCGCCGACGAGATCGCGGCCGCGCCGGACAGCCTGAAGGTCGCCGACCTGAAGCCGAAACCGGGCGAGTACAAGTTCACGATGGTCGTTTCCCCGCTGGACTGCATGGGCTGCGGCGAGTGCGTGACCGTCTGCCCGACCAAGGCGATCGAGATGAAGCCGCAGGAGAGCCAGAGCGCCCAGCAGGCCGCTTTCGACTACTGCGTGGACAACATCCGCAAGAAGCCCGGCATGATGGCCGAGACCACCGTCAAGGGCAGCCAGTTCAACCAGCCGCTGCTTGAGTTCTCCGGCTCCTGCGCCGGCTGCGCCGAGACCAGCTACGCCCGCCTGATCACCCAGCTGTTTGGCGAGAAGATGTTCATCTCCAACGCCACCGGCTGCTCCTCGATCTGGGGCGGCACGGCCTCCATCAGCCCGTACACCACCAACAAGGAGAGCGGCCACGGCCCCGCCTGGATCAACTCTCTGTTCGAGGACAACGCCGAGCACGGCCTGGGCATGCAGATCGGCTATGAGACGGTCCGCGAGAACCTGATCAAGAAGGTCGTCGCCCTCAAGGGCAAGAGTGCGGAGCTCGACGCCGTCATCGACAAGTTCATCGAGACCAAGGGCAACACCAAGGCCAACGACGAGCCCGCCAAGGCGCTGATTGCGGCGCTGGAAGCCTGCGGCTGCGACGAGGCCAAGGAGATCCTGAAGGACAAGCAGTACCTGGCCAAGAAGAGCTTCTGGATCTTCGGCGGCGACGGCTGGGCTTACGATATCGGTTACGGCGGTCTGGATCACGTCCTGGCTTCCGGCCACGATGTCAACGTCATGGTCTTCGACACCGAGATGTACTCCAACACCGGCGGACAGGCTTCCAAGGCCTCCAACATCGGCGAGGTCTGCCAGTTCGCGGCCGCCGGCAAGGAGATCAGCAAGAAGAGCCTGGCCGAGATCTGCATGACCTACGGTTACATCTATGTCGCGCAGATCGCGCTGGGCGCCAACATGTCGCAGGCGGTCAAGGCCATTGCCGAAGCCGAGGCTTACCCCGGCCCGTCCATCATCATCGGCTACGCGCCCTGCGAACTGCACGGCGTCAAGGGCGGCATGACCAACTGCCAGAACGAGATGAAGAAGGCTGTCGAGGCCGGTTACTGGAACCTGTTCACCTTCAACCCGGCGCTGAAGGCCGAGGGCAAGAACCCGTTCACCCTGACCTCCAAGGCCGGCGACATGACCAAGTATCAGGACTTCCTGGCCAACGAGACCCGTTACAGCCGCCTGTCCCGTGCCTTCCCCGAGCGCGCCAAGGATCTGTTCGACAAGAACCAGAAGGCCGCCGAGGACCGCTACGAGCACCTGACCCGCCTGGTCGACCTGTACAAGTAATTTGTACGGTTTCAGCCTGCCCCCGCGCGGTCTAGCACCGTGACGCCCGGGCAAGCCGAAAAAGCATAACGATCCCCGCCACCCGGAACGCAAGTTCCCGGGCGGCGGGGATTTTTGTTTTGGGGGAAATGAGGAATTAGGAATGAGGAATTTGGGAGGGTGGGAGGTAAAGGGCGGGGATATGGCCGCCCGGATGGTTATGGCCGCCCCGGGTGGCCGGTTGTTTGTCATGGTTTGTAGGGGAGGGCCATGGCCCTCCCGCGGGGCCTTGCGGCGGCGCGTTTTCCCGGTTGGTCTCCATGTTATCCCCGTTCCGTAGGGCGGGCGTTCACGCCCGCCGCACCTTGGCAATTTCAAAATCGGGGCCCTGCGCCGCCGCAAGCCGGGCCGATATCTCCGGCCTAAGAGCCGGACCTGCGGTCCGGTTGGCCTCCGAAACGCGCCTGCGGGCGCAGTAGAATCGGCCCCTACAGGGGGTTGTCATACCGTAAAAACCGTGGTTTCCCGGTTGGCCGCACACCCGCCCCCGCGAACAAATTTGATATTCCAGGCAACCCACCCGTACTGCCTCCCACAAAAAAACCAGGAAAATTCCTCATTCCTAATTCCTCATTTTCTCCCCCCTCCTGTTCCTCCCCACCCCCGCAAAAAAACGTTGTCTCTGCGGCCCCGGGTGTGGTATACTATAGGTGTATGGGCCGCCGCCCGGGCGGCCCCGAAAACAAAATGGAGGCTACCGCCATGAACGATATTTCCAAGAACATCCGCTACGCCGGCGTCAACGACCACGCCGTTGACCTGTTTGAAGGCCAGTACAAGGTGCCGGGCGGCATGTCGTACAACTCCTACGTCATTCTGGACGAAAAAACCGCCGTGCTCGACACCGTCGACGCGCACTTCACGGACGAATGGCTGCGCAACGTCGCCGCCGCGCTGGACGGCCGCCAGCCGGACTATCTCATCGTCCACCACATGGAGCCCGACCACTCGGCCAACATTGCCGAATTCCTGAAAGTTTACCCGCAGGCCACCGTTGTCGCCACGGCGAAGGCGCTGGCCATGATGGGCGAGTTCTTTGAAGGGCTCGACCTGACCGGCCGCACGCTGGCGGCTGCCAACGGCGGCACGCTGAGCCTGGGCGCGCACGAGCTGAACTTCGTCTTTGCGCCGATGGTCCACTGGCCGGAGGTCATGTTCAGCTACGAGAGCAGCGAGAAGGTGCTGTTCTCGGCCGACGGCTTCGGCAAGTTCGGCGCGCTGGACGTTGAGGAGGACTGGGTGCCGGAGGCCCGCCGCTACTACATCGGCATCGTGGGCAAGTACGGCGTGCAGGTGCAGAACGTGCTCAAGAAGGCCGCAGCGCTGGACATCGCCGTCATTGCGCCGCTGCACGGGCCGGTGCTGCGCGGGGACCTGGGCCTGTACCTTGAAAAATATAACGCCTGGTCGTCCTATACGCCGGAGGAGGACGGCATTCTCATCGCCTATACTTCGGTGTACGGCCACACGAAGGCCGCGGCCGAGCTGCTGGCCCAGACGCTGGCCGAAAAGGGCACGAAGGTCCCGGTCGTGCTGTGCGACCTGGCCCGCGCCGATATGTCCTCGGCCGTGGCCGACGCGTTCCGCTACAGCAAGCTCGTGCTGGCAACGACGACCTACAATGGCGACGTCTTCCCGTTCATGCGGGAGTTTTTGGACCACCTGGCCGAGCGCAACTTCCAGAAGCGCGCGGTGGGGCTGATCGAGAACGGCGCGTGGGCGCCGATGGCCGCCAAGGTCATGCAGGGCAAGCTGGCCGCCTGCAAGGAGCTGCAGATGCTGGAGCCGGTCGTGACCGTGCGCAGCGCCCTGAACGACGCGAGCCGCGCGCAGGTCGCCGCCCTGGCCGACGCGCTGCTGGCGTGAACGGGTATGCCTTAAAAGGGTAGAAGTTTGGAAAAGCCTCGCCGGCGGCGAGGCTTTTTCTGTAAGGGTGGGGTTTTGTTGGGAAAGGTTTAACGGGGGATAGCCATTTCCCGGTTGGCCGCGGCGTTTTCCATTGGCCGTAGGGGCGGATTCCATATCCGCCCGCGGGGGGTTGTGCCGCCACAGGGTGCGGCGGGGTGAGGG
>OLNN01001939.1_pt1 | contig 15792 bp, 13 predicted proteins | sample 1672141 | NCBI WGS metagenome assembly OLNN01 (sample SAMEA3136652, study PRJEB25190) | human gut metagenome | biome: human gut; feature: human-associated habitat; material: faeces | place: Austria | collected 2013 | reverse complement strand
TGCCATGGGCGAAATGGGCGGAAAAATGGCAGATTTGTGCATTCTGACTGCAGATAATTCCAGGTTTGAAAAAACCGAAGATATTATTGCAGATATTAAGTCCGCCCTGATTCCGACCGGAGGAGCTTATCTGGAGATTCCGGACAGAAGAGAGGCTATTACCTATGCCATTACCCATGCCCAGAAAGGGGATATGATTGCAGTCATTGGAAAAGGCCACGAAGACTACCAGGAAGAAAACGGAGTCCGCCGTCCGTTTTTAGACAGGGCTGTGATTGAGGAGGTTATCGGAATATGCCGCAGTTAAGTGTAGAAGAGATTGTAAAAGCATCTGGAGGAACTCTGGTATGGGGAGAGGAAAAGACCCTGGTTACATCGATTGAGACAGACTCCAGAAAAGCAGGAGACGGGGCTTTGTTTATTCCGGTTATCGGAGAACGGGCAGATGGCCACCGGTTTATCTGCTCTGCCTTAAAGAGAGGCGCTGCTGCGTCCCTGACCAGCAGCCATCCGGATCGGGCATCGGTAGAGCGGGAGTTAAACGAGACAGATGCGCCCAGAGAGGCCGCCTGGATTTATGTAGATGACACGGTAAAGGCTCTGCAGAAAATCGGCGCATTCTGCAGGGACAAGGTTCAGGCGCCGGTTATCGGCGTTACGGGAAGCGTAGGAAAAACGACTACACGGGAGATGGTTGCCTGCGCGTTATCCGGCGGCTACGAACGGGTATTTAAAACAGCCAGGTAGGCGTGCCCATTACCCTGTTCCAGATTGAACCGGAAGACGAAATCGCAGTACTGGAGCTTGGCATGAGCGAGCCTGGGGAGATGGAAAAGATTGCTTCCATTGCAAGGGTGGATATGGCGGCGGTAACCAATATCGGAATCGCCCATATCGGCCAGTTAAAGACTCAGGAAAACATCTGCAGAGAAAAGCTGAACATCCAGAAAGGCATGAAGGAAGGCGGGACTCTGCTGTTAAACGGAGATGACCCTATCTTAAAGACCCGCACTGCAAAAGAAGGATGCCGCACGATTTACTATGGTACCGGCGAAAACTGTGATTATCGGGCAGTCAATGTGACGACAGAAGATGGATTTCCGGTATTTACCGCCTGCTGTCCGGATGGAGAACAGGCCAGAGTCCGGCTTCAGGTGTTTGGAAGCCACAATGTATTAAACGCGATGCTGTCGATTGCGGCGGCAAAGGAAAACGGCGTGGCGCTGGCCGATGCAGCCAAAGCTCTGGAACGTTTTGCCGGCTACCAGGGCAGACAGCAGATTGTGGAAACTTCCCGCTATACTATTATTGACGATTCCTATAATGCAAGCCCTGTATCCATGAAAGCAGGACTGGAAGTATTGATGTCCATCCATCCAAAACGCCGGAAAGTTGCAGTCTTGGCAGATATGAAAGAATTAGGACCAGATGAAAAAATCTACCACAGAGAAATTGGAACCTATCTTGCCGCTCATTTAAAGGAGCATATGGCAGATGAAGTGTTGCTTTTAGGAGAGCTGGCAGAAGAGATCCGCACCGGACTGCTGGAGGCAGATCCAAAGGCGGAAGAAACCATCAAACTGACTGGATTCTCTGAAAAGGAAGCCCTTTCTGATTATTTAAGAAATACGTTAAAAGAAGGGGACTGCGTATTGTTTAAAGGTTCAAATTCTATGGGACTTGGGAGCATTGCGGCAGAATTTACAAAGGAGGCATAGGCTGACATGGCCAGACAATATGCCCGAATCATTATTGATATTTCTCACGAAAAAGTAGACCGGCCGTTTTCCTACCGGATACCTGACCGGCTTATCGGAAGTATCCGGATTGGAAGCAGGGTCCGGATTCCGTTTGGATTTGGCAATCGGGAACGGCCTGGTTATGTGGTAGGACTTTCGGAAACTGCCGGCTATGAAGAAGATAAAATCAAAGAAATTTCGGGGCTGGTAGAAGGCAGCGTAAGCGCCGAATCCCAGTTGATTGAGCTGGCCTGGTGGATGAAGGAGCGGTACGGCTCGACGATGAACCAGGCCTTAAAAACCGTCCTTCCGGTCAAGCAGAAGGTAAAAGGGGCTGAAAAAAAATACGTCCGCTGTCAGCTGTCGGAAGAAGAACTAAAGGAAGCGCTGAAAGAGGCAGAACAGAAACATTATCGGGCCAGGGTACGCCTTTTTGAAACGTTTCTGTCGGTTCCGATTCTTCCTTATGAGACGGCAATCCGCCAGTTAAACCTTACGTCAGCTTCCTTAAAATCTCTGGAAAAGAAAGGAATTCTTACGGTGGAGACGGAAAATGCCTACCGCAATCCGGCGGCTGGCTTTTCTTCTGAACAGACACAGCCGGAAATTCCAGAACTGAATTTCCAGCAGAGACAGATAGTAGAGGATTTCTGCGCCCGTTATGAACGGGGAGAACGGGGAATTTCCCTGATTCACGGCATTACGGGAAGCGGAAAGACAGAAGTTTATATGGAACTGATCCGGTACGCGGTGAGCCGGGGGCAGCAGGCGATCGTGCTGATTCCGGAAATTGCCCTGACGTATCAGACCGTGCTGCGGTTTTACCGAAACTTCGGCGACCGGGTATCCGTTATCAACTCCAGGCTTTCCCAGGGGGAACGGTACGATCAGTTTGAGAGAGCCAGAAACGGGGAACTGGATGTGATGATAGGCCCCCGTTCCGCCCTTTTCACTCCTTTTTCCCGCCTGGGAATTATTGTGATGGATGAGGAACACGAACCGGCTTACCAGAGTGAAACCATGCCCCGGTACCATGCGAGAGAGGTGGCCCTGCAGAGAGGGAAAATGGAGCATGCCCGGGTGGTGCTGGGCTCCGCCACCCCGTCGGTGGAGGGCATGTACTTTGCCCGGACCGGCGTCTACCGGCTCTTTCAGCTGACCCGGCGGTACAACGACCGGGCGCTGCCCCAGGTGCGGATCGCCGACATGAAGGAGGAACTGCGTGACGGCAATGGCAGCGCCATCAGCCGCCTGCTGCAGGAACAGATCGCCGAGACCGTCCAGCGCGGGGAACAGGTGATCCTCTTCCTGAACCGGCGGGGCGCCAACCGCATGGTGCTGTGCGCCCAGTGCGGCCAGGCGCCGGAGTGTCCCCGGTGCAGCGTCAAGCTGACCTACCACAGCGCCAACGGACGGCTGATGTGCCACTACTGCGGCTACACCCAGCCGCTGCCCCAGCGCTGTCCGGAGTGCGGCGGGCCGCTGACCTTTGTGGGCGTGGGGATTCAGCGGGTTCAGGAGGAGCTGGAAGAGCTGTTTCCCGACACGAAAGTCCTGCGGATGGACGCGGACTCGGTGTCCGCATCCCACACCCATGAGCAGATTCTCGCCCAGTTTGAGCGCCAGAGGATTCCCATCCTCATCGGCACCCAGATGGTGGCCAAGGGACTGGACTTCGCCAACGTCACCCTGGTGGGGGTCATTGACGCGGACCTGTCCCTCTTTGTGGACGACTTCCGGGCGTCAGAGCGGACCTTTTCCCTGCTCACCCAGGTGGTGGGAAGGGCCGGACGGGGAGAGCGGAAGGGACTGGCGGTGCTCCAGACCTACACGCCGAAAAATGACATCATCACCTGCGCCGCAAAGCAGGACTACGACAGCTTTTACCAACAGGAGATCGAACAGCGCCGGCTGCGGCACTTTCCGCCTTTCCGGGACCTGTACGTGCTCCACGTGACCGGTCCCAACGAGACCGAGGTGCTGGAGAGCTGCATCCGGCTGCGGAGCGGTTTCTCTGCCTGGCAGGCCAGTCCCGCCATGGCGGACGTGCCCTTTGAGATCATGGGCCCCGCGCCCGCCAGCGTGGTGAAGGTGATGAACCGGTACCGCTACACGCTGACGCTGAGCGGAAAGGACTGCCGGAAGCTGCGGGAGATGATCGGCTACGTCATCACCCAGGCCAAGGGAGATAAGCGCAACAGAGGAATTTCCATCACTGTGGATTGCAATCCCATGGATTCCTTTTGAGGATAGAACAGAAAGGATGTTTACAATATGCTGAGAAAGATTATCCAAAAGGGTGACCCCATTCTGGAGAAAAAGTGTCACGCCGTCACCAAGTTTGATGAAAAACTCCACCTGCTCCTGGACGACATGCAGGAGACCCTGCTGAAATCCGGCGGCGTGGGCCTGGCCGCACCGCAGGTGGGCATCTGCCGCCGGGTCGTGGTGGTGATGAACGAGGCCGAGGAGATCATCGAGCTGGTCAACCCGGAGATCGTCAGCTCCTCCGGCGAGCAGACCGGTCTGGAGGGCTGTCTCTCCCTGCCGGGGTACTGGGGTGAGGTGACCCGGCCTATGAAGGTCCGCGTCAAGGCCCAGGACCGGAACGGCGCCACCTTTGAGGTGGAGGATGAGGGCCTCACCGCCCGCTGCTTCTGCCACGAGCTGGCCCATCTGGACGGCCACATGTTTGACGAGCTGTGCGACAAGCTGTACACCCCGGAAGAGGTGCAGGCCATGATCGAGGACGCCGCCGCGGACGGGAAAGCGGAGCTGGAAGTCCAGAAGGAGGAGTAACCCATGCGGATTGTGTTTATGGGGACGCCGGATTTTGCGGTGCCCTCCCTGAAACAGCTGATCCAGGACGGCCACGAGATCGCCGGCGTCTACACCCAGCCGGACAAGCCCAAGAATCGGGGCATGAAGCTGACGCCGCCGCCGGTGAAGGTGGTGGCCCAGGCGCACAATCTGCCGGTGTTCCAGCCCAAAACCCTGCGGGATGAGGACGTGCAGCGGGAGCTGGCGGAGCTGGCGCCGGAGCTGGTGGTGGTGGCGGCCTACGGCAAGCTGCTGCCCAAAGCGGTGCTGGAGCTGCCCGCCCTGGGCTGTATCAACGTACACTCCTCGCTCCTGCCCAAGTACCGGGGCGCCGCTCCCATCAACTGGGCCATTCTCAACGGCGAGCAGGAGACCGGCGTCACCATTATGCACATGGCCGAGGCCCTGGATGCCGGTGACATCATCCTCCAGGCGGCGACGCCCATCGATCAGAACGAGAGCGTGGAGCAGCTCCACGACCGGCTGGCGGAGATGGGCGCGGAGCTGCTGAGCAAGGCGGTCACCGCCCTGGCGGAGGGAACCGCGCCCCGGATTCCCCAGGACGAGAGCCAGTACACCTACGCCCCGATGCTCAGCCGGGAGCTGTCTCCCATCGACTGGAGCCGCTCTGCCCTGGAGATCCACAACCAGATCCGCGGACTGGTGCCCTGGCCCGCCACCACCATGGAGCTGAAGGGCACCAAGTTCAAGGTGTTCGCCTCTCTGCTCACCGGCGAGACGGCGGAGCAGCCCGGCGGCACCGTGCTGGGGTCTGACAAAAAGGGCATTCGCATGGTCTGCGGCGACGGCGGGGTGCTGTGCATCACCGAGGTCCAGGCGCCGGGCAAGAAGCGCATGAAGGCTGTGGATTACCTGCGGGGCCATCCGATTCTGTGACGGCGATGAGAGGATATTCGATTGCAAACAAGTGAAAAGACGACGACGGCCCGGTCCGCCGCGCTCACCGTCCTGCTGCGCTGTGAAAAGCAGGGCGCCTGGCTGGATGGGGCGCTGAAAAGTGAGATCCGCGCCGGTGGGCTCTCCCCACGGGACGCCGCACTGTGCAGTAAAATCTGCTACGGCGTCTGCCAGAACCAGCTGCTGCTGACCTTCTGGCTGTCCCGTTTCTCCAAGGTGAAGCCGGAGAAGCTGGAGCCGGCGGTCCGGCTGAGCATTCTGATGGCCATGTACCAGATCAAGCTGCTGGACAAGATCCCGGAGCGGGCGGCGGTCAACGAGGCGGTGAAGCTGGCCCGGGCGAACAGCAAAAATCCCCGTTCTCCCGCCCTGGTCAACGGCATTCTGCGCTCCTTCTGCCGGCAGGCCGAGGCGCTGCCCCAACCGGAGGAGCGCAGCGTCCGCTACAGCCATCCCCAGTGGCTGATCCAGCTGCTGGACCGGGAGCTGAACCACCAGGGCGTGGAGGAACTGCTGGCCTGCAACAACAGCGAGCCGCCCACCACAGTCCAGACCAATACGGTGCGGATCTCGCCGGACGAGCTGAAACGGGAGCTGGAAGCTCAGGGCGTAACCGTGGAACCCCATCCCTGGCTGGAGGGCTGCCTGACCCTGCGGGGTACCGGCGATCTGGAGACGCTGGAGGCCTTCCAAGAGGGTCACTTTCTGGTTCAGGACGCCGCCTCCAAGTTGGCGGTGCTGGCGGCCGATCCTCAGCCGGGAATGCAGGTGCTGGACGCCTGCGCCGCGCCTGGCGGCAAGAGCTTTTCCGCCGGAATCCAGATGCAGGGAAAGGGCCGGATTCTGTCCTGCGACATCCACAAGGGCAAGGTGCGGCAGATTCAGCAGGGCGCCCGCCGGCTGGGACTGGACCTGATTGCCACCCAGGTGGCCGACGCAAAACGGGAACAGCCCGACTGGCGGCAGACCTTTGACCTGGTGCTCTGTGACGTGCCCTGCTCCGGGCTGGGGATTATCCGGAAGAAGCCGGATATTCGCTGGAAGGACCCGGAGGCCCTGGCCCAGCTGCCCCAGGTACAGCAGTCGATTCTGGACAACGTCTCCGGCTATGTCAGAGCGGGCGGAGTCTTGCTGTACTCCACCTGTACGGTGCTGCGCCGGGAGAATGAGGACGTAATGCATCGATTTTTAGAGGCCCATCCGGAGTTTGTCCTGGAAAAATTTGTGCTGCCGGGAAGTATGGGAGCGGTCCCGGAGGGGTATATTACACTGTGGCCGCACCTGCACGGGACGGACGGGTTTTTTATTGCAAAGATGAGGAAGAGACATGATTGACTTAAAATCCCTGAGCCGCGGAGAGCTGGAGGCCCACTTCGCCCAGCTGGGCGAGCCCAAGTTCCGCGCCAAGCAGGTGTTCCAGTGGCTGCACCGCGGAGTGGAGCACTTTGACGAGATGACCAACCTGTCTAAGGCCCTGCGGGAGAAGCTGAAGGAGACCTGCGTGATCACGGTCCCGGCGGTGGAGCGGAAGCAGATCTCCAAGCTGGATGGCACCATCAAATACCTGTGGCGGCTGGCAGACGGCAACTGCATTGAGTCGGTTGTGATGCGCTACAATCACGGCAACACCATCTGCGTCTCCTCGGAGGTGGGCTGCCGCATGGGGTGCGCCTTCTGCGCCTCTACGCTGGGCGGACTGGTCCGCCGGCTGCAGCCCTCGGAGATTCTGGATCAGGTGATTTTTGCCCAGAAGGACTCCGGCCTGCCCATCTCCAACATCGTGCTGATGGGCATCGGCGAGCCGCTGGACAACTTTGAGAACGTGATGCGGTTTCTGGAGCTGGTGAACGATCCGGAGGGCGTGAACATCGGTATGCGGCACATCTCCCTGTCCACCTGCGGGCTGGTGGACCAGATTGACAAACTCGCCGGCTATCGGTTACAATTAACCTTGTCTGTCTCCCTGCACGCGCCGGATGACGAGACCCGGTCCCGTCTGATGCCGGTGAACCGGTCGGTGGGCGTTGAGCGGCTGTTTGACTGCTGCCGGCGCTACTTTGAGCGGACGGGCAGACGGATTTCCTACGAGTACGCCATGGTGGATGGCGTCAACGACCACGATTGGCAGGCCGATCTGCTGGCCAGTCACCTGAAGGGCAATCCCAGCCACGTCAACCTGATTCCACTCAACGACGTGCGGGAGAGCCCGCTCAAGCCCAGCCGCAGAGTGGCCCAGTTCCAGCAGCGGCTGGAGCGCCACGGCGTCACCTGTACCGTGCGGCGGAAGCTGGGCGGCGATATCGACGCCTCCTGCGGGCAGCTGCGCAGGAAGACCCTGGACACAGCTGACATCGGATAAGAATGGAACTCTTCTCCCAGGCCACGCCGGAGTTGAGACAAAGTTTTGCGTGGAGAAATAAGGCGAACAGCATGAATGTTTGGGGACTCACGGACCGCGGGACGGTCAGAGACCAGAATCAAGATGCATTTTTTAAGTGGACAGATGGAAAAAAGGGCGCCGTTTTGGTCTGTGACGGTATGGGCGGCGCCCGGGCGGGAAACGTGGCCAGCACCCTGGCGGTGCAGGTGTTTTCCGAGATCATGGTGCACGGCACTCAGGAGCCGCCGGCGCGGTTGACCGTGGCCCTGGAGGAGGCCAATAAGCGGGTCCTGCACCACGCCCACACCCGGCCCAGCTGCCGGGGCATGGGTACGACACTGGTGGGCGCCCTGGTGGAAAATGATACCGCCTACGTGATCAACGTGGGGGACAGCCGGGCCTACTACATCTCCGACGGCGGAATCGAACAGATCACCCGGGATCACTCTCTGGTGGAGGATCTGGTCCGGCGGGGCCACATCACGCCCCAGGAGGCACGGAATCACCCCAACAAAAATGTGATCACCCGGGCCCTGGGTGTGGACCGCCGGCTGGAGGGTGACCTGTTCAGCCGAAAGATGGCGCCCGGCAGCATGCTGCTGCTGTGCAGCGACGGGCTGAGCAACATGCTGGAGGACCCGGAGATCCTGTTCGAGGTGCTCCACGGCGGTCCGCTGACCGAGTGCTGCCAGCGCCTGCTGCACCTGGCCCTGCGGCGTGGCGCTACTGACAACGTAACTGCAGTCCTTCTGGCGCTGGACGCACCGGAAGATAAGGGAATTGAGGAGTAATACTATGGATCAGTACATAGGAAAATTTCTCGACGATCGTTATGAAATCCTGGATGTCCTGGGCACAGGTGGGATGGCGGTTGTTTACAAGGCCAAGTGCCATCGGCTCAACCGGATGGTTGCCATCAAAATTCTGAAGGAGGATCTGGCGGAGGACGAGGAGATCCGCGCCCGGTTCCATGACGAATCCCAGGCGGTGGCCAAGCTGAGCCACCCCAATATTGTCAACGTCTTTGACGTCAACCAGTCTGAGGGCGTGGAGTATATCGTGATGGAGCTCATCGAGGGCATCACGCTGAAGCAGTATATGAAAAAGCGGGGCAGCAGCCTCAACTGGCGGGAGGCCCTGCACTTCACCGTCCAGATTTTGCAGGCCCTGCGCCACGCCCACAGCCGCGGCATCATCCACCGGGACATCAAGCCCCAGAACATCATGGTCCTGCGGGACGGCAGCGTGAAGGTGGCCGACTTCGGTATCGCCCGCATCACCGGCTCCCAGCGCACCATGACCCAGGAGGCTCTGGGCAGCGTTCACTACATTTCTCCCGAGCAGGCCCGGGGCAGCGTCATCGACGCCCGGAGCGATCTCTACTCCGCCGGCGTTGTCCTGTACGAGATGCTCACCGGAACCCTGCCCTACAAGGGAGAGTCGCCGGTGGCGGTGGCCCTGCAGCACGTCAACTCCATCCCCCAGCCGCCCCGGTCCATCAACCCGGATATTCCGCTGGGCATGGAGCAGATCACCAAAAAAGCCATGGCGCCCAACCGGGATCTGCGCTACAACGACGCAGACGCCATGCTGGCGGATCTGGACGCGTTCCGGAAAAATCCGGCGATCGACTTCGGCTACTCCGACCCCTGGGTGCTGGAGAAGACGATCGATGAGGATGAGCCCACCCAGATCCACAGCTCTGTGCTGCTGACGGATGAGGAGATTCAGAAGCGCAAGGCGGAACAGATGCGCGCCAGGCGGCCGGAGCCGGTGGTTCAGGAGCCGGAGCTGCCAGCGGAGGACGAGGAAGAGCTGGAGGAGTCCGGCAGCAAGCGGACGGCTGTGATGGCCGGTACCGTGGTCGCCATTGTGGTGGTGGTCGGCCTGATCATCTTCATGCTCTGGAAGCTGATCCTCTCCGGCGTTTTCAGCAGCGGTACCACCTACGAGGTGCCTGACCTGACCGGGAAAAACTACACCGAAGCTGTGGCTGTCATCGCCGATGACCCGGATCTGAAGGGACACTTCACCGTTACGGTCAGCGAGGAAAAGGCCTACAACAGCGAGTATGAGCCCGGCCAGATCATCCAACAGGACCCGGTGGGGGGCACCAAGACCAAGAGCGATGTGACCGAGATCACGGTGACCCTGTGCTCCGAGGAGGAGGAACAGGTGGCCGTCAAATACATGCCGGACATCGTCGGCAAGAATTACCACGATTGGATTCAGAACCTCAGCGATGACTACGGCGTGGTGGTGAACTACCGCCTGGAGTACAGCGACTACGACAAGGACCTGATTATTTCCACCGACCCGAAGTCGGGGACCCAGCTGACCGATGGGCAGACCGTGACCCTGTATATCAGCAAGGGCAAGGAGGTCAAAAAGGTGACCATGGTCTCTCTGACCGGCATGACCCAGGCCCAGGCGGAGAGCGCCATCAAGGACCTGGGCCTGAAGGTGGGCAGTGTGGTCAGCGTCAACAGCGACGAGGAAAAGGGCAAGGTCATCTTCCAGAGCGTCAAGCAGGGCGCTGAGGTGGAGGTTGGCACCAAGGTCAACATCCAGATCAGCAAGGGCCCCAAGGAGCCGGAACCGCAGCCGGATAACGGTGACGATGACCCGGCGTCTTCCGGCGGTGAGGACAATCCCAATCCTCCCAGCGAGGAGGACCCCGATCCCGATGACACCCAGCATCAGATCAAAGTCAGACTGCCCGAGGGCCGGGAGGAGGCTTCCACGGTGGTGATCAAAGTGAACGGCGGCATTCTCTTCAGCAAGGCCGTCGGAGCAGAGGAGAACACGGTCTCCGTCAGCTATGTCGGCACCATCGACGACGTTGAGGTGACAGTGGACGGGGAAGCCTACAGCGACTACTCTGTCTCATGAACGGACTGATTGTAAAGGCCCTCAGCGGCTTCTACTATGTGGACTGCGGCGGCGAGATCGTCCAGTGCCGTCCCCGCGGGAAGTTCCGCTATGAGAAGGTGACCCCTTTGGTGGGGGACCGGGTGGAGATCACTCCCACCGAGCCGGGAAAGGGCCGGCTGGACCGCATTTTCCCCCGGAAAAACCAGTTTCAGCGCCCGGCGGTGGCCAACATGGACCAGATGGTCATCATCGCCGCCCAGGCCATCCCGGTCACCGATCCCTTTCTCATCGACCGGGTGGCCGCCATCGCGGAGCTGAAATCCTGTGAGCCGGTGGTGGTCATCAACAAGTGCGACCTGGACCCCGGCGACGCCCTGTACGAGTGCTATCAGGCCACCGGCATCCGCACCCTGCGGGTCAGCGCCGAGACCGGCCAGGGCATGGACGATCTGCGGGAGATCCTGAAAGACAAGGTCTCCGTGTTCACCGGCAACTCCGGCGTGGGCAAGTCCAGCATCCTCAACGCGCTGGATGAGCGCTGCCAGATCGAGACCGGTGAGGTCAGCAAAAAGCTGGGCCGCGGCCGGCACACCACCCGGCATGTGGAGCTGTTCCGCCTGTCCGAGGACACGGTGATCGCCGACACGCCGGGCTTCGCGGCCTTTGACACCGACATCCCCGAGCTGCTGGACAAGGAGCGGCTGGCCTGCGGGTTTCGGGAATTCGTCCCCTACCTGGGCCAGTGCCGCTTTGTGGGGTGCGCCCACGTGAAGGAAAAGGGGTGCGCCATCCGGCAGGCGGTCAAGGACGGCGCCATCAGCAAGAGCCGGCACAACAGCTATATCCGGCTGTACGCCGCGGCAAAGGAGCATAAGGCATGGGAGACGAAGTGACGTCTCGGGCCGTGATCATCGGCTCTGCGCCCTGTGAGAGCTGGGAGAACCTGAATCGGTATCCCACCAAAGGGGCTTACATCATCGCCGCCGACGGCGGCAGAGTCTGGGCGGAACGGGCCGGACTGACGGTGGACTGGTACGTGGGCGACGGCGACTCAGGCGGATTTTCCGCCGGCCTGCCCAGCGAGGTTCTGCCGGTGGAGAAGGACGTGACCGATCTGGAGGCCGCCGTCCACCACGCCCTGGAGCGGAACATCCAGCACATCCTGCTGTGGGGCGCCTCCGGCGGCCGCGCCGACCACCATCTGGCCAACCTCCAGCTGCTGGAGCAGATCGCCCAGCGGGGCAGTCAGGGCATCTTCCTGGATGCGGTCAACGAGGTGCGCTATCTGCGTCCCGGCCACTATCGAATTCCCAATGACCCGCCCTACCGCTATCTGGGCATCATCCCGCTGGACGCCCGGCTCACCGGGGTCAGCATCCGGGGCGTCAAATACCCGCTGGACGGCGCGACGGTGCGCCGTGGCACCACTTTGACGGTGAGCAACGAAATCCTGCCCGGCTGCACGGCGGAACTCACCCTCGGCTCCGGCGCGGCGCTGCTGGTGCGCAGCGTGCCCATGGAACGCTCCGGCGGGGCAGAAAAAACAGAATCCTTTTGAGAGCGGCACATTTTCCCGTCTCCTGACGTATAGTGTGGATAGCAGCAATGCAGTCCACAGATCGGAAGGGGGCGGTTTTTTTGCGCAAATGCCGCGAACGGGGACTCTGCGCGATTTTCCTCGGAGTGGGAATTATCCTCGCCAAGGTGGTGCCCATTGGCGTCATTGTGTTTGTGTCCGCTCTCACGCTCATCCTGCTTGGACTGACCTGGATGCGAAGACATTGAGATTGGGAGGAATATGATATGAAGATCGTGATTCTGCGCGCACCGAAATGCCTGGCGGGCCTGCTGAGAAGAGTGTTCCGAATTCAGTGAGAAAGGGTTCTATTGCCCGGCCACGGTACATAATCTCCTGATAGAATCACACCCGGAACCGTCCTGGATTCCGGGCAAAAGGAGAGGAAGCATTTGGAACTCGAATTGAACAGAACCGCGCTGCCTTATCATGATTTGATTTTCCATACACAGGTCACCAGAGAGGAAACCATGGAAATGATCGTGCCGGACGCCTACCCTGATATTTCCAAGCTGCTGGATACCTCGGGCATCTGCTGCCTGAATACCAGGGAGGCGTCAGAGGGGACGGTATCTCTGGCCGGGCGGATCCGCTGCCGGATTCTCTACCTGCCGGAAGAGGATAACGGGGAAATCAACAGTCTGGGGGCGGACCTGGACTTTCAGTGCAGCGTCGATCAGGAGGGGCTGACCGCCGAGTGCCACGTGGTGGCGATCCCGCGGATTCTGTCTGCGGAGACCAAGGCGATCAACCCACGGAAAATGCTGATCCGGGTGAACTATGAGATCGCGGTGCGGGCCTACCGGCAGGATACGCTGATGGTGCCCTGCGGCGTGCTGGAGCCCGGCGTGGTGGAGGAAAAACAGGAGCAGGCGGAAGGGTACTTTGTCGTCGCGGTGCCGGAGAAGCGCTTCCAGTTTCAGGACCAGCTGAATCTCTCCGGCAGCCAGCCGGCCATGGCGGAGATTCTGCGGATCCACCCGGATGTCACCTGCGGGGAAGCCAAGCTGATCGGCGGCAAGCTGGTGTTCAAGGGAGAGGTCTCCCTGTGGACCCTCTACCGCAGCGTGGACCACGACATTCTGGTGACGGAATTCGTGCTGCCCTTCTCCCAGATCATGGACGCGCCGGAGACCGAGGAGACGGCGGAATTCCAGCTGGAAGCCACACTGCTGGACTGGACCCTGGGCGAGCTGTCCGGGGACGGCCGGAGTCTGGCGGTGGAGGTGGATCTGTACGCCTGCGCGGAGATCCGCACCCGGAGAAGCCTGCCGCTGCTGGCGGACGCCTACAGTGTGCGTGGTCCGGTGCAGACCGAGTTTGCAACCTTCATGTTCCCGCAGCTGGTGGATCGCAGCCTGCGCCGGGAGAGCAAACGGGAGCTGCTGGAGACCGGCGGGAAGGATGTGTCCGTGCTGGACGTGCGCTGCACGGTGGTCCAGACCAGCGTGACGAAGAGCCCGGAACAGCTGGTGTTCAAGGCCGGCGTCCAGGCGGAGCTGCTCTGCGTGGACGAGGACGGGACGGTGGAGCGGCTCAGCCGGCATCTGACCCTGGAGAGCGAGGCTCCAGTCACCGGCGACGTGGAGGCGCGGGTCAGCTGCACCCTCACAGAGGGAACCGCTCTGCCTGCCGCCAACGGTGTGGAGCTGCGGGTGGGCGTGGCCTTTCAGACCCTGGTGCTGCGGCGGGAGGAACGGCTGTGCATCTCGGCTCTGGAGCTGGATGAGAGCACGTCCCAGGAGCAGGATAGCCGGCCCTCCATCGTGCTGCGCCAGATGATCGAAGGGGAGTCCCTGTGGGACATCGCCAAGGCCTACGCCACCACCATCAGTGAGATCCGGCAGGCCAACGGCATGGAAGAGGAGTCGGCAGAGCCGGGACAGCTGCTGCTGATCCCCCATAAGCGGTAAACGGGAGGTGACTGCATGGATAACAATCAGATCTACGAGGAAATCGCGTGGAGAACCGGCGGAGATATTTACATCGGCGTCGTAGGGCCGGTGCGCACCGGGAAATCCACCTTTATCAAGCGCTTTATGGAGACCATGGTGATCCCCAACATCGACAACGTCTACCGTCGGGAGCGGGCCAGGGACGAGCTGCCTCAGAGCGGCTCCGGCCGGACCATCATGACCGCCGAGCCCAAGTTCGTGCCCGAGGAGGCCGTCCAACTGAAGCTGGATGACGGCGGCAGCTTCTCCGTCCGCCTGATCGACAGCGTGGGCTACCTGGTCCCCGGCGCGGTGGGCCAGATGGAGGACGATGCGCCCAGAATGGTGACCACGCCCTGGTTTGACTACGAGATCCCCATGAGCGAGGCCGCGGAGATCGGCACCAAAAAGGTGATCGCCGAGCATTCCACCATCGGCATTGTGGTCACAACCGACGGCTCCATCTCGGAGATCCCACGCTCCGACTATCTGGAGGCGGAAGAGCGGGCCATCCGGGAGTTACAGGCCATCGGAAAGCCCTTTATGGTGCTGCTCAACTCCCGAGAGCCCAGGGATGAGCGGACCGTGGCCATCAGCGCGGATATCGCCAGCCGTTACGGCGTCACCTGTATGCCCGTCAACTGCCAGACCATGTCCGAGGAGGACGTCGCGGAGATCATCAAGGGCGTGCTCTACGAGTTCCCCGTGAAGGAAGTGGATCTATTCCTGCCCGCCTGGGTGGATGCGCTGCCCTACAGCCACCCCATCAAGGAAGAGCTCTACACCGCCATCCGGGAGAGCAGTCAGCAGATGCACCGGCTCAAGGAGGTGCGGCCCGCCATAGAACGGATGGGTCAGTGCGACACCATCGACCGCACCGAGATCACTTCCATCAGCCTGGGCACCGGTATCGCCCAGGTCCAGCTCAGCGTGCCACGGTCTCTGTTCTACCAGACCCTCAGCGAGCAGTCCGGCCTGGAGGTCAAGGACGACGGCGACCTGCTCCAGATGCTGACCATGCTCTCCGGCGTGAAGGCGGAGTACGACAAGGTGGCCGGCGCCCTGCGCGACGTGCGGGAAAACGGCTACGGAATCGTGATCCCGTCCATCGATGAGCTGCAGCTGGAGGAGCCGGAGATCGTGAAGCAGGGCGGACGGTACGGCGTAAAGCTCAAGGCCAGCGCGCCCTCTATCCACATGATCCGGGCGGATATCCAGACCATGATCTCGCCCATCGTGGGCAATGAGAAGCAGTCGGAGGAGATGATTCACTACCTGCTACAGGAGTTCGAAGGGGACATCAAGAAGATCTGGCAGTCCAATATCTTCGGAAAATCCTTCCACGAGCTGGTTAACGAGGACCTCCAGGGCAAGCTGATGCGGATGCCCGAGGAGGCACGGGTCAAGCTGCGGGAGACCCTGGAGCGCATCATCAACGAGGGCACCGGCGGACTGATCTGTATTATTTTGTAAAAAGAGTGAGGGATTTCCCGTGCCCCTGAGGGTGTCGACTAAGTCGACACCCTCTCGAAAAAAAGAGAGAAATTTTTT
>OLNN01001930.1_pt1 | contig 15834 bp, 17 predicted proteins | sample 1672141 | NCBI WGS metagenome assembly OLNN01 (sample SAMEA3136652, study PRJEB25190) | human gut metagenome | biome: human gut; feature: human-associated habitat; material: faeces | place: Austria | collected 2013 | reverse complement strand
ATTTAAATCGCCCACCAGTTTTTCATATGGAGGGGGATTCTGCCATGGATTCTTTTTCATCACACCGACCAGGGACTGTGCTTTCTTGGATAGTCCACTCTGTTTCAGTTTTTGTAAATCTTTTTGCGCGCGTTTTGACAACTTTACTACATACATATTTACCACTCCAGATCATCGGCATTCACCATTTCATCAAGCGGCTGTTCTGCCTCTGATAAAATTGCCTTTGTCAAGCCAGGAACCGATGTAATCTGTAATGTAGCCATTAAGCTATTATATTCCTCTTCGCTCATAATGACGGCGTTCCCTTTTCTGGTATTTACATTGATTACATCATTATAAGTGATCGCTTGGTCGATATATTCAAACAGGTTCTTTCGCAAATTGGTAATGTTTGTATTGGTCATAACAAACTCCTCCTTTTTGCCAGTATATGTACATTATAGCGTACATATACTAAAAAAACAAGAGATTTCTATTTGTTCTTGTCTCTCCTATCCCATACATTTATTTCAACCTATTTGCCCGTAGAAAGAAAGATGCAAACTATGCGTCTGACATCCTTGGAAAATTGCAATTTCAACCCACCTACCCGTAAAGAGCAAGACGCATGTGAGTTTTGGGCGGAAAACGCCGCAGGGATTTCAATCCACTTGCCTGTAAAGAGCAAGACAGCAAATAGTAACAATTCTATGGTGCTACACTTATGCAATACTACTGATTATCTGCCTTTCCCCTCCTTCCACATATGGATATTCAGCGCGATATTACCAATCGCGACATCGATTTCTCCGCGTATTCCGTCAGTTAAATATGTTTGCTTGGACTTCGCACATTTCAATCCTTTTTGTGGCTATACTAATGCCATGATCTATGTGCAGAGTTTTGACTCCACACCATACAGCCACAATGCGATTTCTACACCACTATGGTTATACATACATGAACGTTTCATCATCATAATACTGTCTATATTTTTGTTCAAATTCCGCTTTCAGGTTTAACCCTATCCCATTAAAATCCTAAATAGGCAGGGGGATATAACCATCTTCTCTGACGCTTGTCTGGTGGGAGTAGTCGCAGAAAATCATCTTTCGGTAAGATTGGCTGATCGTTGTAATACATGACTTGAACGGGTATAGAATCCTTCAAGATTTCTTCCATTTCATAGAACCAGTTAATATATGCCTCTGTGAATAAAATTCCTTTTTTATCTGTGAACTTGTGGGCGATCAGCTCACAGGTTTTTTAGTGACTTGGTTATATGACAACATACGTCCGGTAGAATCTTTATAGGTGCTCTCTTGAAAAAAGTCACTGAATCCAAAATTGGATTCAGTGAAAATCGCCCTATAGGAATCCATGTCACGCAATAAATGCCCATGAGTTTTCCCTATCATCTGTGCCGCCTCTCCACTATCGAGCACTAGCGTTGATTCTGACAGATTCCGGATAGTATAGCAAGAGATTACACTATCTGATATAATGGATTCATCAGATGGGTAACCTCTGGTTAATAGTAATAACGTTTATGCTTGGTCGTACGGCGTTATTGCTATTTTTTGTGCTTTTGCATACATCAAATCAATGCCTTGCTTAATTACCTCCGCTTTTGTCAATCCGAAAACCTTGCAAGAGTATCCATTTTACTTTGGTTATTATCAGAAATTCGGATTTCCATACGTGATCGTTTAAGATCAACTGTTAGTCTTCCTGTTCTCGGGGATATTTTCAACTCCCTCTATTTTGTCCGTACTTAAATGATGTATTATGTATGTTTAAAAGTCAAGAGGATTAGGAAAATTTTCTTTTTCTCTTGCAGAATTTTCCGAAAAGCATTATAATATGAACAAATAGTGAACTATCGGGGAGGGAGATTTATGAAGTGTCCAAAATGTGGGGCGGAAACAGAAAACGGAAAATTTTGTTTGAACTGTGGAGCTGCTATCACAACATCGCAAACTGCTAATATTGCAACACCAATTAATAACAACATATCATCCAATCAAATTCAGCAGCAATTAGATATACAACGTGAACAATTGCGTATACAACAAGCTCAACTAAATTTGCAAGTGCAAAACGAGGCAAAAAAAATAATCTGTCCACGATGCCGCAGTAATAATGTAACTGTACAAGCTGTCGCTGAACAAAAAAGCGTGGTTGTTTAATGTCCATCGTATGGATTGTTTTAGCTTGCTGTACATTAGGATTAATTATTTTAATACCTCTTTTGACTCGCAAGGGTAGCAAGACCAAAACATATGCTATTTGTCAATCTTGTGGACATCGATGGAAAGTATAAATAGTCTCCGCGCCCTTCCTATAGGGGCGCGGTTTTTATTCTTCCAATAACTTCTTCAATCGTTCCTGCTCGGCCAATTTCTCCACTATGTATTGCTATTTCAAGTCCACTTGTTGCTTGTGATCCCGGTAAAATTTCTGTTCCCATTTTTCAAGTTTTCCCTGACGAAGCTTATCGTGAATGAAAACCGCCGTAGAAAGTTGTCCTTCTTCTATAGCGTCGGACCACGCGATAAATGTCCACCAGTGACAAAAGGGCAGGGCGCGTACTTCACGCCCCGCCACCTTATTTACATCCGCCACAATCATGTTGTGATCCTGTTCCCAATCAAGAAGTTTTGGCCGCGGGCGGGTGTCCGTCTCTTCTTCACCACAATTGATAAAGCGCATCATCCAAAAAATAGCCTTTTGATAATCCTTTCGCGGCATATCCGCAAACTCTTCATAGAAAAGCGCCATTGCGACGTATAGGCACGTTTGTTCACTCTCTTCCTGATTGCTCAGACAGGTAATACTATCAAGAATATCCCGGTAATCCGCATTGATTTGATACGTCTTACCGCCAATCTCCACAAATTCCGGTAAATCCCACCCGGCCATTTCTTTGCGCGGCGCTGCTCTCGGTTGATCTTTACAGCAGTTGCCACTTTTGCGTTAGCATCGGACTGATGTTGACGAATGCTATCCTCAATGATAGGTTGTAATACGGCAAGTAGATTGGTTACAAAAGGAAGTACCTTTCAGAAAAGAACGTGAACTCATCCTTGTACTCACTCTCAATAGTTTAACTATATCACACTTTAAGTATCAATTACGATCAACTCTTTCAATGCCTTTCCGTGAAGGGAACAAGTCCATTGATAGGTGTAGTTTCATGTGCACGGTTATTTGTTTCCACGTTTCTCCGAGTATGCGCCTGTCTAATACTTCTTTCAGAGTTCCGTCCTGAACCGTTTGAATCGCTTCTTCCACCCGCTGTTTGGTTTTCAATATCTCGTTAATTTTAGTGTTTATTTGCCCTTCTAAGGCGATAATTTTTACAAAAGCTTAATTCTATTTGATTCTCTCTTTCTCGGCCTCCTGTGGGCTCTTGAGATAAAACAAGCGTTACTTTGGTTGCCAACGCCCGCCATCGTGACAACTCCTCGCACAAACGGTCAATCTCTCTATCCGCTTCTTTGTAGTGCTCTAAATATGCTTTTTTCTCCTGGCTTGTCAAAAGGCCTCTCTCCTCGCTCATCGCTTCACATCCTCCCACATATAATCTAGGAATAACACCATCCCATTGGATTTCACACGACACGGGTGTAAATCTCCACCAGTCACATATTTTCGTCCATAAATTGCTTTCATAATCGCGCCAGACGTCCCACGGCAGGAAGAAAAAGTGCTCTTTTATTCCAACGCATACCGCGGTAGCCGCACCCATTCCAGCGTGATCTTTAAGCGTAGCCATCTGCTCTTGTGTCAGGACGTTCCAGTTCATCCGGTCTGTGGCCGTATATTTGGCCCCAAACTTGATAGTCCGGTGCCGCAGCGGCGGTGAACCTCCTAGTGAACATTCCCTCACCATTCTTCTGCACCACACGAAACGGCTCCGGAAATTTATCAATCTTTGCGCGCCGCTGTGCCTTGTAATGTCTACATGCCATCTTGATTTCCTCTTCAAACACATGCCCCGTGCATTATTCACTGTGTTTTGCCATACGCGGCGGACCTGCTGTGGATCGTGCTGCAATCTTCTTGTCTCTTCCTTTCTGGACAGCCGGTTGAATTTGAAGCATCCGATAAAATTGATAGGGGAAACGCCGTTCTCTACGGAATCCGGGTCTATGTAATAGCCTTTTATGGGTTTTGGTTCTTCTCGCCATTCCTTGGTGTTCACTTCTTCAACCTTTGTTCCTCCAATCGGTCCCCAATGATCCGACGACCAGCGTAATCCAGTGCAGAAATAAACAGTGACCATGCCGCAACGGGATTATCTTCATCGCAGGCCTTGAGCGCTTTCTCAACTGCGCTATTTATGATTTCCTGCAATTCCTACCGTTTCACTTTCCTTTCCCCCTCTCCTATTTCAAGAGAGTATTCGGCGTTGTATGTAACGCCGCTGCAATGATGGAAAGCTCCTGATCCGTTACCCTACGGCTCTGCCCCTCTAACTTCGAAAGGTCGGTTGCAGAGATTTCATTCCACGAAGCTGTAGCATTGCCATAAATTCCATCTGTTTCCAACCGGCTGCTTTTCGAAGGTCTGCTACACGGGTTCCTACGATATTCCGGTCACCCAACGGGTAAATGCACGGTCTCACACCTTTACCTCCTTGACATTTTCCTCTCTCTGCGGTACACTAAGCGCGTGAAGAATTATCCCTTTGCCGCTGTCAGAAGTGCCCCTTCTGGCGGCGGCTTTCTTTTTTATCAGTATCATTCCGGTTTTCTTCCTTTTAAAATTTCTGGCGGTCGATCGCTCCATCTGTGATGTGCCTTTGCTGCTATCGTCCGTACGATCATCATCCAATACGGCCAGCGTCGCCAACATCAGAATCAGCGTCATCTATGGGTGTGCCATCATCCATTCCAGCATTCGGCTTTCCTCCTTCCATTGAAATCACAAAAGACGCGGTTCCCAAGACGTTTTGAAACTCTTTGGCCACTTCTTCTGCACTTGGGTACACCTTACCGAGCTGATCCGCATACCGGCATATGATACAGATCAAAATAGGCGCTGAAGCCTCTTTCACGGGGTTGATTGCCCCAGCGATATTTTCAGATACCGCCACCAATAAGCGATCCCGTTTTCGAAAAAAAAACTCATCCTCCTGCTCTACGGCTTGCGAAAATTCGTCCATCAATGTGTCTCATGTTAATCTTCTTCGATTTGTATTCTCCTTGCGTGTGGCATAAGTGGGCCACTCAACCTTTATCTCTACTTCCGCCCCTAATCGTTCACTTTCCAGTTTCGACAACGCCCGCTCGAAGTTCTCTCGCGTTCGCGCCACCAGCTCCGGCGTTGCGTCTATGTAGTAGACTCGCACAATGGGTGTTCCTGTATCTCCGCGGGCATATGCCATATGAATCACCTCCTAGAATGGGTATGGGATTCGTGGATTGTCCTATGCCCGGTTTTCGCCGCCGTTGGCCGGTTTTTATTATGCTGAAGCGTTTGTCGATATGTATAATTTTTCCCTTTTCTTTATATGCGTATTTTTGTGTAACGTCATTTGGATTTATGTGTAATAATGTAAATAAAGAAAGAAAGGGAGAACGAAGATGGAACGTTGGAAGGTAATCAACACTTTAAAAGCCGGGAGCTTTAGCTAGTAATGTATAGTGGAAACCATGATATATATTTCAACCCAGCTACCAAAATCACTATTCCAGTTAAACGTCATATAGAAATTGACAATACAGCAGCAAAAAAGTTATTAAGACAGGTGGGGCTTCGATAAGCCCCTTGCTTGTCAAAAATGTTTAAGGAGGCTTTATCGTACGTTGTTTATATACAGCAGTTTTTAGTCCTCATGGGGACGGTGGATATATTACCTCCGTCCCAGATATTCCTGGATGTATCACAGGTGGAGTTACTCTAGACGAAGCGGTGAGCATGGTATGCAACGTGATGGCAGGCTGCCTGTGTGTCCTGGAAGATCAGCACGTAGAAATCCCCTCTGCATGCGCTCCATAGAATATTCCCATAGAATCAGATGTGAATGTACGTGCTTGGATTGATGTAGATACAATCAAATACCGAGCAGAAACGGATAATCGCATTGTACGAAAAAACATGTCTATTCCGTTCTGGCTAAATGCACAGGCAGAGCGCGAAGGGATCAACTTTTCCCAAACCTTGCAGGCTGCTCTGAAAAACGCTTTGGGAATTACGCAGGAGCATTAAAGTGAGTTCTTACGTAATGAATTTAATCTATCCAGCTTATTTCTGTCCCTACAAGCAGAACAAAGGTGGTTATACAGTGGAAGTCTCAGACCTTCCCGTATGCGTGAGCGAAGGGGATTCTCTGGCAGATCTATTCTAATGGCTACGGATGCAGTTTCCGGATGGGTTCTCGGTGGACTGGAAGATGGCAAAGACGTACCCAAAGTAAGCCCAATAGAGAGCCTCCGTTCTAAACCCGGTGATTTCGTCAACATTCTCGTTTTGGACATGGATGCCTACACGGAAAATATGATAAAAAGCGGTTCGAAAAAATCTTACAAATCTCGCATGGCTCAATATTTTTGCAGAAAAGAACCATATCAATTTTTCGCAGGTGCTTCAGAATTCTCTAACCACCATTTATCAGTAACAACAAAAAGCCTAAACGTCTGCTTTAGTTCCTTTAATTGAAAACAAAACCTCCGATACTATGAAAGAATGGTTGTCATTTTTTGCCCAGTTCGTTCTGTAAAAACGAAATCCATATCCGCTCAAATTCCATAGCACCATTAGCCTTAAAAACCTCTGTGGCGATTCCCTCAATTGAGAGTGTCGGATCAGAGGTCTCTTTTTTCTTAAAATAAATCCTTCTAATTTCACCGTCAAAAACCCATCCAAAAGAGCAGCCACACGAGTTCCGTCTGAAATGATCATTCACTTCAGAAACTCCATCGTTATCATCTCCTTCCTACTTTGGCTTCCTCCTCCGCCTTGGGGCGGCCTTTTTATGCTGTTTTTGTCTCTCCTATCACCGTACAAACTAATAAATGATTTGGAATAATGCCAAGTACTTCGCGGGCTCTAAACATTTCATTCGCATCGAGTTTTCTTCTTTTACTCGTTATGTCATATAATTGTTGTAGAGTTAAGTTCGTCTCTTGAGCCACCACATTCTTTTTGATTTTAATTTTGTTTATTTTTGAATGAATATTATCTCAAATATAAAATATTTTTATTGTTTTTTGCTTATTTTTCGATCTTTCTATATATTAATATCGATATATTCAGTATGTATTTACTGATTTCCTCCGTTTTTGCATTGACTTTTTGATAACGGCAGCATACTCTAAAAGCCAAAAGATGATAACGTGACAAGAGAAGAGAGCGCAAGTATTACCAAATCCATGCGCATAAATTCGGGGCTTACCCAAAAGCAAATTGCAGAAAAACTTGGCAAAAAGCAGCAAACTATCGCATCTTGGGAATCCGGGCAATCGCAGCCTGATGCAAACACTCTATTTGCTTTTTGCTCTCTGTGCGGCACTACTGTCGATATTGCCTTCAGTTTTACACAACAAAAAACTCCCCCACCCCGGCAGAACCGGAAGTAGGGGATTCGGATTATGATGCATTAGATGGATACGGCCTGTCCCAACGTGATTATGATTTAGTCTACACGTTTTTGGTGGATCTGGGCGTATTGAGCAAAGGACAGGATATTACCCGTGACCAAATCGGGATCTTGTCCGGGGTCTTGCGGATTCTCCGTTCCACGTTCTCTCCGTCTGATGTAGGGAGCAAGAAAGACAAGGCGGTCTGATATTGCCGGTTGTTTGCTGTAAGCCTCCCGGATCGCTTGTTTCACATTTTCGGGACAATGATACAATTTTTTCATAAAACTATCTCCATTCCCTGGGCCTGTCTGCCCTTTATCTATATAGGGCCAGTGTAAATGGAAAATCGTTCCATGATGACAACATTTTTCACTTTAAGATTTATTTGTTCTATTTCGACAAAATTTTATATGAGAATATATGCAATTCATGGATATAAAATCTTTTAAATAGAAGATCAATATTTCTTTTTATAATTGTACCGATATGAAATATCAATAAATAAAATAGAAGAGTAAGGAGGTGAATCCTTTGCGCTATGGAGAGTATCTTCGAAAATCCCGGATGGACGATCCCCACGAACCGCTGGAAGAAACGTTACGGAGACATCGGGAAATTTTAAAGAAGTTTGCCGTTGAGCACAACATTCCAATTGCAGAGAAAGACATCTATGAGGAAGTGGTTTCCGGCGACAGCCTTTATGCACGCCCGCAAATGTTGCGGCTTCTGGAAGACGTCGCCGCTGGAAAATTCGACGGAATTCTGTGTATGGATATTCAGCGCCTGGGCCGCGGTTCCATGAGCGACCAGGGCATTATATTGGAGGCGTTCAAATCATCCGGTACAAAGATCATCACGCCGGTCAAAACATACGATCTCAATGACGAGAGCGACGAGACATACACGGAATTCGAGGCGTTCATGGGCCGTCAGGAACTCAAAATGATTAAACGCCGCTTGCGGCGCGGTCTAAAGAAGACCATCGAGGATGGCGGCTACGTAGCGAACGCTCCATATGGCTATGACAAAACCAAAATCGGAAAACGTCCCACGCTCAAGATCAACGAGGAAGAAGCAAAGTTTGTCCGATTGATGTTTGACCTGTATGCAAACAAAAGCATGGGGTGCCAGCAGATCGCGGATGTGATGAATGGCATGGGAGCAAAACCACACCGTGCTGCACAGTTCGGCCGGACTGCCATTCGCCAAATACTTACTTCCCCTGTCTATCTTGGCAAAATCGTATGGGACCGAGTGACCTATATTCATCCAGGCATGCAAGGTAGTACAAAACACGGCAAAATCTATAACCCGAAGGAATCCTGGACAGTGGTTGATGGCCTCCATCCAGCGATTATCGACGAGGATACGTTTTGTCGTGTTCAAGAGATTTTTGCCAATCGCTACCATTCCCCCAGTTTTAAGGGATATGTGGAAAACCCTCTCGCTGGTCTAGTGATCTGTAGTAATTGTGGTGCAGCCATGCAGCGCCAGATGTGTAAGGGCGGACCCATTTTGCTCTGTCAAAAACGTGGATGTATCGTTTCAAGCCGTTTGGCTTTGGTCGAGCAAGAAGTATTGCGCAGGCTCCGTGAAGAAATCGGAAACCTTTCTGCGATGCAGGCAGTTCCCGTTGATGAAGATGATCACGCAGAAGAAGTCTTGAAATCCATTGAGCGAGAGATCCGCACAGCAAAGCAACAGGACAGCCGGCTACATGATCTTTTGGAACAGGGAGTCTACGACGCCGATACCTTTTTGGCAAGGCATCAAATCTTATTGGAGCGCATTGAGAAGCTGAAAGACTCTAAGCTTCCATTTCTGCAACCGAAAAAGCAACTCAATATTCCGGCCATGCAGATGCGAATTCAAGATGTCCTGGATCACTACCCAAACGCTTCCGGGGCTGCTAAAAATGAAATGTTGAAGTCTGTGATCGAGCACATAGACTATCGCAAACGAAAGGGAGCTAAACCCGCAGAATTTGAACTCGACATTTACTTTTTACCCCTTTATGTCGCTACATAAAGCCGCTCCGGGCGGACAAATAAGAATATCTCTATATCTATAGAAAGGTTGGTCTTATGATAAAGACTGTCTGGAAGATCTTCGTGTTTACTTCACACCCGACAAGCACGACTTGATCGAACAAGCAACCAATGTACGTATTCGCAATGTGGAGGTCATCACCGTCTATTTGGATCTGGAGCCTGTTCCTTTTAACAAGGGGTTCTATTCAATTGACATGACCTTCTTCTTCAATGTCTGCCTGGATGTATATTCCCTGCCAACTGGCGGCCCAGTTATTGTCAGTGGTATCTCTGTATTCAATAAAAAGGTCATCCTGTTTGGCAGCGAAGGAAATGTCAAAATGTTCAGTTCGGATCTGAACTGCGATGATGTGGATACGCAGCTCACCAGCGGTCGGGTTCTGCCCAAGGCCACTGTGCAAGTTGCAGAACCGATCGGCCTTTCTGCGCGTATTTGTGATCGTCCGATGGGATGTTGCGATACCTGTTGCCGGATTCCGGACAGCATCTGCCAGCGTTTTGGCGGCCAGTTTGAGACCAACACCTGCCGCAATGTCTATGTCACAATCGGTGTCTTCACCATTGTGCAAATCGTACGTAATGTTCAGATGTTAATCCCTGCCTATGACTTCTGCATTCCAGAGAAAGAATGCGTTACAACCAGTGATAATCCGTGCGATATGTTCCGCCGCATTGAATTTCCTACGGACGAATTCTTCCCGCCAAAGGTGGGCGAATCCGGATGCGGTTGTGATTGTCGCAACCGTAAATCTAGTTGTACGGATTAAACCTTTCCTTTTACTTCGATCATCGCGGCATAAAACACGAGCCTGTGGAGTCCTATTTTCCACAGGCTCGTGTTTTACCCTTTCAGTTCGAGATTCAATAAATAAAAGTATTTTGTCCTAACAACTCCCCCTTCGAAAAAACAGTAGCTCCAAAAATCCCAGACTCTATTTGGGATAGAGTCCGGGATTTTCTCCTTTACGATTTAATTCATTATAAATTTTTAATTGTTTTCCGATACATTCTTGCAAACATGAAGATACTGGCCAACAGAGAGGCGACTTCTGCAATCGGAAAAGCATACCAGATGGGTGGCAAACCGATCTGGGACAATAAAAACGCCGCAGGCAGTAAAACGACCAACTGTCTGAGTACAGAGACGATCAAGCTGCTTACACCATGCCCAACCGCCTGGAACAATGTGGAAAACAAGATCCCCAGTGCCGCTGGAAGGAAACTCAAACTAATAATTCGTAGAGCAGGGACACCAATCCCTAACATGTTTTCAGAAGCATTGAAGATCAAAAGCAACTGGTCAGGAACTGCCCAGAACAAAATCATACCACAAGCCATAATGACCAGAGCAATAACGCTGCCAATCTTCAGAGCAGACACCAATCGTTCTCTGTTACGTGCGCCATAGTTATAGCCCATAATCGGCATTAGCCCCTGTGTCAAACCAAAAACCGGCATAAAGACAAAAGATTGTAGTTTAAAATAGATACCAAAAAAGGCTACTGCTGTCTCGGTAAACACAATCAAAATTGCATTCATACCCATAACCATTACCGAGCCGATCGACTGCATGATGATGGCGGGGAATCCGACCGCATAGATATTCCGGATGGTGTTCCAACGAAGTTTGAAACCGCGGAAGGAAATTTTCACATCATGATCCTTGCAAAAGAGCACAATGGCCGCCACAATCATGGACAAAATTTGCCCCGCTACCGTAGCAACCGCTGCGCCTGCAACGCCCATCTTTGGCATTCCAAGCATGCCAAAGATAAAAATTGGATCTAAAATGATATTGGTAACTGCGCCAATCAATTGGAAGATCATGGGATAAACCATGTTGCCTGTTGCCTGCAAAGTTTTCTCAATATTGACTTCTACACAGACGCCCATAGAAAAGATACACACAATTCCCATATACTGCGTGCCCATTTCCACTACTTCCGGCGTGCTGGTGAATGCGCTGATAAACGCATGAGAGAAAAACAGGCCGAAGAGTGCAAATAAAATCCAGTTTACTACTCCCAACAATAGGCCGTGAGTTGCCGCATGATCGGCCTCTTCCCGATGTCCTTCCCCTAAGCGGCGTGAAATCAGGGAATTGATTCCCACACCAGTGCCAACCGCAACCGCGATCAACAAGTTCTGAATGGGAAATACAAGTGATACCGCTGTCAAAGCGTTTTCACTCAACTTTGCAACGAAATAACTGTCCACTACATTATACAGTGCCTGAACCAGCATGGAGAACATTGCTGGCAAAGACATGGACAGAATCAGCGGGAACATAGGGGCTGTTCCCATTTTGTTTTGTTCAAATTGTTTTGTTGCTTCTTGCATGCATTCACCCTTTTTCATATCAATTCAAGTTGCCGTCTTCCCTAGCTTAACTTTGTTAAACGAGCAAAATTCGCCATCAATTTTTTGGTGCCAACCTGTTCAAATGCAATCTCCAATAGATTGTCATTTCCCATAGGCGTTACGGATAAAATGCATCCTTCCCCAAATGTACGATGGGACACACGGTCGCCAGCCCGCAAAGGTTCCGATGGAGCATGTCCTTGCTCCAGACTGGAAGGCCCAAAGTGCCGGGCTGCATTGGTTGAAACCACACGCGCTTCATAGGCCGACGTAGGCAACACCATACCAGGTTTCGGCTTTTTCCATTCCCTTGTTCTCGAACGTTCAATCAATTCTTCGGGAATTTCAGCGATAAACCGGGAGGGTTTATTCCGGGAGGTACTGCCAAAAATCATACGGCTTTCCGCATTGAGGATATAAAGCTCTTCCCGGGCACGCGTGATTGCCACATAAGCCAAACGGCGTTCTTCCTCGATCTCGTTCGGATTATAAATCGCCTGTAAACCCGGAAATATTCCCTCTTCAAAGCCCGGAAGAAACACCACAGGAAATTCCAAGCCTTTTGCAGAATGCATCGTCATCATGACAACGGAGTCGGCTGTTTCATCAAAATTATCGATGTCCGTCATCAAAGACACTTCTTCCAGGAACCCGGAGAGGCTGGCTTCTTCTCCATTGTCCTCCTCATATTTAATAATATTGGAGGATAACTCGTTGATATTATCGATTCGATCCTGCGCATCGTCATTTTCTGCCGCCTTCAAAGCCTCGATGTAGTTTGTTTTGCTCAGAATCAGATGGTACAGATCATTTAAGCTGACATCTGGATCATTGGAGGCATCGATCAAGGACTGCATCAACTCTGCAAACTGTAAAAGCTTCGGCGCCGTGCGTTTAAGCGGCTCGTAGGTATCCGCATGACAAATTACATCAAACAGCGACTCTCCCAGGGTGTTTGCAATCTCCGACGCTTGTGCAATCGTCTTATCGCCAATGGAGCGCTTTGGCTGATTGATGATGCGGCGCAGCCGCATCTCATCCGCAGGATTGTTGATTACGCTCAAGTAAGCAATCATATCGCGGATTTCTTTGCGCTCATAGAAACGCAGTCCGCCAATGATGCGATACGGAATCCCAGACTTTACAAACATCTTCTCCAAAATGTTCGACTGGGAGTTCATCCGATATAAAATCGCATAATCGGAATACTTTCTTCCGTCAGCTACGCCTTCCAAAATCTTTTTGGCAACATAATCGGCCTCATCTTGTTCGCTATATCCTGTATGTACAGCGATTTTGGAACCCTCTGGATTCTCCGTCCATAGAGTTTTTCCCTTTCTCTCAGTGTTGTTTGAAATCACCGCGTTCGCCGCATCCAAAATATTCTGCGTAGACCGATAGTTCTGTTCCAAGCGAATCACAGCCGCTCGAGGGAACGTCTTTTCGAAACTCATGATATTCTCAATGGTTGCGCCGCGGAATTTATAAATGCTCTGATCGTCATCGCCCACAACACAAAGATTCTGATACTTCTGCGCCAACAACTTGACGAATACATATTGCGCATGATTCGTGTCCTGATATTCGTCAACCATAATATAACGGAACTTCTCCTGATACTCATGCAATACATCCGGGCATTCTTCAAACAACCGAACTGTATTACAAATCAAATCATCAAAGTCCATAGCATCCGCTTCTTTAAGGCGGTCTTGATAGAGCTTATACGCTTGTGCGATCAAAATCAACCGATTATCCCGTCCGGCCTGCTGTTCATACTCCTTCGGAGAGATCAGATTATCCTTTGCGTGGGAAATCGCTGACAAAATGGACTTGTAGGACAAAACTTTATCATCAATATTGAGTGCCTTCTGACAATCCTTAATCAACCGGCGAGAATCGTCTGTATCGTAAATGGTGAAATGACTTGTATACCCAAGACGTTCCCCGTTGCGGCGCAACATACGTGCACATGTTGAATGGAAGGTAGACGCCCAAATATCTCCCCCCATTGGTCCCAGCATAGCCTCTAAACGATTCTTCAGTTCCCCTGCCGCCTTATTGGTAAAAGTAATCGCCAAAATCTGCCAAGGGCGGCAAGCATTTGCCGACAACCTATCTCGAATAGAATCCGGAAGGGGGACGGTTCCTTGGGATGCCGCCTGTAGAACATCCAACTCGTCCTGTGTAAAGTCATAGGGCACCACTGTACTGTGATAGGCACTGCCCCAACGAATTAAATTGGCAATCCGGTTTACAAGAACCGTTGTCTTTCCACTACCTGCTCCAGCCAAAATCAGGAGGGGCCCATCCATATGAAAGACTGCCTGCTTTTGTTGGTCATTCATACGGGAAAACTCCCGCTCCATCATAACTTTTCTCAATCCTATGATCGTATTCGCCGTCTGTTCGTTCATTTTTCTGCTCCTAACCACAAATCAGCGGAACGGAAATACGCTCCTCAATTAAATACCCGCACGCTGTTAGAGTGTGCGGGTATGTTCGTTCAACAAATATTCAGTTTTCTGACCCAATCAGCCCAGAATACTGATCAACACGCCAGCCGCAACCGCAGATCCGATAACACCGGCTACGTTCGGGCCCATAGCATGCATCAACAGGAAGTTGCCCGGATTTTCCTCCTGGCCAACCTTCTGGCTCACACGCGCTGCCATCGGGACAGCAGAAACACCTGCGGAACCGATCAACGGGTTAACCTTACCCTTTGTAAAGAAGTACATCAACTTACCAAACAGAACACCGCCGGCCGTGCCAAAGCAGAACGCCAACAGGCCGAGAATAACAATACCGATGGTCTGGGGGCTCAAGAAAACTTCGCCCTTTGCTGTTGCGCCAACGGTGACGCCAAGGAAAATCGTGATGATGTTCATCAACTCGTTCTGTGCCGTATTGGAAATACGATTTACAACACCACTCTCACGCATCAAGTTGCCCAACATCAACATGCCAACCAGCGGGGCCGCATCCGGCAACAACAGAGAGATCAAAATGGTTACAATAATTGGGAACAAAATCTTCTCCAGCTTGGAAACCGGACGGAGCTGCTCCATCACAACCGAGCGCTCCTTCTTGGTAGTCAAAGCCTTCATAATCGGAGGCTGAATAATCGGCACCAAGGCCATGTACGAATAAGCTGCAACAGCGATTGGTCCTAATAGCTGTGGCGCCAACTTTGATGTAACAAAGATTGCGGTCGGGCCGTCAGCACCACCGATAATTGCAATCGAACCAGCTTCCTGTGCCGTAAAAGAAAGATTCGGAATGCCGAGATTTCCGATAAAAATTGCACCAATAAAGGTAACGAAAATGCCCAACTGAGCAGCTGCGCCAAGTAAAAAGCTCTTTGGATTGGCGATCAGCGGACCAAAGTCGGTCATTGCACCAATCCCCAAGAAGATCAACGGCGGATAAATCCCCAACTTAACGCCTAAATATAAGTAATAGAATAGGCCTCCATTCGCCGCATCCGTCGGTTCAGCCATAATGGGGGGATACAGGTTTACCATCATCATACCGAACGCATTACGGTCTACCATCTTCTCGCAAGCCTCTGAGTAAGTCACGCCCTCGCGCGCCTTCTTGTCGGAAAGGATACGGGCGTAGCGGTGGCGGCGTTCCGTCTCGCGGTCGTGGCGGAGGTTGACGATCTCGATACCTTCGAGACTGATATTCTCCTCGGCGGCGATCTTAGCCAGACGCTCCTCGTTGCCCAGCAAGATCGGGAAACAGATACCTTCCGCTTTCGCCTCGGCGGCGGCTTTCAGCATATTCACGTGGTTCGCCTCGGCAAATACCACCCGTTTCGGGTTCGCTTTCGCCATATCGGTGAA
>OLNN01001928.1_pt1 | contig 15846 bp, 12 predicted proteins | sample 1672141 | NCBI WGS metagenome assembly OLNN01 (sample SAMEA3136652, study PRJEB25190) | human gut metagenome | biome: human gut; feature: human-associated habitat; material: faeces | place: Austria | collected 2013 | reverse complement strand
ATATGCCAGTCGGGGCGCCGCCCGTTTCGCTATCTGCAAGCGCCCGCGCGCTTACGCGAACGCCTCGTTGATCTGGATGCCGAAGTCGCGGCAGGTGTCGCGGAGCCCCTGGTCGGAGATCTTGTTCAGGAAGTCGTCCGACCCGCCGTTGGCCGCGCGCGCCGCCACGTAGAGCTGCGCCGCCTTCTCGACCGTGTGCGCGAGGCCGAACGCCTCGTCGAAGTCGCGGCCGGTCGCGAAGAGCCCGTGGTGCGCCCAGACGGCGGTGCGGTAGGACTCCATCTTCTCGCTCGTGGCGTCCGCGATGGCAGGGCCGCCCGGCACCATCCACGGCACCACGCCCACGCCCTCGGGGAACACCACCACGCACTCGGTCATCATCTGCCAGAGCTTGCGCGTGAAGGCGCGGTCCTCGAGCGGCACGAGGAAGCTCATCTCGATGATCCCCGGGCCGTGCATGTGGTAGCAGACGCGCGTGACGCCGCCGTCGTGCGCGCAGCGGACGGCCTGGTTCATGAAATGGCTCTCGAACTCGCTCGTGGGCTTGCCGCCGATGGTGAGGCCCCAGCGCACGCGGTACGTGTCGCCCTCAGGGCCGATCTCCACGATGCCGGCGTTGCCCTCGATGTCGTCCTTCATGTTGCGCATGTAGCAGCCCGTGCCCTTGGCCATGAAGAAGGCGCCGGCCATGGAGGGCGCGCAGACGCCCATCTTGACCCAGGGACGCGGCTCCGCGTCGAAGTAGGGCGCCGCCGCGGCGGCCTCCTCGTCGGTCAGGCGGTAGGTGAGGTTTCCGCCGTTGCGCTCATGCCAGCCCTCGCGCCAGCCGTCGTCGCACAGGCGCGCGAAGGCCTGCACGAAGGGGAGGTCGGTCATCTTCATATGCGTCATCCTTTCTCGAAGGTGCTGTTCGCGGTACAGGATATGCGGTGCGGGGCGGCGCGCCGGCTCAGCGGCACACGATCTCGACCGGCACGTCGAGGATCTTCCCCACCTTGCAGATGGTGTCGGCGTGGCGCCCGATGGCCGCGGCCATGTGGTGCGTGGGGCCGGCCTCGCTCCAACGGTTCACGAACTCCCGCGCGCCGATGGAGAACCGGGTGCGCATGTTGGTGTCGCCGAAGGTGAAGATGGGCCCCTCCTGGTTCTCGCCCTCCGCGACCACGAACTTGAAGCGGCCGTCGGCGTCCTGCGTGAGCGCCAGGTAGGTCACCGGCCCCGCGGGCGGGTAGAACTGCGTGAGGTAGCCGCCGCCCGTCTTGCCGTGGAACACGGGCACGATCTTCATCGTGGGCTTGCGCGCGCGGCTGATGTCCGCGTCGCCCGACCCGGAGTGGCCGATGATGCAGATGTCCTCGTCGAAGTCGATGGAGTACATCTCGGAGAGCTGGCCGGTGCCCGCGATGGTCTTCAGGATGCTCATGGCGATGGCGACCTTCATGTCGCCCTCCACCGCGCACGACACGCCCTGCTTGATGAGCATGGAGAACGCGGGGATGAGCATGGAATCGAGCACGCCCGCCTTGCCCTGCGCGAAGCCGTTGTAGTGGCTGGCCACGAGGGCGAGCTGCTCGTCGCGCGCCCACCGCTCGAACGCGAGGACGTAGCGCGCCATCTCCCGGATGGGCTCATCGGAGATGCGCGCGCCGCCCTCGACGTCGAAGGTGTCGAGGATCTCACGCGCCTTGGCGTCGACCTCCGGGCCGTCGGCGACGTCGTCCGCGATGGCCCACATCTGCTCCCAGTCAAACTGCTTGGTGTAGAGCCCCAGGCGGTTGTAGAGGTTCGTCTCGTCGATGTAGAGGTCCATCATGCCCGGGTAGGGGCGGCCGATCTGCGCGATGTTCGTCCGGCGGAGGCGGCGGCGCACCTGGGCGGCGCGGCACCAGGCGTCGAGCTCGCGCGCGACCTCCGGGTCACCGCCCTCGACGACCCCCGTGATGACGGCATGGCGCTTGCCGGCGCGCTCGAGGTCGGCCACGGCCTCGCCCACCGCGCCGCAGGCGTAGAGCTCGCCGAGCCACGTGGGGATGTCGGTCGCGACGTAATCGGGTGCACGCCGCTTCTGGACGTTCACGATCACGACGGGCACGTCGAGGTCGCGGACGGCGGGCAGCACGTTGTACGAGGTCGCGTAGGTGAGCATCTGCAAGATCACGAGGTCCACGTCGGCGGCGCGGAAGGCGTCGCCCGCGGCCATGGCCTGCTCCTTGGTGGTGACCAGGCCGCCGTCGACGAGCTCGACCGTCGGGGGGAGCGTGGCCTTGAACTGGGCGTACTGCTGCTCGAACTCGGGCACGAGCTGCGGAAACTGCGGAAGGTAGGCGCCGAGGGCGATCGAGAAGACGCCGACGCGCGCTGTGGTCTCTACGAGCATGTGATCCTCCTTGGTCGGGCGCGCCGCATCAGCGCGCAGGGTCGAAACGCTGGATGGGGAACGAGCGGGCGATGGCGGCGCGGGCCTCGTCCACCGAGGCGAACGTGCCCGCGGCGATCATCTGGACGATGAGGTTGCCCAGGCCGGTGCCCTCGACGGGGCCGGCGAGCACGGGCAGACCGCACGCGTCCGCCGTGAGCTGGTTCAGGTAGGCGTCCTGCGAGCCGCCGCCCGTGATGTGGATGGCCTCGAAGTCGCGGCCGGTGAGCGCGCGCAGCTGCTCGACGCCCGCGGCGTAGGAGTCCGCGAGGCTCACGTAGATGGTGCGCATGAGCTCGCCCGGGGTCGCGGGGACGGGCTGGCCGGCGGCGGCGCAGGCGTCGCGAATGGCCTCGATCATGGAATCCGGGGCGAGGAAGGCCGCGTCGTCCACGTCCACGTGCGCCTCGAAGGGCTCCGAGCGGCGTGCGAGCTCGATGAGGTCGCCGAAGCCGTAGGGCTCGTGCACGGCGCCTCCGGTGAGCGCGGCCGCGATCGCAGTCGGCTCCTTACCCTCCACGTACGCGACGCCGTTGAGCTCGCGGCGCACGGACTGGATCATCCAGAGCCCCATGATGTTCTTGAGGTAGCGGTAGCGCCGCTCGAAGCCGCCCTCGTTCGTGAAGTTCCGCGCGCGGCTCTCCGGGGTGAGGACGGGCTCGGGCAGCTCGACGCCCATGAGGCTCCACGTGCCCGAGGACAGGAAGACCGAGCGACCGGACTGCGCCGGCACGGCAAGGAAGGCGGAGGCGGTGTCGTGGCTCGCGGGCAGCACCACGCGAGCGTCGAAGCCCGTGCGCTCGCGCACCGCGGGCGCGAGGTGGCGGATCACGGTGCCGGGCATGACGGGAGTGGCGAGCAGGCGCTCGGGGATGCCCGCCGCACGCAGCACAGCGCCGTCCCACTCCCCCGTGCGGGCGTCGAGCATCCCGGTGGTGCTCGCGTCCGTATACTCGTTCAGGCGCACGTCCGTGAGCCGCCACACGAGGTAGTCCGGGATCATGAGCAGGCGCGTCGCCCGCTCGAGCTGCTCCGGATGCTCCGCGCGCAGGGTCATGAGCTGGTAGACGGTGTTGAACGGCTGGCGCTGGATGCCCGTGCGCGCGTAGAGCCACGCGGGGTCGAGCGCGGCGTCCGCCTGCTCGAAGATGTTATCGGTGCGCGCGTCGCGGTACGACACCGCATCGCCCACGACCGCTCCCGCCTCGTCGATGAGGACGAAGTCGCAGCCCCAAGTGTCGATGCCGATGCTCTCGGGCACAAGCCCGCGCGCCGCGCAAGCGGACAGGCCGTCGAGCACGCCCTGGAAGAGCATCTCGAGGTCCCAGCAGTCATGGCCGTTCACGCGCCGCTGGATGTTGTCGAAGCGATGCACCTCCTCAAGGTGGATCCGGCCGTCGTCCGCCCAGCCCACGAGCACCCGGCCGCTCGACGCGCCGATATCGACCGCCGCGTGGCACCGCGCCCCCTCTGGCATCTTCATCGCGCATCGCCCTCGCTTCGCCTGGTTTCTGCTATGCACCGCTCATATAGTTGCATATGTAACTTTATAGCGGCTTGCATGATAGCACCGGACGCCCGCCGGAACGGGGCGTATGCGGATACATACCACGAACGGTCACAACGGCGCAGCGAACGGCGCGGGCAAGGGCGCCGAGCGCAGCGCGCGGTGTCCGTTTTCCAACACTTTGTTGGAAATTGCTGGTTGATTGGAGCGCGCCCGGGCGCTCAGACTAAGAGGCGACAGCAAGGAGGTCAGCATGCACCACGTGAACGAACCCGCCGGCACCGCCGCGCCCGACGCTTCCGCCGCTTCTACCCCCGGCGCCCCGGACACCCCCGACGGGGTCGTCTACCGCCGCACGCCGTATGGCCGCATCGTCCTCGCGCAGTGCTCGAGCGCCATGTCCATGACGTTCTACACGCTCATCACGCTCATCAGCTACGCCGCGAACGTGAACTACGGCGTGGCCATGGGCGTGGCGGGGGTCATCCTCACCGGCGCGCGCGTGTTCGACGGCATCGTGAACCCGGCGATCGCCCTCGTCATGGACCGCATCAACCCGCGCCATGGCAAGATCCGGCTGTTCATGTGCGTGGGCTGGCTCATCAGCGCGCTGGCGGTGCTTGCCCTCTACACCTGGAGCGCCCAAGGCGGCGCCGTGCTCTTCGCCCTCGTCTACGCCCTCTACATCGTGGGCAACGCCACGACGGACATCGCCTGCAACATGGCGCCGAACATCATCACGAACGACCCCAAGCAGCGCCCCATGGTGGGCGTGATCGGCACCATCTTCGCCTACCTCGTGCCCATCGCGCTCACGCTCGTCATCACGCTCGGGATCCTGCCGCGCTTCGGCAACGAGTACACGAGCAGCATGCTCGCCACCTGCGCCCTCGCCTACCTGCCCCTCTCGTTCGTCTTCCTCGTCTTGAGCATGGTGGGCGTGGCGAAGGTCGACACGGCGGAGAACTACCGCAGGGTCGCAGGCGCCGCCGAGCCCGTGGACGTTCACGACATGATGAGCCTCCTGCGCGGGAACAAGCCCTTCCAGATGTACCTCTTGAGCTGTGTCTCGTCCAAGCTCTCGCAGCAGACCATGAGCCAGGCCATCGTGAGCACCGTGGTGTTCGGCATCCTCATGGGCAGCGTGCAGTTCGGCAGCATCATGAGCGCGGTCACCTCGCTGCCGGCGCTCTTCTTCGCCTTCGCCGCGGGACGCCTGTGCGGACGGCTCGGCAGCCGCGAGGTCTCGCGCGGAGCCATGCGCGTCGCCATCGTGGCCACGGCGGCGGCCATCGGCTTCTGCCTGGCGCTCAACATGCGCGACATCCCGCGCGACCCCGTGCTCACCGGGGCGTTCTTCGTGCTCATGGTGGTCATCTCGGCCATGCGCATGTGCATGACCACGGCGGACGGCGCCATGCGCGCCGATGTCATCGATTACGAGCTCTCCCGGTCGGGCAAGTACCTTCCGGGCGTGGTGGCAGCCACCTACAACTTCATCGACCGGCTCATCTCGTCGCTCGCCACCACGATCGCCTCGCTCGCCGTCGGCCTCGCCGGGTACGTGGCCACCGCGCCCCAGCCCACCGACGCGCCGACGCCCGAGCTCAAGGTCATCGGCCTCGTGCTGTACTTCGGCATGCCCATCGCCTCCTGGCTCATCGGGCTCGCCGCCATGAAGCGCTACAGCCTCACGCGTGAGCGCATGGTGGAGGTGCAGCGGGAGAACGCCGAGCGGCAGGGACGGCGCGCGGCATAGGGGCGCCGGCGGTCAGGATGCCGGGGCGTCCGTGGCGCTCAGAGCTCCGAGCAGCCCGCGGCGTCGGCACCCGCCGCATCGGCGCCGCCCAGGGCATCGATCGCGGCGAGGTTCGCGCGCACGATGGTCTGCGCCAGCTCGCGCACCTCCACGTCCGCCCCGTCGCGCAGCCAGTAGCTCACCAGGCCGAACATGCCCGAGAGCGAGTAGATGCACTGGTAGAGATGGCGCCGCGCCTCCGGGGTGAGGCGCACACCCGGCGCGAGGGCGCGCATGGCGAGGGCGGTGAGCAGCTTGCGCTCGAAGCCCGCCGAGCCGTGCTCGCCCCAGAGCACGCGGAACACCTCGGCCTGCTCGCCGATATAGCCGAGCGCGGCCTCCACGATGGCCTCGAGGCGCTCGTGCGAGAAGCCGGCGCGCAGCTCCCTGCGGTCGATCTCGCGCGTGAGCCCCTCGATCACCCGCGCCTCGAGGCGGTCGAGCTGGTCGAGGGGGTTGTCGAAGTACACGTAGTACGTCGAGCGGTTCACGCCCGCGCGCGAGCAGAGCTCCGTCACCGTGACGCGCGTGATGGGCTTCTCCCGCAGCGCGTCGAGCAGCGTCTCGTCGAGCAGGCGCTTGGTGCGACGCACGCGGGGGCTCTCCGCACGCGCGCCGCCCGGTACCTGGGTCTCAGCAGCCATGGTGCGCCCGCCCCGGCGCGCCCTACCGCGCGACGCGCGTGCCACCGCCGGCCGAGGCGGCAACAGCGGCGATCTCGTCGGCGGTCACGAGGTTCGAGTCGCCGTGGATGGTGAGCTTGAGCACCGAGCCCGCGATGGCGTAGTCGATGGCCGCCTGCGGCGCGAAGCCGTGCAGGAGCGTGTGCAGGTACGCGCCGGAGAACGCGTCGCCCGCTGCCACGCCCTCGAGCACGTGGACGTCATAGACGGGGCTGAACCACCAGGCGCCCGCGTCGTCCGCGCCCGCGGCGTCGGCGAGGTGCGCGGCGCGGCCGGCAAGCAGGTCGTCCGTGGAGGCGCTGTAGAGCATGCCCATCCAGCGGGAATCCTCCACGCTCGCGATGTCGCGGATGACCGAGAGCACCTGCTTGCAGCCGAACTCAGCGCAGATCTGGCGCGCCATCTCCACGTAGTCGTCGCGCTCGGCGATGCCGTTCTTGAGCGAGCCGGAGACGCACGTCATGCCCAGGCCGGCGGGCGCGTCCTCGTCGTTCGCCACCACGATGTCCACCATGGGCAGCAACCGGCGCATGACCTCCTGCGAGCGCTTCGGGCTCCACATCTTGCCGCGGTAGTTCACGTCGCACGCCGTCACGATGCCGCGCGCGCGGCACGCCGTAAGCGCCTCCTCGCAGGCGACGGCCATCTCCGCGGACACCGCCGGCGTCACGCCGGAGAAGTAGAAGAGGTCGACGCCGTCCAGGATGGCGTCCCAGTCGAACACGTCGTGTGCGGCAAGGTTGATGGCGGAGTACTTGCGGTCGTAGACGCAGCCGTTGCCGCGCACGCTCGCCCCCACCTCGAAAATGTAGCTGCCCAAGCGGTCGCCCTCGCGCACCACGCGCGCGGTGTCGACACCGTAGGTGCGCAGGCTGCGCAGGGCGCACTCGCCGATGCGGTTCTTCGGCACCACCGAGACGTACGCGGCGCTATCGCCCTGGTAGGCCAGGGAGAGCGCGGCGTTCGCCTCGGCGCCGCCGTAGCGCACGTCGAAGCTCGACGCCTGCTCGATGCGCAGCTGGTCGGGCGGCGAGAGGCGCATCATGATCTCGCCGAAGGTCAAGACGGTGCTGGTCTCAGAAAGCACGGGATACCTCCTTGTGGGGATGAGCAGATGCCACTAAGTATAGGCGCACGGGCCGTCGCGCGGCCGCACGGGCTACACGCGCGCGTCCATCGACAAACTTGTCAACTTTGCACGCGAAGCGCTTTTGCAGCCGCCCTTCGTGCATAAACCTGCCAACTTTGCCCACGAGGCAACCGGCTCAGCAGCGCCCAAACGTCAACGAAACATCAACACGCCCGTTGACCTCGCGTTGACCTTTGCCGCGTAGCATGTGCTTCGCACACAGGGAAAACGCCGGCAACGTACCGGTTGTGAGAAAGGAAACCAACCATGCCCGCTGTTGAATCCGCCATGATCGAATCCGCTATGCTCCTTGCCCAGCACCTCTTCGCACGGGAAGGGGGCACGCATCGCCTCTCGAGCCGCATAAGGGAAGAAATCCTCGCACAGAGCGAGCGCGCCGCCCGGCAGGCATCAGAACTTCGCGACCTGGGCAGCATGGCAAGCTTTCTCACCAGCGCCGCCGGATTCCTCCGCTAACCCGAACGGAATCGACGCGGATGGCCCCCACAGCGGCTTCGCCGCAAACCCCACACCCCAGGCGACCGTCGCACCGCGCACACTTGCTACAATGGGGTCGTATCCCCACCCACAGGAAGTGAACCCATGTTCAACATTCTCGTCGCAGAAGACGACCTGAGCACGAGCAAACTGCTTTGCGCCGTCCTCAAGCGAGCCGGCTTCGACCCCGTTACCGCGGCCGATGGCGCGGAGGCACTCGAGAAGCTCAGCCAGATTCATGTCGACCTGCTCGTTTGCGACGTCATGATGCCGCGCATGGACGGCTTCGAGCTCACAGCGGCTATCCGCGAGGGCCGCGCCGCCGGCGTGCCGCCCACACTCCCCATCCTCATGCTCACCGCGCGCACGCTGCCCGAAGATCGGCGCGAGGGATTCATCGTGGGCACGGATGACTACCTCACCAAGCCCTTCGACGACGAGGAGCTCGTCCTGCGCATCAAAGCGCTCTTGCGACGGGCGCGCATCGTGGACGAGCGCCGCATCCGCGTGGGCGACATCGAGCTCGAGTTCGATGCGAACACCGTGCATATCCCCGGCGAGCCCCCGCAGGTGCTCCCGCCCAAGGAATTCCAGCTCCTCTACAAGCTCCTCGCCTACCCCGAGCGCACATTCACCCGCCGCCAGCTGCTCGAGGAGATCTGGGGCGAGGACGCTTCGGGCGACGAGCACACCGTGAACGTACACATCAGCCGCTTGCGCAACCGCTTCTACGACCGTCCGGAATTCGAGATCCAAACCGTGCGCGGCCTGGGCTACCGCGCCGTACGGCACTGATAATTTGGTGTCAGACGTCTTTTTATCACACGCTGGTTTCTGAGCCGAGCGAAAGGAAGCATGACCCATGGCAATCTCCATCGGCGGTGCATCGCAGGCACCTGACGGCGGCGCGGCCTCTCCACGCAAGGCATCTCGAGGCGCGCGCGGGCTGCTCAAACGCGTGCGCGACGTGCTCTATACGGTAAACCTCACGTTTCTGCTCACCGTGAACCTCTTCCTCATCATCGCGTTCGTCCTCGTCGCGGCCGGCGTCTGCGGCTGGTTCCTCGTCGAATTCTCGGATGCAGACGTGACCGCACTCGTAGTGCCTTCGCATGTCGCGTCGGTCATCTATACCATATGCCTGCTCATCGGCGTGAGCATGGTGGTGATGATCCGCATCGTCATCCTCAAACCCGTGAGGAGCATGGTCGCTGCCATGAAGCGCCTCGCCGAGGGCGACTTCTCCGTGCGCGTAAGCTGCACCGGCCTCATGCGCCCTCTCGAGCTGCGCGAATTCGCCGATTCGTTCAACGTCGCGGCACGTGCGCTTGCCGCGACCGAGCTCATGAACCGCGACTTCATGAACAACTTCTCGCACGAGTTTAAGACGCCCATCACCTCCATCGCGGGCTTCGCCGACCTTCTGCTCGCCGACGATGAGATCGATCCCGACGAGCGCTGCGAATACCTGCGCATCATGAGCAGCGAGGCGCACCGGCTTGCCGGGCTCGCGACCGACGTGCTTGCGCTCTCGCGCATCGAGCAGCACACCTCCCTTGATGCCATGGAACCGGTCGATATCGTCGAGCAGCTACGCGAGGTGTTGCTCGAACTCGACCGGAAATGGGCAGGCAAGCACCTCGAGTTAGCGTTCGAAGCGCCAGGCGACGACGAACGTGAAGATGAGCGCCCCGTCATCCTGCGCGGTAACGCCGCCCTGCTACGGCAAACGTGGGTGAACCTCATCGACAACGCCATGAAGTTCAGCGACCCGGGCGGGCTCGTGCGCGTGCGCTGCGCAGAGCGCGAAGACGGGAGCATCGAGGTGAGCGTCGCCGACAACGGCCCGGGCATGGACCCGACCACCCGCGAGCGCATCTTCGAGCAGTTCTACCAGGGAGATACGTCACATAAGACCGAGGGCAACGGCTTGGGGCTTGCGCTTGCGGCGAAGATCGTCGACCTGCACCGCGGCAGTATCGAGGTCGCGAGCGCACCGGGCGAGGGCTCGACCTTTACCGTCACGCTCCCCTCTGAGTGAAAAAAGGTGACTGACACCTTTTTATCACCTTTGTCCGCGGGGCGACCGGTATGGGCGCACGGGCCGCGGCGGCGCGCATGAAAACGCGGACGGGCCCCGAAGGACCCGCCCGCATGTAAAATTACCCCTGGGGTTATTTTACGTTACTGGTTCGCCTGCGCGAGCTCCGCGGCGTGCTTCGCGTTGAGCTCCTCGGTCATCCTCTCGACCGTGTTCTTGTCGAGGTTGTAGATGAACTTGAGGGAGATGAACTGCAGCACGGCGCTGAAGAAGTACATCGCAGCGGTGAGATAACGCATGTTGAGCGCGATCTCGAAGGGCTGGTTCGCCTGGAGCGCCTCGTTGTAGCCGAAGGCGACCATGAGCACGAGGCCGATCGAGGGGCCGATGCCCTGGGCGATCTTACGGAAGAACGACTGCATGGCGTAGATGGTGTTGTCCTCGCGACGGCCGGTCGACCACTCCTGGTAGTCGATCGCGTCGGCCACGAGCGCGTTGCCCACGCACATGAAGACGCCCATGCCCAGGCCGTAGAGCAGGATGCACACGAAGAAGATGATCATGCCGGTCGCGTCCGGGGTGATGGGCAGCACGATCATGCCGAAGGTGGCGAGCACGCCGAGCAGCATGCACGCGGAGGAGGCTTCCTGCTTGCCGAAGCGGCCGACGATCTTCTTCAGGAACGGCATGAACAGGAACATCGGCATGGTCATGCACATGGTGGTGAGGCCGGAGAGGCGCATGTCGCCGAAGTAGGCCTGGAACATGACGGTCGTCGCGGTGGCGGCGCCGTACATGCCGAGGTACATGGCCACGGTGGGAAGCGTCGCGCCCACGGCGGGACGGTTCTTCATGAAGTCGACGATGGCGCGCAGGAAGTTGAAGCCGTCCTTCTTCGTCGACGGCGGAACCTGCACGCGCTCGATGGTGGTGTGGCACATGAACTGGATGGAGATGAGCGCGATGACGCCCATGATGAGCGCGGTCACGAAGAGCTTGCCGCCCATGATGTTGTTGTTCGCGTCATAGAGCAGCGAGGGCAGGATGGCCGCGGCGCCCATCTGCGCCACGAGCGCGCCGAGCGAGCGCCAGGCGGAGAGCGACGCGCGCTCCGACGGGACGTTCGTGATGGCGGCGAGCATGGAGCCGTAGGGCACGTTCACGATCGTGTAGAAGGCGTCCCACATGATGTAGCCGAACAGGCACAGCATGATCTTGGCGATCTGCGGGGCCTGCGGGAAGGGCAGGAAGCACAGGGCGGCGGCGATGGCCAGGCCGAACGAGCCGTAGAAGATGAACGTCTTGTACTTGCCGCGCTTCCAGTGGTCGACCTGCGCGGCGTCGATGAGGCCGCCGAGCAGCGGGTCGTTGATGCCGTCCCACACCTTGAGCACCACAAGCACCGCGGCGAACACGAGCGAGTTGATGCCCATGTACTGGGTGTAGAACAGGGTGAAGTAGGTGCCGGCGAGCGCGAAGCTCATGTTGCACCCGAAGTCACCGGCAGCGTAGGACAGGCAATCGAAAATGCCTACCTTCTTGCGCTTCTCAGGAATAGAAGCGGTAGCCATGGGACCCCCTTTCCTGGGCGCGCAGCACGCGCAACCCAAATTCAAGAGCGCCCCCCCCCGATGCGTCTCACCGGGAGGGAAGCCCCGGCCGCGCGCGCCCGCTGTCCCCTATGCGGGCGCGCGCCGTGCGGCCGGATGCCTTATAGAACGATGAACGCCATGGTGGCGGGCTCGACCACGAGGTCGCCGGCCGGCACGGAGACCGGATCCATGGCGGGCACCTCGTCGTTCTCGCCGAGCACGAGGTCATGCCCGTTGAGCTTCATGGTCTGCGCGCGCAGGGTGTCGGCGGAGAGCACGTAGACCTCGGCGTCCTTCGGCAGCTTGACCGTGGTCGCGTCGGTCTTGGAGTTGTTGATCACGAGCGCGGCGTAGCCGTCCTTGCCGTCGGCGCGGTCGTGCACGAAGACGTGCGCGCCCTCCTGCACCGGCGCGGTCTCGTAGACCTTCTGGCCCATGATGCGGTTCCACAGCACCACGGCCCACCAGTTCGGGCGCGGCAGGTGCGTCTTGCGGTCGAGGTAGCCGTAGTCGCTCGAGCTCAGCGTGTTGTGGAAGATCACGCCGTCGGTGATGGCGGAGAAGGTGCCGAGCTCGTTGAGGGTGCGGAAGACGTCCATGTAGGTGCTCGCCCAGGTGTCGCCGCCGCCGCCGGCGTCGCCGGACTCGGTGACCCACATCTGCGCGCCGGGAGCCCAGGTGTCGCGGCGCTTCGCGTAGTAGTTCGCGCTCGCGGACGCGGCGACGAGGTACTCCTCGGAAAGCGTCTTGTCGGCGTCCCAGTGCACGCCCAGCACGGCGAGGCGCTCGGAGATGCCGTTGTAGTAGTGGTAGGAGAAGACGTCCGGGGCCTCCTCGGCGATCTTGATGAGGTCGTCGGTGTCGAAGACCTCCATGCCGAACTGCTTCATCATGTCAGAGACGCCGGAGACGCCGGCGGACTTGCCGTCCACCTGCACGTCATCGCCGCAGGCAGAGCACGCGACGACCTGGCACTCGGGATAGTTCTCGCGGATGAAGCGGGCGAAGAGGTCCTGGTCGCGCGCGTACTCCTTGACGCCGTAGCCGGGGATCTTCACCGTGGAGACCATGTTGGGCTCGTTCATGAACTCGGCCGCCTCGATGGGCACGCCGTAGTCGCGGCTGAAGTCGAAGATGACCTTGGCCTGGTCGCTCTTCCACGGGCCGTCGCCGTCATGCGTGCCGGGGCAGTTCGCCACGGAGATCATGAGCTTGGCGCCGATGGCCTTCACGAAGTCGAGCACGCCGACCCACATGTCCTTCGTGAGCACGGCACGGAAGCCCTCGGGGGCTTTGCCGTCTTGGCACGTGCCGTCGAAGTCATAGTAGGTATCGGTCGCCCAGGAGCCGGAGACGCGCACCCATGCCGGGCCGATCTCCTTCGCGAGCTTGCGCAGACGCTCGTTATAGAGGTTCGCGGGCGGGAACTCCTCCATGAGGGTGTTGGCGCCCTCGAAGCTGAAGTCCGCGAAGCTCTTGATCTGGGGGAACTCCTCGGTGCCGGCGATCTGGCCGGGCGTGTAGGGCTTCCAGAACGTGCCGCCGGTGACCTCGGTCATCTCAACATTGTACGAGACGAGGCGCTCGTCGACGGTCCTGGCCTCCTTGAGCTTCGAGGGATCGAGCTCGATGCAAACGGGCATGGGGTCTCCTTTCTCACCGTGCGGCGATGCTGGCGAACGCGACGCCGGGTCAGACCCGCGCCCCGAGCGCGCCGCATCGTTGCGCACCCCTCCCATGGCACGACTAATATATTACTTCCGCGGTGAGGCGCCCCCGGCTGCGCCGGGTTGCTCCGTGAACGGTCGAGGTTTATCGCCGAACGGGGCGGGCGGGGGTGCGTGATGGGAAGCACGCGGCGTTATGCAGGGTAAACCCCGCTGCGTCGAGATGCGGCTCCCCCGCTGGCGCACGGCGTCCAGCCGCAAGCGCACCACCCGTCGCGCACCCGCCCCGCTCGCCGTCGCTCGCGGAAAAGTCGCCGCGCATCCGCGAATTCCCCGTCTCTGGTATATCACTTTTGGGTAAGGTTCAAGCGTCACCGCAAGGCGCGCGCCCAGAGGGGAACGCGCCGGCTCGCACTAGGAGGTACTATGCTCTACCCTGCACAAACGTCCTCGCGCTTCGTCGAGAACCTCAGCGGCGTCTGGGATTTCAAGCTCGATGACGGCACCGGCCTTGACCAGAAGTGGTACGAGAAGCCGCTCGAGAACGCCACCACCATGGCCGTGCCCGCCGCCTACAACGACCTCAAGGAGGGCATCGAGTACCGCGACCATTACGGCTGGGTCTTCTACCAGCGCAAGATCGCCGTCCCCGCCTTCGCCATGGGGCAGCGCGTGATGCTGCGCTTCTCGAGCGTCACGCACCATGCGCGCGTGTACCTCAACGGCGAGCTCATCTGCACGCACGAGGGCGGCTTCCTGCCCTTCGAGGTGCAGATCAACGACTTCCTCAAGCCCGGCGACAACCTGCTCACCGTGGCCGTGTCGAACATCATCGACTACACGACGCTGCCCGTGGGCGGCAAGTCGAGCATGATGGGCGGCCTCATGGGCGGCATGATGGGCGACACCGGCGAGTCCAAGCCGCGCAACAACCCGAACTTCGACTTCTTCAACTACGCGGGCATCCTGCGCCCCTGCTACATCTACACCACGCCCGAGGCGCATATCGAGGACATCGACCTCGTTCCCGCCGTGGACGGCGACGTCGCGACCATCTCCTACAAGGTGAGCGCCGTGGGCGAGGGCGCCTGCACCGTCGAGGTCTTCGACCGCGAGGGCGAGAAGGTCGCCGAGGCCGAGGGCTGCGAGGGCGCGCTCACCATCGAGGGCGTGCACCTGTGGAACCCCGGCGCCGCCTACCTCTACAACGTGAAGGTCACCTACGGCGAGGACGTCTACGAGCTGCCGTACGGCGTGCGCACCGTCGAGGTGCGCGGCAAGCAGTTCCTCATCAACGGCAAGCCGTTCTACTTCAAGGGCTACGGCAAGCACGAGGACACCTTCCCCGCCGGCCGCGGCGAGAACATGCCCATGAACGTGAAGGACCTCTCGCTCATGAAGTGGCAGGGCGCAAACAGCTTCCGCACGAGCCACTACCCCTACAGCGAGGAGATGATGCGCCTGTGCGACGCCGAGGGCATCGTCGTCATCGATGAGACCACGGCCGTGGGCGTGAACCTGGGCTTCGGCGGCGGCGCGAACGCGCAGGGCCAGGGCGTGCGCACCTTCGACCCCGTGAACGGCGTGCAGACGCAGGAGCACCACAAGGACGTCATCCGCGACCTCATCGCCCGCGACAAGAACCACGCCTGCGTGGTCATGTGGTCCATCGCGAACGAACCGGATTCCGCCGGCGAGGGCGCCTACGAGTACTTCAAGCCGCTCTACGACCTGGCGCGCGAGCTCGACCCGCAGAAGCGCCCGTGCACGCTCGTGAGCGTCATGATGCCCGATCCCACCAAGGACGTGAGCGCCCAGCTCTCCGACGTTATCTGCCTGAACCGCTACGCCGGCTGGTACGTGTGCGGCGGCGAAGACTTCGACAAGGCGCCGATGATCCTCGAGCGCGAGCTTGAGTACTGGCAGAACGTGGTGGGCAAGCCCGTGGTGTTCACCGAGTTCGGCGCGGACACCGTGGCGGGGCTCCACAACACCACGCCCGTCATGTACACCGAGGAGTACCAGGTCGACTACTACAAGATGAACTGCGACGTGTTCGACAAGTTCGACTGCGTCGTGGGCGAGCAGGTGTGGAACTTCGCCGACTTCGCCACCTCGCAGAGCCTGCTGCGCGTCGAGGGCAACAAGAAGGGCCTCTTCACGCGCGACCGCAAGCCGAAGCTCGCCGCGCACTGGTTCCGCCATCGCTGGCACGAGATCCCGGACTTCGGGTACAAGGCGTAAGCGCCGCGCGCAGATAGCACCGCAACCGCAAGGGGTCGACGGGACATTCCCGCCGGCCCCTTTTTGAGTCATTGGGGACGGGTTCGTTTGACTCACCGAGTCAATGGGGAGGGGCCGCGGACGATTTCCTGTACACCCCGCCCCGAACCTATGGCTCACCGAGTCAATGGGGACGGGTTCAATTGACTCAGTGAGTCATTGGGGACGTGCTCGTTTTGAACCGCCCCCCGTTTCTTGGACACGGAAATGGAGGTCCGAGAGATGGGGGGCA
>OLNN01001924.1_pt1 | contig 15885 bp, 16 predicted proteins | sample 1672141 | NCBI WGS metagenome assembly OLNN01 (sample SAMEA3136652, study PRJEB25190) | human gut metagenome | biome: human gut; feature: human-associated habitat; material: faeces | place: Austria | collected 2013 | reverse complement strand
GCTGCATAGATACGCCCGTGAACTACGATGACTTATTCAGCGTTGCAAAAGCCTTTGGTGTCTCTGCTGATGAGGTCCAAGCACTTCTCGACTACGGCTGCTCCGAGGAAGAAATCGAGGAAATGCTGTACGATCCGACTTTGCTCCACGAGATGACCGGCGAATTACTTTACGCGTATTAAGGAAAGGAGATGCTGCTTATGATTCCATTAGGCCCAATTTTCCAAGCTGTAGGCGCGGTAGTCGATTTAATCATCGAAGCCGTCGAAAACTTTTCGGATAGCTAAAGTGAGGTGAAAAGATGAACGCAGGAAAAGTTATTCTCGGTGCGCTGACCATTATCGGCCTGCTCGCCGATCTTATCGACGATAACTAAGTATCCAACAAGGTCTACCTTTTCGGACAGTAGCAATTCACAGCTGAAACCTGTCCGAAAAGGTCCATCTGCAATAAACGGAAATGTCCGGAAAGCGTAAGACCTTTCCGGACACTTTTTTGAGGTGATATGGTGCACAAAACATTCTACTACGCCCGCGTTTCCACACGCGAGCAGAATCTTGATCGTCAGCTCGAGGCCTTTCGCGCGCTCGGCGCAGACGAGCGGGAAATTATCACTGATAAGGAGTCCGGCAAAAACTTCGACCGCCCCGGCTATCAGGCGCTCAAGTCTGCCATGCTGCGCTCCGGTGATACGCTTGTCGTAAAGTCACTTGACCGGCTCAGCCGCAGCAAAGCCGACATACACAGCGAACTGCAATGGTTCAAACAGAACAACATCCATCTCAAGGTGATCGACCTGCCGACTACCATGATGGACCTGCCGCCGGGACAGGAATGGGTATTCGAGATGGTCAACAACATTTTGATTGAAGTCCTCGGCACGATCGCCGAGCAGGAACGCTTGACCATTCGCCAGCGCCAGCGCGAAGGCATCAATGCCGCGAAGGCCAAAGGCAAACACCTCGGACGGCCAGTTACTTCCCTGCCGGACAACTGGGAGGAAGTCCTTGCGCTCTGGCAAGCCGGCAAAATCACCGCACGGGAGACCATGCGGCGAACCGGGATGAAGCGGACAACTTTTTATCAGCTTGTCCGTAAATCAAGCTGAAATTACTCACCGCTGCCGTTACGCAAGCGAAGGGCAAGGCATAATTTATGCCTTGCTTTTTTCCTCTTCCTCCGCCACCTGCTCGGCGCATTTCACCGCACTGGCGTATTTGAAATAGCGCACCTTGCGTCCATACCGCCGCACAAGATCAATGACATTATAATAGGTATTGTGACCGATGCAGTTGGTCTGAATCCAGACCACATCCGCGCGGCGAATCACCTCGGCGCTCGAAATATCCTCGCCCATGAAACGCACATCCGGCACCTTAAATTTAATCTCGCGCAGCCACGAATCGTGCCCGCCGAATGCGATCACGCGGCGGTCGGTTCGATACGGAAAGGCGATTTTCGCAGGCTCTTCCTTCTCCTGCGGCACACTCCGCTGCTGATTGAACACAATTTCACGCAGATCGGTAAGCTCCTGTGCCATTGCCGCCGACGCTTTCTCTGCCTTGGACAGCTTGTCCTGCAGGATGGCATTTTCCTGGCTCAGATCGTGATTTATCTTTTTCATCTGTGCTTTCAGCTGCGTCAGTTCCCGCTTGAGCTGCGCATTTTCTTCCGCTGCCTGCTCAGCTGCAGCAGGTTCGATCGGAGACGTCTCTGCGGTCGTCCCATCCGGCAAATACTTCTGCTGACGGGAGGCTTCGCCGAGAATATTCATCACGGCGCACAGCATACTCGCCTGCGACGGCTTGAGGCCCTTTCTCCGCAGCCACTTCACGCCGCTGTCAAAGCGCTGCATGTCGCGCGGCAGCAGTGCACCTGTGCTCTGATAAACCAGCTGTGCCAGACTGACATCTGACACAATATCATCCTCAAGATCCTCGTCTCCGATGTAGTTCTGCTCATACCATGCCGAATCCAGTGGATGAGGCGGTATCCACGCATCCTCGTCAAACCAGAAGCCGTCGTATGCTTCATCATACGTTTCTATACTCCATGGCAGCATGCAGGCCGCGCGGCACGCTACGCCGGTCATGAATGAGTATGCCCAGACGAAATCGTCATCCGCATCCAACAGATACAGCAACGCAAAGCACAGCTCGTACGGGTCGTCGATTGGAAAATGACGCATTGCCTCTGCGTGTTTCTCCTCCATGCTGTCCAGCGCATCCTGCTTGCCCATCAGATTGATTTGAAAGATAGTGAAACGGTAGTCGCTCAGCCGATCGCTGACATCGTCAAGCGCTTCTTCCAGTTCAGCCAGCTGCCTGCCAATCTGCAGGACTTCTTTCGCGGTACCGCTCATAAGCGTGTTCGCTGCCAGCATGTCCGGCGATGCGAACGGCAGTGCTGCCGGCTTCTTCTGCTGCAGCTTCTGAACGCTCAGTTCGTCTATCTCCCTGTGTATGCGCTCCTGCTTTTTCTCCAGCCGTTTTTGCTCCCGTATGATAGGATACAGTCCTTCAAAATACCGATCTGCCCATTCCCAGAATTTCTGCTTGAGATGCGCGGCTGCCTGCTCCTTCACCTCGTCTGGCACAAGCGCAAGCACGGCATGGAAGGTATCCGCGCCCTCCCGCTTGTCAAAAAACGTCGGCGGAATGATATGGCGCTCCCCTTCTCCATATCGATTGGCTGCCACATTTTTCGTTCTGCCAAGCAGTTCTTCCGAGAATCTCGTGTCGTAGATGACCGGCAGCTCTGCACCGTCATCCTCTTTCGGCAGCAGATCGCACAGCTGCTGCATTTTCTCCTGCTCCCATATCCGGTCGAGCAGCCAGACAGCAGCACCCAGACAGACATCCATCTGCCAGTCGATAATATCATAAGTAATGCTCGGAAAGGAGGCCGCCTCTGCAAACTCGCTGACCATGTCCATCTCCGGATACTTTGCCGCATAGCGCTTTTTCATTTCCGGCAGAAGGTGCATAACCGCCTTGATACGGCGTGCATAGTACTTCTCCGACAGGTCCGTCGCTTCAAACACGGTCTTTTGCTGTATGCGGTTGGTGATATGCCGATTTTTCCGAAAAACGTCTTTCACGGTGTCCAGATTTGGATTTGCTGATGCGTTCTTTTTCTTGTTTGCCATCGAATCTCACCTGCCTTACCTATATTATATAAGTATTCGGCATTCCCCGCAAGTAAAATAGAGCCGCCCGCGGGCAGCTCTATTTCGGTTACTTGCTGTTGTCGGTTTGATCAGAATAGCAGGCGGCTTTCAATGCGTTCTGCTTCTCCTTAGGCAAAAAGTCCAATTGATTGATAATCAAGCGAACGCTGCGTTTTCTCGGGTTATCTTTACCGAAATAATCACGGTTGTCGCTGCGTTTCAGACAGCAGCCACCGACTTTACCTTCACTGAGCTGCTTGATTTTCTTCTTGAGCAGCTTTGCATCCGAGCAGTCATACGGACAAAACTGCGCAAACAGCTTGGTGAAATCATCCACGGTGAACAACACCGTTTCTTGCAGATTCTTTTTCGTATGGTCCTGATCAAACAAATGAAAATAGCCGTAGCAGCCGTTTTCGATATCGGTGTCAGGCCATTTCTCTCCTGTCTCCATACGTTTGAACTTGGAATAATCCCCCAGCATGCAGGAAATTGTCTGCTGAACAGCGTCCTCAAAATTCTCCTCCGACAGCGGGATGGCCTGTGTCGGTACGCCGCTTTCTGTCGGCGGCGTGTAGCAGCCCGGCAGGACGGCGTTGTAGAGCAGGTTGCACAGCTCGGCCTCCTCGGTAGGATTCAAATTATCCTCGCTACGCAGGAAATCGATCAAAAGGTACGCTGTGGTAAGGTAGAGCTCCGTCGCGTACAGCTTTGAATCAAATCGCTGATTCGAACTCTCCAGCTTCTCATCAACCATGCTCTTAGCCCACTGGACAGCCGGCTTAACCTTATGCCTTTGAGCCGCTTCAGCCGAAAACGCTTGTGTCATCCAGTGCAGACATTCCGTATCCCAATCAACAGAAGTTGCACCGAGTTCTTCGGCGGTAATCACCTCTACCGACATATTACCCAGTTTCGTAGACCTCGCACCGATCAGCACCACCATGCAATGCGGATTCTCACGAATAAATTTCACCGTGTCCGTTTTTTCCAGCACACGATTATCAAGCACCACTGCTCCATCCGGATAAACTGCCGAAAAACGCAGCTTTTTACCACATGTATCCTTGATATACGCATTATCCTTGATACGAGGCATACGATTATTTTCCGGCATATAAACCGGCAGCTTCAACTTCCAATGTACATTCTTGCCCGACAGGTCACGTGCAAAGCTATATGCTGCAGCCCGCTCAACTCCATTGGTATTCGCGGTTTTCTTCAAGTCGATCTGCATAATACCGCTCTCTGTATACTGGTCTCCTGCCAATTTCGCATACAGTCTCTCAATCGGTCCTGCCAGCAAATGAAGCGCAAGCTTGCACCGTCCCGGTGTCGTACAATACTTCCGCAGCTCCTCACTGCAATGCGCATATCGCTCACTCTGCACGGAAGGCGCCGGGATTCCATCTTCACCCAGATTATACACCGTGGCTCTGGGGTGCTTGACCACTTCCCAAGGACCATTCAACTCCCAATCCGTATCCTTCTCAATCTTTTCCACCGACGATGCCTTAAAGCTCTTCTCCTCATTCTTGGTATCGCCGTAAATATAACCTTCAAATTTATCTTTTTTATACTGGAGCACAGCTAACTTGGGGATGCCTTTACCGGTCATATCACCATTTACAAAGATTTTTCTTTTCATAATTGTTCCTCCTGTTCTTTTTAGGTGGGAGAGCGGGATAGACCCGCTCTCCCGATTGTTATTACTCAGCCTTATCGGCACTTCTCCAGAAAAATCCATCCAGCATTTCCAGTTCGGCAATAATCGCCTTTGCGCGCTGTTCGCCCAGAACGATTGTCGGAAGTACTCCCACCAGATTGAGCCGCCACAGCGCTCCCTCTGTATATCCTTTGTACTGATCATCTTCCTTCATGGAATCCAAAAAGCTACCCACACCTTGGAAGAAACAATTGCAAATCGTTGATGTTACGCAAACGCGCACCATCTGAGCTACCGTATCCAACTCATGCAGAGCCAGCAGAACCGGCTCTGCCTCCAACGGCAGCGTAATCACGTCCACGGCACCCTCGGCAGGGCCGAGTGTAAATACAGTCTCCGACTCCTGCGTCCAGCGAAGCGAGTCCTTCCGCATCGTCAGCTTGTGAACCAGCTGATTCAGCCAAGCCGCCGTCTGCTCGTTCTGAGTCTCGAACCGGTACAGCGTCATCGGCGCCGCGCTGCCGCCCATAGTATGGAGCTGTTCATCGATTGCCGCCATCATTACCGCTGCAGTATCCAGAGATTTCCGCAGGATTTTCGGCAGTTTATGCGCGATCTCCTTTGCCAGCATGTCCCGAACCTTGTCAAGGAACCGCCGATCCGCCTCTCCGCAAGTCGCCAGCAGCTCCTCCCAATTCTCGGCCGGAGCCGCTACCGTCTCTGCCTTGAACAGCAGCTTGTCCTGCTCATCTGCACTGCAGACGTTTGCAACATAAAACCACTCCTTCACCTGCTCCGGTGCAAACGTGGACTCCGGCAGAGTGGTCAGTTCACCGGTCTCATCGCTCGGGAGCAGGTACACCGTGCGCTTGCCGAAGCGGTCAATCTGCAGTACGGACAGCTGCTCGCCATCCAGCAGTTCGATACGGCCCACCCACTGTGCAAAGCTCTTCCCCTTCACAGCTTTCTTGACAATCGGATCAGCCGCGAACGGCTTGAAGGTCTTGTTCAGGCGCTGCTGCTCCTTCTTGTCAGTCAGGCCCAGTTCGACCTTCATACCCTGATCCAGCTTTGCGCTGCGCTGTACAGCTGCCTTAACGATCTTAACCTCTTGCTTTTTCATTGAAAATTCCTCCTTAAAAATTTGATATAAAACAAAAAAATGCAAACCAATCCCGTCATAAATACGGAAATTGATTTGCATTTGGTGTTTATATTGCTTTGAAATGACTTAATCACACACTTCGCCTGCGGACACAGTTCGCCTGCGGACTATGCTTTTACAGCATTGGTGTCCATCAAAAGATGGAAAATTAAATCATTTCTCGGTGTTAATAATACAAATTGGTGTTAATGAAAATTCGCAAATATTACTATATTTAATTGTGTATATAGTATAGCACACTCTGCACCGTCCATCAACCTTCCATTTTATACAATATTTCCTTGCTGTTTTTAGCAATATCATCAATTCAATGTACCACTCACAGCACCGCCCCAAAAGTAATCGTATCTCCCGACTGTTTCGCTGTGATTTTCCCGCCATGCGCCTGCACGGTGGCTTTGACGATGGACAGGCCGATTCCGGTTCCCTTCACCGCGCCCGAGTGCGATTCATCCGCGCGATAGAACCGCTCGAACAGCCAGGAAACATCTATATGCTGCGCTGCGTCCACTGTATTAGAGACAGCAATCTCAACCTTTTTCCACTGGATGCGCTGTCAGACTGATTTCTCCGCCCTCCGACGAGTATTCCAATGCGTTATCCAACAGCAGCGACACCCTCTGCTGGATTGCTGTACGATCATTCAAATCGTCCGTGATATCCTGCGTATACCGCCTGTCTTCGGCGGCATGGGCGGCGGCAGCAGCGCCACAAGCATGGTAAACAGCGCCATCGACAATGCGTTCTCTGCGACCGATTTCTTTGACAAGCTGATGGAGAACAAAACGTACTATAATCAGTATCACGCCTATCTGCAGCAGCTTGTTGACAAGTATGTAAACGGCGGCGACCCGCCCACTCCGGCGGACAATGACACAGACACCTCGTCAGAACAGACCGACACGCAGACTGCCAACCTGCTCAAAACTGCCGTAGCGCGAAGCAGGAATGTCTTATTTCAGATATTCCTCAAAGAACGCTTTCAGCTTCTCAAATGGGATCACGTCCATCTGATCGTAAAGGTCGGTGTGGTTTGCGCCGGGGATAATGAGCAATTCCTTATTATCGCCGGTCAGCTTGCTGTAAGCTGTCTCACTGAAATAGCGGGAGTGCGCTTCCTCTCCGTGTACCAGCAGCACGGCGGAGCGGATTTCGTTGCTGTATTGCAAGATCGGCATATTCAGGAACGACAGCGAGGAGGTCACATTCCAACCGCCGTTGGAATTCAGGCTGCGGGGATGGTAGCCTCGCGGAGTCTTATAGTAGGCGAAATAGTCCTTTACAAACTGCGGTGCGTCCTCCGGCAGCGGATCAACCACGCCGCCCGCCAGCGCATAGCTGCCGTTTTTATAGTCCTCGGTGCGCTGTGCATTCATGGCTTTTTTCTTCTCAAAGCGTGCCTGCTCAGAATCCTCCGCATCAAAATATCCGTTGGCAGTTACACGGGTCATATCGTACATGGTCATAGCAGCGGTAGCTTTGATGCGGGTGTCGATTGCCGCCGCATTGATTGCCATGCCGCCCCAGCCACAGATACCGATGATACCGATACGCTCGGAGTCCACATTCTCCTGCACGGAGAGGAAGTCTACCGCTGCGCAGAAATCCTCGGTGTTGATGTCCGGCGAAGCGACATAGCGGGGTGTACCACCGCTCTCGCCGGTATAGGACGGGTCGAAGGCAATCGTCAAGAAGCCAAGCTCCGCCATTTTCTGTGCGTACAGACCAGAGGACTGCTCCTTTACCGCGCCAAACGGACCGCTGACGGCAATGGCGGGCAGCTTGCCAACTGCGCCCTTCGGTGTGTACATATCCGCCGCCAGTATGATGCCGTAGCGGTTATGAAAGGTCACCTTTTTATAGTCTACCTTGTCACTTTTCGGGAACACCTTATCCCATTCCTGTGTTAAATTCAGTTTTTCCATATTCAGACCTCCTTGCCTGTTGCCTTAAAATATACTGTGTTGTCCACAGCTTCCAACCATTCATTGGAGGTTTCATCCCCCGGAACCTCTACCGCCAGATGAGAGAACCAGCTATCCGGTGCAGCGCCGTGCCAGTGCTTTACACCAACAGGAATATTTACCACATCGCCGGGGCGCAGCTCCTGTGCCGGTTTGCCCCATTCCTGATAGTAACCTCGACCAGCCACACAGACGAGGATCTGTCCGCCGCCGCTTTTGGCGTGATGAATGTGCCAGTTGTTACGGCAACCGGGTTCAAAGGTCACATTGTAAATGCCGACCTGCTGCGTAGAAAGAGGTGCGAGATAGCTTTGTCCGATAAAATATTTCGCAAAGGCGTCATTGGGTGCGCCGATGGGAAAGACCATTTCATTCTGATGCTTGGCTTTTGCGTCGGCGGCATTGTCCTCCGCCCATACCTCCTTTGCCATACGGAAGGCCGCCCATGCCTTGGGCCAGCCCGCATAAAATGCCGCGTGGGTCAGGATCTCCGCAATTTCCGTTTTCGTCACGCCGTTGTTCTTTGCAGTTGTCAGATGGTACTGAAAGGACGAATCCGTCAGTCCCTGCGCCATCAGCGCCACCACTGTTACAATGCTGCGGTCCCGCAGGGAAAGATTGTCTTCCCGGCTCCACACCTGCCCGAATAGCACATCATCATTCAACTCCGCAAATTTGGGAGCAAATTCCCCCAGAGCCTCTCTGCCTGCCGTTTGTTTAACTGCCATGGCTCACACCTCCTTGCCCATCTGATGAGCTTGCTCCAGTGCAATATGACCTGCGATCTCTCCCGCGCCGTTCACACCGCCTGCAAACACTGTGCCCACCAGCGCACAGCGTGGGAAGCAGTCCACCCAGCCCTGCACAGCCTTCTCTGTGCCCGCAAAGGTCTCCGGTGCGTCCTCTGCCGCCGTTGCAAGCAGATAGGCTTTCGTAAAGGCGTAGTCCGTATCGAACAATGGGTTGGCACGATCCAGCATGGTCTTGAGCTGACCGCTGACGCAGTAATAGTAGACGGGCGTTGCGAACACCAGCACATTTGCATCGTGCATTTTGGCGGCAATTTCCACGGCATCGTCTTGGATGACGCAATGCCCAAGATTCAGGCAGGCGAGACAGCCCTTGCAGAAGCCAACCTGCTTTTCCCGCAGATATACGGTTTCTACCTGATTGCCTGCCTCCCGTGCACCCTTGGCAAACGCTGCCGCCAGCGTTTCGGAGTTGCCGCCCTTACGGGGACTTGAAGAAATGATCAGTACCTTTTTATTCATCGTAGAACACTCCTTGCATTTTTATATTCTCTGTGTTATTCTCATAGTAATACCTAAACCTAACTTTAGGTCAAGATATTTTTTAAAGATTTTTGGAGGGAGATTTATGTATTCAATTGGACAGGTGGCAGAGATGTTCGGATTGCCCATCTCCACGCTGCGCTATTATGATAAGCAGGGGCTGTTTCCGGACATGGAACGAATATCCGGCATCCGCAAATTCGGTGACACAGAGATTGAAGCACTCCGGGTCATTGAATGTCTGAAAAAGGCCGGCATGGAGATCAAGGACATCAGGCAATTCATGGATTGGTGTGCTGAGGGTCCGTCCACCTATCCACAGCGCAAGGCCATGTTTGAGGAGCGGAAAGCCCACATGGAAGCAGAGATTGCGCACATGAACCGGGCACTGGATATGCTGAAATTCAAGTGCTGGTATTATGAGCAGGCAATCCAAGACGGCAGCGAGGACAGACTAAAGGCACTGATTCCTGACCGCTTACCGGACATGATCCGAAAAGCATATGAAAACGCGCATTGCTAAAATAGATGGATAATTTATAGATCCAGTAATTCTTTCTTTTGTAATCGCTTAATTGGTGAGTGAATTTTCTCGATAACGGATAACCCAACAACAGCAAACGATGCCTTGCAGAGTGACTGCTAAACGGCGGCAGAAAAAAGGTGAAAATTGGCCTTTGTTTGCGTTCTGCGCCGTTTTTCCGGCTGAACAGAAAAAACACACAGCCAGCACTTCAAACGCCGTTTACAAACGAGAAAATCCTCATATTTCAACTCTCATCACAACAATCATTTCACCTATCTGTCCATCTCCGACCTTACAAAAGAAACCAGAAATCAACTCTGCCCGCCTATAAAAAGAGCCACACTCTGATGTGCTGGATCGCCCAGTCATCGGAATGTGGCTTTTTCGATTTCTAATTGTCTGCACCGCTGTTTTTGTCATGCTTTATGCAAAGCTGTCATTCGTTAGATTGTCAAGGAAGACTCGATGAAACGCAAGGCATTTCTGGCTGCATGCCCCTATACCATCCCGATTTTTGCAGGATTCTGGTTTCTGAGCTTGACCTACGGCATTTACATGAATATGTCCGGTTGCAGCTTTTGGTATCCCATGCTGATGAGCCTGACCATTTTCGGCGGCAGCCTGGAATTTGTGGCGGTCAGTATGCTGCTGGCGCCTTTTGCACCGGGTTTAGGTATTCATCATGGCACTGATGATTCAGGCACGCCACCTGTTTTACGGCATCTCCATGCTGGATAAATTCAAGGGCATGGGATGGAAGAAGCCGTACCTGATTTTCGGCATGTGCGATGAAACCTCCAGCATCAACTGCACGGCAAATATCCCCGCAGATGTGAACCGCGGCTGGTTCTATTTCTTTGTCACGCTGCTCAACCATTTTTACTGGTTCAGCGGAGCAACCATCGGCGGTCTGGTGGGCAGTCTGCTTCAGTTCAATACAGAAGGTCTGGATTTTGTGATGACAGCTATGTTTGTTGTCATCTTCGTGGAGCAATGGCTGAAAGGAAACCGCCATATCAGCGAATGGGTCGGTCTTGCGGCAAGTGTCGGCCGCCTGCTGATTTTCGGTGCGAACAGTTTTCTGATTCCGACAATGATTTGTATTTTGGCCGCACTGACGGCTCTGCGAAAGCTGTTGACGCACGGAATGGAGGCGAAGGCGGAATGACGATCACCGAACAGATTATTACGATTGCCATGTGTGTTCTCGGAACGATGCTGACGCGCTTTCTGCCGTTTGCTGTATTCCGCTCTAGCCGCTCTACTCCACGGTATATTCAGTATTTGGGAAAGGTATTGCCCGGTGCAGTTTTTGCCATGCTGGTGATTTACTGTCTGCGGAATGTATCGCTGCTGCAGGGCAGCCACGGCCTGCCGGAGCTGCTCGCCAGCGCCGTAACGGTCGCGCTGCACTTGTGGAAACGGCAAATGCTGTTGTCTATTGCAGGCGGTACAATCTGCTATATGCTGCTGATACAATCTGTGTTTTTAACCTGAACGCAAATAAAGCAGGGGTACCGTTTCATGCGTGTGAAATGGTACCCCTACTTCTTTCTGCCGCTGCAGCATTTGCGCACGGCAGACCTTATTTCTGCATATCATTCAGTTATCACTCAGGCGGGCCTGCCCTCATCCAGAGCCTTGACTTCATCGACTGTCAGCAGTCGAACAGACTGTGCGATTTCTTCATAGGAGAGTTTCCCCATTGCAAGCAACACACGCGCTGTTTCAATCGAATTGCGCTTAGCCGCTTCATTCTTCATATCTTCCATAATCTTGCACATAGTCGCAACTCCTTCCTTATCTTCTTTAAAATAACGAACTCTGTCAGCCAGAATCTGATAATGCATTTCATCCGCACTCGTGCAGGAAAAATCATGCATCAGCTGTCCCAGCGCCGTATCATCTTTCATCTGAGCATTCACATACAGAATATGCGTCCCGTCTCCGAACGATTCGCCAGTTTCCTGAACAGTTCGTTCAATACGGTAAATCGGACGTCCGCCTTTCAGCACATCATGCTCCGTGATAAAGATCACATAGGTTTCATTCAGCTTCTCGTACTGCTCGCCCGGCTCTGTGATATTCGCATCGATCAGACTGCTGTTATATCGCGCACGCTTGACGCTTGCACCTTTGTCGTCACGCTGAATTTCGATATTATACACACGGTTTTCCTCGTCAACCGCCAGAATATCCTGCCGAGCGTCCCTGCAGATTTTTCACCTCGTGCTGCACATGCACCTGCGCTACCTTCAAATCGCTTCTCTGCATGCTTGCGCTCAAAATCCAAACTGCTCATATTATCACCGTCTTTTCTTTATCTTAATCTTACACCTTTGATTGGTTTTCGTCAATCAAAATCCGAACAATCGTTCTATTTTGACACAAATATCACTTTTTCAAAATGTTCCGCAGATTCTCCATCTGCTCATACTCACACGCATTCGTCAGCGTCACCGGATTGACTCCCGCCTGCTCCAGTTTCTTCACCAGTCCCATTGCTGTCTGGCGCTTGATGCCGAACTTCTCAGCGGTTTTCCGAATCGCCGCATTCATACTCTCGCTGTCGCTGACCTTGCGCAGCAGATAGGATGTCCGTTCCTTGGTCTTATCCTTCCATCGCTGTCCCGCAATGCAGGCGACCGCATCCTCATACCGCAAATGCGGACTTGTGTTATCCTTATACACGCGTTTTAGGTACCAGTCGATCACCTTGCCTGCTCGCTTTACGCCCTGCTTCAAAAACTGATAGTTCGACTTCTGTTTTCCGAGATGCTGCTTTATTGCACCGCGGTTCAGCTCTGCCTCGAGCCGAAGCACCCGCTTGCCCAATCGCTCCTCCGGCAGCCGACCGATCATTTGAAGCTGCGCCGTCTTGTCGTATGCAAAGAATGCCGCCTGTCTGCACTGCTGTCTGCACGAATGCTTATTCGCTTTCCTTACATTTTTCGCTTTGCCGTCCCCTTCCCGAAAACAAACCCGCTTGTAGTGGGGTAAGACAAACGATTTCTGCAAAGTGCGGATGTATTGCTGCACCACTCCCGCCTCCTGAAAGGTCAAATCGCACGTCAAATCCATCCGACTGATTTTCATCCGGTCGATTGAACGCGGCAAGCCGCACGGCTGCAGCAGTGAATCTACCTTCTCTACCATTGCGCGGTACTGCTTTTTGTCTGCCTGAAACAGTGCCGTCGGGTCTCCGCTGGCAAGCACCCGGCATGGCTCAATCCGCACCTTCACGCGATAGATCGTATCCATCCGTGAGAGATACAGCCACACGCCCTGTTCGCGAAAAGCGTCCACGGTGTAATGCTCCGACCTGCTCCAGTAGTTTCCATCGCTCTTGCGCAGGAAATCTCCCAGACCGTCTTTTATCTCGTAATACTGTGCGGCTGTCAGCGTCATGCCAACCGCGCAGGTATGTATCCCTGTGTTTTGCTTTACTTTGCTCATTTCTTCTTTCTCCTGTTCTTCTGGCAGACCGTGCAGTGCTTGCAGCCCTTCTTCATCTTCTGACCGAAACGCCCCAGCAACAGCTGCGCCATGCAGTGCTCATTATCGTCACAAAACTCCTTCATCATGTCCAGCTGCTCCATTCCCCGTAAGGTCGGGTGACCATCGTGAAGGATTGCCAGATTGGTGTAATAGTCCTCATCGCTGTACAGCAGAACCGCATGTGCTTTCTGACCGTTGCGCCCTGCCCGTCCGCTCTGCTGCATGTAGTCTGTCAGCGACAACGGCATGTTGAAGTGGATAACCAGATCAGCGCTGTCAAGGTCGATACCCATGCCAAAGGCGGTGGTTGCCACCATGATTGTCTTCTCGCCGGACAGAAACTCGGACTCATTAGCCATTCGCGCTTTCGGTTTGAGGCCTGCGTGGCTCATGGTTACCTGTCCGCTGTACTTCTTATCAAGCAGCTTATAGACAGCCTCCACCGCCTTGCGGGTATTACAATAAACGATTGAAGAATTAGCATGATACTTGCTCAAATATTTACAGAGCAGCTTGCGCTTTTCCTCTCGGTTTATCGCATGCTGTTTGATGTATACAAGTTTTGGATTGTACAAATCATTCCTATACATCGCCGGATTCTGCATGTGCAGGCACTGGGCAATCTCCGCCATATCGTCCTCCGTCGCGGTTGCCGTTAAGGCCGTTATGATGGGACGCGCCTCCAATTCGTCGATAGTCTGTCCAAGATTCAGATAGGCATCTCGAAAGGAATACCCCCAATCCAGCACGGCATGACATTCGTCCACGACGACCATGTAGACCGCCACCGCCTTCATCGTGCAAAGAAATTCCTCCTTACCGAATTGCTCCGGCGTCACAAACAGCATCTGCACCTCACCGCTTATAAACTTCTGCAAGCATTCTCTCTGCTCAGACTTCTTCATCGTCGAATCCAAGTGGGCGGCTCCTACGCCATGTTCACGCAGCTTGCGCACCTGATCGTGCATAAGCGACAGCAGCGGTTCGATGACAATGGTTCGTTCCTCTCCATGCACCAGCGCCGGAATCTGATAAATCGCAGACTTGCCCGCAGACGGACGTGCAACCACCATCGTATCCCGACCCTCCAAAATGTCGGTAATCGGCTTTACCTGCGGCTTGCGCAGCTTGGCAATACCAACCATCTGAGCTGCATTTTTAACAACGCGTTTCATATCCATATTATTACACCCTTTCGATAATTAACCTTATCAATGTGTCAATTCAAATGTAAAAAGTTAACATCGTTTGGTGAACTATTTCATGTACGCCACTCAATTTCACTTAATTACATATTGAACGCTCTCAACTATCTCAATAGGGCTGTTCCCATGAAAACAACCTGTCCATCCCGTGTTATTCCTACTGTTCCTATATATGTATTAGGATTTCTTTTCCATTGTGATGATCTTGATCCTCAGCTTGTTCCGCGTCATCTCATCAATTAATCCATGCTCAAACAGGTACTCATTAAAGTAGTCCATCCAAACCTCTTCAGCCATTTTCTTTTTCTCCATCTCCGCGCTCATCTTCGTCACGCTCCTAATAGCAGATTGCCGTTACTTTGTCAAGTATTTCGCGTTTACCTGCATGTCTGCGCGAGCGTAACTTCTTACTATTTAGCCATATACGCAAGCCCTTTATGGGTATATGGCAAACAAAATTTTTATGCCGCAAAAAATATGGCGGAACACCGGAACGTCGGAACACGCTATTTTTTGCAACTTTTCAGTGTACTTACTGATTTTGTAAAATTTGCTATGAGTACGAAAAAAAAGAGCAGTCCAACCGTCCGGTCAGACTGCTCTGCAGTATACGTTTTTCAATTTTTGGTACTGTGTCTGTGCGTGTAAACCTGCCGGGTAAACATAGATACGCATCAGCTGGACGCGAAGCTGAGACAGCAGCACTTTCGCCTCCACCTCATCCGGCAAGCATGCACATTGGACACCAATATAGCAATTTCCTCATTGCTATAGCTTTATCATCAAAAGACCTATAAGTTCGATATATCCCGTATATTTTCTCCCGATAATATGATATATTATAATTATAGATATCCCGCTCACGACAACGGTCCAAACACTGCTTGCCGTTCTGCAGAAGAAAACACAAACCCATTTTTACCGCAATTACAAATCGAGGAGGGAAGATTATGATCCTATGTATATGCGCTGTCATCTGTTGGATAATCCCAGTTTTTTCTCTTGCGTGTTTGCTGCGTCGAAAAGCAGATAAGAAATTCTCCCGAGCGCCCAAGCTCCTGTTATTATGCTGTTTTTCTTTTCTGGCATTTTTTTATTTTCCGCACAGGAATATGTTTCAAAATGCTGAACCTTTGCAGATTGGTCTAACTTCTATTGAAAAAGCTGCACCAGGCGATGGTGTATTGAGCCAAGAACACAGCAATACCATCTTGGAAACCTGTAATCATCTTTATGCTTCAAGGAGTGTTTTGGGAACTCTTTTCGATAAATCAAATGGCGCTGCAGCATACATTTATTTCTCTGGCAAATATGATAACCATGCAAAAAACTATATCGCTGTTAAGCCAGAGACGAAAAGTCAAGGACTTTTTCATCAAATCCAAAAAGAAGTCACATTT
>OLNN01001919.1_pt1 | contig 15917 bp, 16 predicted proteins | sample 1672141 | NCBI WGS metagenome assembly OLNN01 (sample SAMEA3136652, study PRJEB25190) | human gut metagenome | biome: human gut; feature: human-associated habitat; material: faeces | place: Austria | collected 2013 | reverse complement strand
CGCAGATCGGTATTCGTATCTCTATCGAGGGTCTGGAGCAGACCAACAACGAGATCCGTGGTCTGCAGAACGGCTACCAGCGTGGTTACGGCACACTGAAAAAGCTGCGTGAGATGGGCATGAAGGATGTCGGCTTTGGCATGACTGTTCAGGACAAGAACGCTCCTGACCTGGTTCCGCTGTACAAGATTTCCGATGAGATGGGCATGGAGTTCGCAACAGCATCTCTGCACAACAGCTTCTACTTCGTTGAGGCCAAAAACATCATCCACGACCGTCCTATGGTTGCTAAGAACTTTGAGAATCTGGTCAACGAACTGCTCCGCAGCAACAGCCCGAAGAAGTGGTTCCGTGCTTACTTTAACCATGGTCTGATCAACTACATTTATGGCCAGAAGCGTCTGCTGCCTTGCGACATGAGCTTCGATACCTTCTTCATCGACCCGTATGGCGATGTTATGCCTTGCAACGGCACCAAGGACAAAGAGGTCATGGGTAACCTGAACAACCAGACTTGGGATGAGCTGTGGAACAGCCCGGAGGCTGAGAAGGTCCGTGCAAAGGTTCGTTGCTGCGACCGTGACTGCTGGATGATTGGTTCTGTCAGCCCTGCTATGCACAAGTACATCTGGAAGCCTGCTACTTGGGTTCTGGTGCATAAGTTCAAGGCTTTGTTCACCAAACATCCGTACAGCATGTATGAACTGAAGATATGCCGTGACTATCGTGACGGCAAAGTTACTAAAGAAGATTTGGATAAGTGCAGCACCTGCGATATGAACTGCGTGATCAACAACGGTCTGAGTGAGGCAAGTAAAGAGCAGCTGAAGCATAAGACCGGCGAGGAAATCGTGGATGCTGATATCGCAGCACAGCAGATTGAAAAGTAAAAGGAGAGAGAGATGAAACGAGCACTAATAGTAGCGGCAACAGGTGGATTTCTAAACGGATTCTTGATTCCAGATATGAAACTATTGCAAGAAATGGGATATGAAGTACATTGCGCAGCAAATGGAAATTCGGTTTCTACTTTTGTACCTGAAGAGCGATTTGCGTCTATTGGAGTTACGTTTCACCAGATTGATTTCTCATCGACATCACCAGTAAGCAAAGAAAGTCTTACAGCATATAAACAGTATAAAGAATTAATGAATAGATATCATTTTGATTTTGTTCATGTCCACACGCCTATTCCGGGAGCAATTGTTAGAATTGCTACAAGACGCAAGAGAAAAGAAGGATGTGTAGTAGTTTATACTACGCATGGATTAACTTTTCCGAAGGGATCTTCATTAAAGACAAAAATTGTCTATGGAGGCGTAGAGTGGTTCTGTTCATGGATGACGGATGGAATTATAACAATTAATAAAGAAGATTATACTCAAATGAAAAAGATGGCATGTAAAAATGTCTATCATATCAATGGTGTTGGAGTAGATACGTCAAGATACCATGAATGTCAAATAGACAGAGATAGGTATCGAGAGTCACTGGGGCTTTCAGAAAGTGATATTGCAATCCTGGAAGTTGGGGAATTGTCTACTCGAAAAAACCATAAAGTTATCATTGAAGCCTTGTCAAAAATTAATGACAAACACTATGTATTTTTGATTTGCGGGAAGGCTATGAGTAATTCGGGAACATATGATTTTCTGAAAAAATATGCAGAAGAAAAAAATGTAAGAGTAATCTTCTTGGGATTCAGAAAAGATATTCCTGAAATAAATAGATGTGCAGACATCGCAGTTCTTCCGTCATTACGTGAAGGTCTTGGGTTAGCTGGAATTGAGGCTTTGGCATCTGGAGTGCCTGTGATTGGGAGCGACGTACAGGGAATTAAAGACTACGTTATAGATGGCAAAACTGGATACCTGTGCTCTCCTAGGGATGCGGATGCCTTTGCAGATAAAATCCAGTTACTTAGTGATAAAGAAGCAAGGTTTTTGATGCGGAAGGCATGTGTAGAAAAAGCAGAAGAATTCAGACTGGATATTTCTCATCAACAGATGAAAAACATCTATAAGAATTTGCTGCGTGAACAGGAGAAAGTTAAATGATAGGTGTGTGTATTAAGTATTTTCATGAGAATTATGGTGGAATGCTACAAGCATTTGCAACAGTTAAAATGCTTGAATCTCGTGGAATTGATTATGAATTAATAAGATATAAGAAGAAACTTACAATAACGGAAAAGATAAGATCTGTTCCACGGTTATTGAATGGAGTACTTCTGAATGATAAATATGAAGCTTTTTTGAAAAGGCAGGGAATGAAAAAACATCCGGAATTTGCAAAGAATGATGCAGTTCGGATGAAGGCCTTTGAAAAATTTAAGAATAAAGCTTTTACAAAATTATCTCCGGAGTTTTGTGGATATAAAGCTCTGTGTGAAGGGGCAAAACGATATGATGCGGTTGTAACCGGAAGTGATCAGCTTTGGTCACCAGCGGGATTGCCTACAAATTTTTATAATTTGATGTTTGTTCCTAATAAAATTAGAAAAATCTCGTATGCTTCAAGTTTTGGTGTTGGTCAAATTCCATGGTATCAGAAAAAAAGAACAGCAGATTTTCTGAAACGGTTAGACTATATCAGCATGAGAGAAAATCGTGGAAGCGAAATAGTAAAAGAACTAACAGGATTGGATGTCCCGGTGATTTTGGACCCTGTTTTTAACTTTAATAAAGAGCAGTGGGAAAAGCTGATTCCTATAAAAAAAGAGATGGATGAACCATACATTTTTGCATATTTCTTGGGTGCGAATCCAGAATACAGAAAACAGGTTCGGAAATTAGCAAAATCAACAGGCCTTAAAATAGTGGCTTTGCGTCATATGGATCAGTATGTTGAGGATGATGAGAGCTTTGGCGATTATGCACCGTACGATGTTGCACCGAATCGCTTTCTGAATTTGTTACGTGGTGCAGAGTACGTCTGTACGGATTCCTTTCATGGAACGTGTTTCTCTATCATCAATGAAAAGAGATTTATGATTTTTAATCGTTATGCAAACACAAGTGCAACATCGAAAAACTCCAGAATAGATTCTCTCTGTCAAAATCTTGGTGTTAGTGATAGAAGATTTTCAGGAGAGATTTCAGATATTCAAAAAACTATTGATTACAAAAAAGTTTATTGTAATTTAGCGAAACTGAAACAAAAAACAGACCAGTATATTAATGCAGCATTCATAGGTTGAGCATAATTGAATAAATGCTGCCATAAAACATTGGAAAAAAGCGGGAGGATAAATCGTGAACCAAGCAAAACATATTTTAGTTACAGCTCCCTTGGGGTTTGGTGGCATTACATCAATGATGATTAACATTCAAAAAAATATAGATAGAGACAAGCTTAATTTTGATTATCTTGTTTTACATGATCGACATGAGGATTTGGAAGATGTCGTTATCAAAATGGGGTCTCAAAAGTTAATTGCATCTGCGGATGAGGTAAACAATAAATGGCGTAGAGTCTTTGTTCGATGGTATAGACTATACCGGGTTTTCAAAGACAATGAAATAAAGGTGTTACATTTAAATGGTGGTCCTGCTTCGGATATGACAATGGTCTTTATTGCAAAATTGGCTGGAGTAAAGCACGTAACATTTCATAGCCATAATGCGGGAAACGCAGTATATAGAAATAAGATTACTGTGGTGATGTCTAAAGCCTTTAAAATGCTTATGCCCGCTTTTGTTGATGAATTTTGGGCTTGTTCATCGTTGGCAGCGCAGTTTTCATTCCCGAAGAGTATTGTAAAAAATCAGAAGTATAAGTTTATTCCTAATGGTGTAGCACTGGAAAAATTCTCTTATAATGCATCTGTCAGGGAAGAAATGAGAAAAAAATTAGGTGTGGAAGACAAATTTGTAATTGGCCATGCCGGGAGATTTAATATACAGAAGAATCATGAGTATTTAATAGAAATGTTTTCTGCACTTCATAGTAAATGCCCGGACACAGTTCTATTGCTCTTTGGAGATGGCGAATTGTATAAGAAAATTCAGGACAAAGTTAAAAAAATGAATCTAGAAGACAGTGTCCGGTTTATGGGGACAACGGATGAAATGCCTAAAATGTATCAAGCAATCGACGTTTTTGTAATGCCATCATTCTGTGAAGGGCTGCCAGTGGCTGGTGTCGAAGCACAAGCTTCAGGATTGCCTGTAATTCTTGCTGATACAATTACAAAGGAAGTTGGTGTCACAAACTGTGTAAAATACCTTCCTCTTTCAGATGATAAGGCGGAATGGGTTCGGGAAATCCTGAATTTCCGCGGATTTAAAAGATATTCTCGCTGTGAAGAATTAAAGCGGGCAGGATTTGATGAAAAAGATGTTGCAAGAAACTTTCAAAACTACTATTTAAAGGTATTGGAAAATTTGAAATAAGGGAGATGAGGACAGGTGATTACAATTAAAGATAAAAAAGATTGTTGTGGCTGTACGGCTTGCTATAACGCATGTCCTAAAAAAGCAATTGCAATGCAAGCAGATCAAGAAGGCTTTCTATATCCTGTGATTGATCAGAAAAAATGTGTGGATTGCGGAATATGTGATGCAACTTGTCCTGTTATTAATAAAGTAGAAAAGAATCCTGAACAGACAGAAGGATATATTCTGAGAATCAAAAACAATAATGTTCTTTTTGAAAGTACATCTGGGGGAGGGTTCACAGCTCTGGCAGAATATGTGCTGCATAATGGCGGTGTAGTTTATGGAACAGGCTACGATGAAATGATGAACGTCATTTGTAAAAGAGCAACAACGACCGCTCAGATTCAGGAAATGAGAGGGTCAAAGTTTGTTCAATCCACGCTTGGAAATACGTTTGAAAAAATAAAAAATGAATTGCTAGATGGAGTGTATGTGATGTTCACAGGATCTCCATGTCAAATTGCCGGACTGTTGCATTACTTAAAGAAAAAGCCTGAGAACCTACTATGTGTAGATTTTGTCTGTCGTGGTGTACCTTCACCAGGATTGTGGAGAAACTATGTGGATTTTATGGAAGAAAAATTCAACAGCAAAATAGTAGGAGCGCGGTTCAAACATAAAACGTATGGATATCATACGACAACGATGAAAATTGATTTTGATAATGGAAAGACCTACTATGGCTCAGGGCGAGTTGATCCTTACATGAAGTCCTTTGTTAGTGAACTAGCTTCGAGACCATCGTGTGCGTATTGTGCATTTAAGGGATTGGAACGTCCGAGCGATATTACAATTTTTGATTGCTATGAATACGCCAAATTGACTGGAAAAGAAGACGATGATAAGGGATACTCTTCAATTTTTGTGCATTCTGAAAAGGGTAAGAAAGTTATGGAAGGGATTGCATCAGAAGTTGAATGTTTTTCTATAGATGCAGAAGAACTGGTTCAATATAATGGAATCATGGTTAGAAACAGTGCAAAAGCAAATGAAAAGCGGGATGAGTTTTATTGCTTAGCAGCAGAAATGCCAATTAATAAAGCACTTAATCAGGTTGCACCAATTACGATTAAAGATTATGCAATTGAGAAAGCAAAGAAATTTTTGTATTCGACAGGTACAATAAAATATATCAGGAAACTTAAGAAAAAGCACACGATAGCGGTAACAGAATGACATAAGTAGATAGGAGAAAAAAATGAAAGATGTATTGATTGTTTGTTATGGAATGGGATGTGGAGGTGCGGAAAAGAGCCTTATCTCTTTTTTGAATCGATTACCAAAAGATAGATGGAATGTCGATTTAATAGTCGCAAATCCTAACGGAATGTACATGAAGCAGATTCCAAGCACAGTCCATTTTTTAAACAATCAGTACGAACTGGAAAACTTTGCCACGCCCATGAGCTTGCGTAGAAAGAAAGTGTGTAATGGCAGAGACTTGATAAATCAAGCAAGTTGGCAAATAAAATCAAGATTTTTATGCAAAAATCTAAGTTGGAACGAGAAAAGATGGGAACTATGGGGGAAACATCTGCCAAAGCTCAAAAAAAGATATGACTTGGCAATTTCTTACATGAATGGTCCGACAAACTATTATGTGATTGATAAGGTTACGGCTAAAAAGAAGATTCTTTGGATACATAATGAATTTGAAAAGTTGGATGTAAACTATGACTATGAGCGAAATTATTATGAAAAAGCGGATCGAGTTGTAACTATATCTCAGGATTGCGTTGATAGTTTTGCCAGAGTTTATCCGGATCTTAGAAAAAAGGCTCTTGTGCTTGAAAATATTTCTTCACCAGAAACAATTCAGAATGCTGCAAAGGTGGTCCCGGAGGATGACTTTTTCCAGTATGAGGGACTAAAGATTGTATCTATTGGAAGACTAGCTCCACAAAAAGGATATGAAATTGCAATTGATGCAGCCGCAAAAATAAAGAAGCAGGGATTAGAGTTTGTTTGGTATATACTGGGGGAAGGAGAACTAAGAACGGAATTAGAAGGACTAATCAAGACAAATGAACTTGTAAAAGAGGTAAAACTTGTCGGTATAAAGGAAAATCCCTATCCATATATTGCTGGTTGCGATATTTTCGCACAGACATCCCGATACGAAGGAAAATCAATTGCATTAGATGAAGCAAAAATACTCAATAAACCTATTTTGGTAACAAATTATGCGACGGTTGGGGCTTCAATAAATAATGGAGAAAATGGGCTAATTGTTGCGATGAATGGAGATAGTGTTGCAGAAGGCCTAATTCAACTTAGTGAAAAACAGCAATTAAGGGAGCGGCTTGTTGAGAATCTGAAAAAAGAAAAAACAGGAAATGAAGAAGAGATTAATAAATATATTCAGTTGATTGAAGAAAATTTAAATTAAAGGAGGAAAGATATAATGACACCATTTTTCTCAATTATTTTGCCTTCTTATAATGTTGAAAAATATCTTGATAGATGTGTTAAATCCTTTCTGGCACAAAGTTTCACAGATTACGAAATAATTATTGTGGATGATGGTTCTACAGATCGTACTGGTGAAATAGCGGATTCATATGTTGGAAAATACGATTTTATAAAGTGTATTCATAAAGATAATGGTGGATTATCCAGTGCAAGAAACGCAGGAATAGCAGAAGCAAAAGGTCAGTTTATTCATATGTGTGATGCTGACGACTGGGTTACGCCTACGTTTCTTGAAATAATAGCGACGAAAGCAATTGGCGATATTGGGATCGCGTCCCAAGTACCAGATATTGTTAAGTTTAACTATTATCGTCATGTGGATGGAAAAGCAACATTATGTAAGAATATTCTTCAGGAGGGTTGCTACGATTCCGTTGAGGATATTGATTCATTAATGAAACAGGCACTTAAATCGGTAAATTCATATGTGCTTTCGGCTTGGTCACATATTTATAGAAGAGATTTTCTAATAGAGAATAATTTAACTTTTGTTTCTGAACGCAAAGTGGGAAGTGAGGACTTTTTATTTAATCTGGAAGCACTTTGTTTTGCAAAGAAAGTGTATGCTGTAAATGACGCTTGCTATTATTATGATTTGCGATTTGGAAGTCTGACCCAAAAGTATCGCGAATCGCTTCCAAAACAATATGTGAACTTATATAGATCATATATGAAATTTATTGAGAACAGTCATGTAAGAAATAAACATATAGACGAGTTTCAAAATATGTTTTTATGGCAGTTGATTTTTGGTACATGCTTTCCGAATGAATACAGGAAGACAGAAAATCACTCGGTAGCAGATGGAAGAGTAAGGGTAAAAGAAATTTGTGGTATAAACGAAGTTCATACCATTGCAAGAAATCAGTTGAAAACTGCTAAGAAACCAATAAAGATTTTATATTTATTAGCATTTGTTTTAAAGCAGGAATGGATTTTTTTCTGGATATTTGTTGGAAAGAAAAAGAACAGTTGAACATATAAAATAGTAGGTGGAGTAAGGAGGATGTGCATGGTTGTAAGAAAAAAACAACTTATCACATTTATAATGACGGTGTTGATGTTTCATCTGTCATTCATAGCATTCAGAGAAGAATATTTTGTTGGATTTTTGAAAATCCAACGTTATGCGGCGATTGCATTAGTTGGTCTTGTTTTCATTAATATAAATGCGTTTATAAAAAAAGAAAACTGTTTGATAAATATCATTTTAATTCTTTTGAGCGTTAGCGTGGGATATTCGTCATGGATGAATAAGGATTTGTCGGGATACGGTTTAATTAATATTATATTTTCTGTTGTTAAAACTGTTGCACCACTTATTGCTTTGGAATATGCCTGTGAGGTAAAAGAGGAGAAAACAGCCATACGAGTTTTGTTTGCTTGTACGCTGATTTATTGTTTTATTGCAGATGTACATGGCTTTTCTACTGGGTTTATTGGACAGAATAAAAGCAATTTGCTGTTAGGAAACAAATTCAACTTATCATATTTACATATATTTTCAGTTGCTTTATACGCCAATATCTGTGAGGAAAAAACAAAGAAAGTAAATACAACATTAATCGTTTTATGGGGGATAGCATTTTTTATTGCAATAACATCGACATGCACGACTGCTGCGGTTGCATGTGGTTTGTTTGCAGTGCTGTATTTATTTCAGGAAAAGTTTGAAAAAATAATTTTGAATCCCATTGTAGCTATTGTATTGATTCTGTTTTGCGATTCACTTTTGTTTATTAATTCAGCTATTCTAACGTGGGGACCCATAAATAGTTTTATTGTTAATTTTTTGCATGAAGATACAACACTTACTGGTAGAATGATGATATATCAAAATGTTCTAAAACTTTTGATGATGAATCCGTGGTTTGGCTTCGGAGCAGAGAATAATTATACTATGTCTCACACGGTTGCTATGGGAATGAATACTCAGAATGGTTTGGCTGATATTATTGTTTCGTATGGTGTTGTTGGAGCTTGTTTGATTTTACTCTTAATGGTTGTATCATTATTGAAAAGGAAAGAAGATTATAGTAGATCATATATGGCGTTAATGTATACCTTCATAATTGTTTCTATGGTTGAAATTACATTGGGAAATTATTTTTTGATTACATTAGCGTTATTGGCCTTTGTGGAAAATGGAAATCGCAGCAATTAAATTGATTTGTAATATATCGCAATGCAATTATATTTAATAATTCAAGAATGTCTGGAATATTATGGAGCATAAGTGAAAATGGTAAAAGAAAGAACTAAAAACGCTACAAGAAATATGATATTTGGTATATTGCAACGGATGTATCATATGTTGGTTCCATTTTTTATGAGAACCGCAATGATATATTTTATGGGAGTGCAATATGTTGGACTAAACAGCTTGTTTACATCAATTCTTCAAGTTTTAAATTTGGCAGAGTTAGGTGTCGGAAGTGCTATGGTTTATAGTATGTATAAACCGATTGCGGAAGATGATAAAGATACCATCTGCGCATTGATGAGATTATATAAAATATATTATAGAGTTATTGGTAGCGCAATAGCAGTTGTGGGTTTGGGTGTAACACCGTTTATTCCTTGTTTAGTAAGCGGTAGTATACCTGAGAATCTTAATTTACATATATTATATCTTTTAAATTTGGCGGCTACAGTATTTTCTTATTGGCTTTTTGCGTATAAAAATAGTTTGTTGATGGCGCATCAAAGAACAGATGTGACAAGCAAGGTTTCAATTGCCGTTGGAACTGTTCAATATTGTACTCAGTTTTTAGCAATATATATTTTCAAAAATTATTATTTCTATTTGATTATGGCTATTTTGAGTCAAATTGCCAATAATATTGTTACTTCAAATATAGTATCGAGAATGTATCCCGATTATTTGCCAAAAGGTAAATTGAGCAAAAAAGTAACACGGTCTATTAATGGTCGGATAAAAGATTTGTTTATCGCAAAACTAGGTGGAGTTGTCTTGAATTCAGCAGATACAATAGTTATTTCTGCTTTTTTAGGATTGACACTTCTTGCAGTATATCAGAACTACTATTTTATCATTTCGTCAATATGTGGAATAATGGAAACGTTACTTACATCAATTAGAGCGGGCCTCGGAAATAGTTATGTGACAGAATCAAGAGAAAAGAATTATATAGACCTTAAAAAGATTACATTTATGTTTTATTGGCTGATAGGAATGTGTACATGTTGTTTTTTAGGTGTATTTCAGCCATTTATGGAATTATGGGTTGGAGAGAGTTTTTTACTTCCATTTTCAGTAGTTGTTCTTCTGTGCGTATATTTCTATCTGTATGAAACTACGAGATTGTTAAATGTATTTAAAGATGCAGGTGGAGTCTGGCATGAAGACAGGTTCAGACCGCTGATTTCAGCGCTTGTCAATTTGAGTCTTAACTTAGCAGCAGTTAAGTATATTGGAATATACGGAATAGTTCTTTCGACAATAGTTGCGTTGGGAATGATAGAAGTTCCCTGGCTATTACGTAATATTTTCACAGTTATGTATGATTCCTCTTTATTTAATGATTATTTTAAAATGTTTGTATCGTGGATTGTAGCCACAGTGTTTTCATGTGCAAGCATCACTGTACTGACCTACAAAGTGACACTTTCTGGATGGGGTGCATTTGCCTTTTTTGTTGTGGTTAGTGTATTGATTCCTAATATTGTTTTTTTGCTTCTAATGCACAGAAAAGAGGAATTCAAATTAAGTATTAGTATGGTTAATAGGATTACTCATAACAAATTGCCGATTATCAAGAACCTATGATTGAGGGAGGAGAAAAATGAGTTCTGTTATAGTAGAATTGCTTAAAAAGATCCGGGGGGGCGATAAAGAAAATAACGGGGTTTCAAATTCCATTTGCTGGTTCTGTATGTAATTTAGAATATGAGGAGGCAATCGAATATTTACAAAAAAGATCCCAAAAGCCAAATGGAATCGTAGAAGCACATAATAGATTGAATCCTCAATATGATTTACAGATTATTATTCCAGCATATAATGCAGAGAAGTATATTGAGAATTGTTTGAACTCGATTTTATCACAGAAAACACAATATACATATGTGATCACAGTTATTAATGATGGATCTACAGATGAAACATCACAGATACTTTCAAAATATCTTGATGATGAGCATGTTGATATTATTAGTCAATCCAATAAAGGTTTTTCAGGAGCTAGAAATCGTGGCCTGAAAAATCTAGTAGGTCATTACTTGATGTTCGTGGATTCAGATGATTGGATTTGTGAAGATGCCATTGAAAAGCTTATGAACAAATCAATAGAATGGGATGCAGATATTGTCGAAGGAAGCGTTTTATTCGTGGATGATAACGGAAGAACACTGTCTAGGAAGCATCATTTCAGTAGCTGTGGTGATAAAGATTATGAGGAAACATTATGGGGACAGCCTTGGGGAAAAGTAATTAGGGCAACTGTATTTGAAAATCTTTGCTTTCCAGAGGGTTTTTGGTATGAGGATTCCATTTTTGAGTATTGTATATATCCTTTTTGGAAAAAGAAATATACAATAGAAAATGATGTATATGCTTATAGGTATAATTTAAACGGCATAACTTATAAAAGTAGAGGAAATGTCAAGTCAATTGATCACTATTGGATTATGCTTTATTTATGGGATTGGATAAAAGACAAACAAATATTAAGGTCAGATGAATGGCTTCAGATCAGTATGCTGGATAATATGGTTTTAGGGTACTTAAGAACAAAAGATTTGGATGAGAAAACGGTACAATCTGGATTTGTTGTGCTGCGAAAACGTTATTTATCAAGCTTTGCAAACCCACCACGACAACAGAATAAATATATACTGTTAGATAAATCCTTACGTAAAAAAGATTTTGGACAGTTCAAACTGCTGTGTGATAGATGGAGGTATTTATAAATTTTCAGGAAGAGCCGACTTGCATTACGAAAAACGATAGTTACATAAGAGCATATTGAAGGAAAGGGTGACTAAAATGAAAACAACATTACTTATCATGGCCGCTGGTATCGGCAGCCGATTTGGAACAGGAATCAAGCAGTTGGAGCCAGTGGATGATGCTGGACATATCATCATGGACTACTCAATCCATGATGCGATTGAGGCTGGTTTCAATCATGTGGTATTTATTATCCGTAAGGATATTGAGAAGGAATTCAAAGAGGTTATCGGTGATCGCATTGCCTTCATTTGCTCTTCTCATAATGTAACAGTTGACTATGCTTTCCAGGATATCAACGATATTCCGGGAGAACTTCCGGCAGGTCGGACGAAACCGTGGGGAACCGGTCAGGCTGTGCTTGCAGCGAAGAAGGTCATCAAGAATCCGTTTATCGTCATCAATGCAGACGATTACTACGGCAAGGAAGGTTTCAAAGCCGTACATGAGTATCTGGTGAATGGTGGCAAGTCCTGCATGGCAGGCTTTGTGCTGAAGAACACGCTGTCTGATAATGGCGGTGTGACCCGTGGCATCTGCAAGATGGATGATCAGAACAATCTGACTGAGGTTGTGGAGACCAAGAATATTATAAAGACTGCGGATGGAGCGGAAGCAGATGGCGTGGCTGTGGATGTAAATTCTCTGGTTTCCATGAACATGTGGGGATTGACTCCGGAGTTTCTGGATGTACTGGAGGAAGGCTTCAAAGAGTTCTTTGAGAAAGAAGTCCCGGGCAATCCTCTGAAAGCAGAGTATCTGATTCCCATCTTTATCGGTGAATTGTTGGAGCAGGGCAAGATGTCTGTGAAGGTTCTGAAAACGAACGATACCTGGTACGGAATGACCTACCATGAGGATGTCGCAGCCGTAAAGGACAGCTTCAAGAAAATGCTGGAGAACGGTGTGTACAAGGCTGACCTGTTCAGTGATCTGTAAACAGCGATGAAAGAAACGATTGATTTACTTGGAAAGATCATCACAAACATCTTGACTGCTCTGTATGAGCCATTCGGATTTTCACTCCTGCTTTCCTTCCTCGCCATGTTTTTCTATCTTTATGCTTATGAGCCAATACATGCAGGCAAAGGCTGGAAGAATGCCATAGTGACCTGGTATCAGAAGTTCAAAGAGAGCGTGTTCTTCCGGAGGTTGTTTTTCTTAGCTTTTGTGACCTCACTTATTCTGTTCCGAACCCTGTTAAACCGTCAGCTATGGATGAATCCTTTATCCGATGTTATGGGCGGCTGGGGCATCTGGGAGACCGTGAACGGTGAACAGAAGCTGACCACCGAGTGCATCGAGAACGTAATTATGATGGTGCCATTTTCAGCTGTAGTGATGTGGACGTTCGGAAAGAAGATAGGAAACAGTTGGAAGAAGATACTGTGGTATAGCGGGAAGATAGCATTTATCTTTTCGATAAGCATTGAGATGCTACAATTATTGCTTCGCTTGGGTACATTTCAGCTATCAGACATCTTCTATAACACAGTCGGCGGAGTGCTAGGCGGATTGATATATTGTGCGGTGATGAAGGCGAGAAAACGTCTGTAAAAAGGGTTGAAATTGTGATATACTGGGAGCGGTAGCTCCCTACGCTACTCATAATAATCACACACCTCTTCGTGGTGAGCAGTAGGCAACGCTGAAATAGCGGCTAAGTGTGAGAACGGTACTTGAATGGAGGGTATATTGTGAAAGTAACATTTAAACGCTTTGGTTTACCATATAATCCTCAAAAAGACAAGAAAAATAAAAATAAAAATAAAATTATTAGACACATTGTGTGGTTTTTAATCGCATTTATTGCCATTTCAGTCCTACTAACGTTGGTGGTAGAAGCACTGATACGGATATCCATTGCAAAACTAGCTATAAATGACACGATAGACTCAACGTGGATTGGATCTTTAGCTTCATATTGGGGCGGGATTATTGGTGGAATGATTTCCGGAACACTTGCTTTTATTGGTGTGTTTTATACTATTCGCTATTATAAGGAGTCGGATGAGCAGAAGGAAAAGGCAGCAATTCAGCCGTTCCTAAATGTTACAATGGCGTCTGGTGGAAAAGCAACCCGCGGCTTTTCTTTAGGTAAAAGTAAAGAGGACAAGAAGAAACAGTTGCAAGTTAATGTAAACATAAAAAACATAGGAAATGGTTTTGCAAATACATTAGTAGTTCATACGGGGGCCAATTCTGGCGGATTAGCATTTAATAATGTTATTGCGGTGGGAGAATCTATCGACTTGTTTTTCATGGTTGACGAAGATGAACTAAAAAAAGGACTTCATTTTGGAATTCAATATATTGATTCGATGAGAAATGAATATATTCAAGAATACGATATGAAGAAAAAGTATAGTTCGATTAAGATTGAATGTGGTTATCCTGGATTTTTAGAACAATTTTGATTAAAAAGAAAAGAGGTTATCACCATGCCCAGAACGAAAGGTAACAAAAACCGTCCTAAAACCAATATCACCAAAGACTATGCATCCCGGATCGTAGAGAAGCAGGAGGCTATTGCGTCTCTGAATACCGAGATCGCATCCATCCAGAAAGCGATTGAAGAGCAGAAGAACACACTGAAAGAGAAGAAGACCGAAGCAGAGGCTGTGCTGAAGAAGCTGCTGGCCAGCGGCATGAGTGCGGACGAGATCCTCGAAAAACTGAAATAAGATCGGCCGTGTGGACAAACTGAACTCCAGGAGTTCACACGGTTTTTTTGAAGGTCGCTATATAGTTTATAACGGAAATAAAAGAAATGGAGTGTGACATAAAATGAATTTATCAAAAATACATCATATTGCAATCATCGTATCTGATTACGAAGCTGCAAAGGATTTTTATGTGAACAAGCTGGGATTCTCTGTTATCAGAGAGAACTACCGTCCAGAGCGTAAGGACTGGAAGCTAGATCTGCGTGTAAACGAACACACAGAGCTGGAGATTTTTGCAGAAGAAAACCCGCCGAAGCGTGTGAACCGCCCGGAAGCCTGCGGTCTGCGTCATCTTGCTTTCTGTGTAGAGAGTGTAGAGCAGACGGTGAATGAGCTGGCAGAGGTCGGGATTGAATGCGAGCCAATCCGCGTGGATGATTACACCGGCAAGAAGATGACTTTCTTCCACGACCCGGATGGACTGCCGCTGGAGCTGCATGAGTAAAATGAAGAAAACAAGAAAACCAGGCGGTGGCCGGAAGAAGCTGAAGCCTGAATACAATGCCGGAAAGAACCTGAAAGAGCAGATGGAAAGTGCTGTGACGCTTTATAATTCTGAGATGTCCTTGCAGGCCATCGGCGAAGAACTGGGATTAAATCCAATAAAAGTAAGAAAGCTGCTCATCACGGCCGGTGTGTATGAATCAGAAGTGGCGGAAAAAGTAAAAAACACTTTTGAAGAATACCGAGAAACACAGGACTACAAAACCTCCATACTCTCAACTGCAAACACCCTGAAACTCTCCAAAGCCTCAGTCACTTCGTACCTGCCTTATAAAAAAGGCGTGTACTTCTCCAGTACAGAGAAAGATAAGATTAGTGTCGGAGCAGAGCGGCAGCGGAGATACAGAGCAATGAAGCGGTGGAGGGCTGATCCGACAGAAGAGAACTTCTGGGGAGTGGTTGTGGCTTATGCTGGTGTGAAATTCAAAACCTACTCTGGGTTGCCATTCTCTTACGAAATTAAAAAAGGCAGAAGCGGCGAGTATACAAAAGAACTGTGGATTGACAGGCGGGAGAAGAGCAAGAGTCTGGCGTGGAGTTCAGTGCTGCTGGCGCTGAAGAATATTAAAGGAGAAGTGGTAGACCGCCCAAAAGCTCTGGGCGATATCCGGGGTGTGATTTACATTTATGGGATGTTCTATCGGTTCGGACTGATCGATGTTCCGGACAAGGTAAAGGAGAAGATGGGCCGTCCAAAAGACCGCAAAAAATAGGTTGCTATGTACAGAGTTGTGCGGTAATATGTGCCGTAACTGAGGATGTGAATCTCAGTTGGGAAGGATGGTAGCATTATAGAAAAATTGA
>OLNN01001916.1_pt1 | contig 15928 bp, 18 predicted proteins | sample 1672141 | NCBI WGS metagenome assembly OLNN01 (sample SAMEA3136652, study PRJEB25190) | human gut metagenome | biome: human gut; feature: human-associated habitat; material: faeces | place: Austria | collected 2013 | reverse complement strand
TCTGAGTAAGACACGGCCGGAAGGCAATGCATCGGACAGATGAAGCAGGAAAGAAGATAGAATGGAAGGTGTAACCGGGTCGCAAGACTAGAAAAGCCTGACAGACTGTCGGAAGCCCGTGACTTCAGCCATGGGTTCTTCACGAAACTGGTGAAGTGATAGAAGAAACCGCCGAAGACGAATTAAAAGATATTCGGAATGGAGCATTGTTCGATTTGGAAAAAGAGAAAAACTTCAATGATTTGTTAGAAGCGTACGAAAATGAAAAAAAAGAAAATTCTGATTTTTTGACAAAAGATAACGCGTAATACGGCAATAAAGCTTAGCAGCGAGACCGAAGGCCTCGCTTTTTTGCTGCATTTTCGCATCATTTTTCCAGCAAAATAAATTGTGAAAATTCAGTGAAAAAAAAATTTTCAAAAAACGTTACATTTTTATTTTTATTTTGCATATTAATTCTGCGGGCATAAAACAAGCCTTGAAAAAGCGGCGGCAAGATTAGGATGTCGCGTACAGTAGTGACGCGAGAGGAGAACTAAACGCCACTGCCAGAGAGCTGATAATACACCCGCACAAAAAACCGCCAAAGGCAATCTCCCATCCTCAGGAGACGGCTGAAGACTTTCCGAAAAAAACCGGAAAGCCGCATAAACAGCGGTTTTCAGGAACAAGTTGACACGAGGACACAGAATGGTCACAAAAAATTTCTTTTTTTTAAATTATTTTGCATATTATATATGATTGAAAAAATCAATCACTTAAAGATGAAGGCAAGCGAGTGAAAATGAGCTTCCCAAATCGCATATGTAAGCAACAAGCTGTTTACATATAACCGCAAATATGACCATTCCTCGTAGCCAAAGAAAAGGAGATGCGATGAAAAAAGTTTCAAGAGTCATTATAGGCGGAACACTCATAGCGCTTGGATGTGGATGTTTTCTTTATCCGAATTTCAGAGAATGGAATACTCAGCGCGAAGTCGAGTCTGTAATACACAAATTCGATGAGACTTACAGCAAAGGTATTGATTCTGATATTACATCAGAGCCGGTAAAGACATCTGATAAATCAGATTCTGACAAAAATGATACGGCAGACGTAACAGGCCAGCCGGCAAATGAATCTGATAACAAGTCAGAAACTGCTGATGACGACAAAGAAAAGACTGACACAGGCAGCAGCAAAAATAATACAGTGACAAATACTCCTAAACCAACGAGTCATGAACTTGCAAGTGAAGGAGATGACAACGCCGAAGCGGAACAGCAAACCGCAGGCAATACAGACAGCACTGAAAATACCTCTGAAGATTCAGAAACCGCTCTCTCTGGAAACACAGATTCGGATTCTGACGCATCAGATGATGAAGAAAGTGCTACCCGTCCATATCAAACTTTATATGGTGAAATGGAAAAGTATAACAAAGATTTGACCACAAACGGTCAGGACATAGTAGACGCATGGAGCTACGAGCAGCAGCCACTTGACCTTTCATCTGTAGACATTGATGAGGACAATCCGGTAATCGGATACATTGAAATCCCCGATATGAAGATTCGTCTTCCCTTAATGTTGGGGGCTTCAACAAAAAACCTTGAAAAGGGTGCAGCAGTTTTATCAGAAACCAGCATGCCGATAGGTGGTGAAGATACAAACTGTGTAATTGCGGGACACCGCGGATGGGAAGGAAGTGCATACTTCCAGTTTATTGAAAACATGAAAAAAGGTTCAAAAGTATACATAACAAACCCTTGGGAAACGTTAGTGTACGAGTGCACAAGCACACAAGTCATTTATCCCGACGACGTTCAATCCATCCTGATTCAACCAGGGAAAGACATGGTTACCTTATTTACATGTCATCCATATGTACTTGGAGGCGGCCCATACAGATACCTCGTATTTTGTGAAAGAGTCGACACCCAGAAACGGAAGGAAGCAGACGGAATATTAAACCCGGATGCGACAACTCCGGCACCAGCAGAAGAAGCAGATAATGTTGTGGTTACAGAACCTGAAGAAGCAGAGTCTTCAAACGACAGCACTTCTGAAAGCACTGATGAAGATTTAAGCGTAGAAAACCCGGCACAGACCCCGGGCAGCGATGACGATTTGTCAGTAGGTAAAGAAGAGCAGTCCACTCAGACTGAAGCAGGAACAGGCAATACTACAACGGACATATCGCCAACTCCTGCAGAAGAAACAACATTAGACGAAAATCTGGAAAATGACCCAGAGGTAAAAAAAGCAGAAGAAAGAGGCAAGCGCCTGCTTGCATTGGAACAAACCCTGAGGTATATGCTTCCAGTCGTCTTAATCGCTTTATCTGCGATAATTATTCTGTTTAGAGCAAATAGCAAGCCTAAACGAAGGAAAAGAAAAAGAAAAAATACGGTCAATAGAAAAACAAAACCAAGACCGAAAAAAAAGGAGAAATGAATATGAAATTTAATAAACTTTCTAAGACATTAAGTATGACTGCATTAACAGCAGCTATGGCAGTCGCTCCGGCAATCAATGTATTTGCCGCACCGGAAGATATTATCGATACAACAAAAAAAGCTTCCCTTACAATTCACAAATATGATATGACAGCTGCACAGCAGGACGGAATTAACGTAGACGAGTTCAAAGACAATGCAAACGGTAAGCAGGACGCAACTGCAGAAACAACATTTGCAGATTACGTAATCAAAGGTGTTGAATTTACATACGCTAAAGTTGGTGAAATCAATACAGAAAGCATCAACGGAAAAGTTGAAGTAGTATACGATGTTCCAAAGGAACTGGCTACAATCTTAAATCTTCAGAGTAAAGTCGGAAGAACAAATGACAAATATTCTTCTGATGAAATCAATGAAGCTATGGCAACAGCACTTGTTGACAATACAGCAACAAAAGGAAAACTGGAAGATTATATTAAGACAGCAGCAGGCGCAACAGCAATGCCTATGACAGATGCAAACGGTGTAACATCCGCTTCTAACCTGCCACTTGGTCTTTACCTGTTAGTTGAAACAAAAGTTCCAGCAAACGTTAACACAACTGTAGACCCGTTCTTCGTATCCCTGCCTATGACAGACAGAGAAGGTGAAGCTTGGTTCTATGATGTAACTGTATATCCGAAAAACCAGACAAACATTCCTGACCTTGACAAGCTGGTAAGACAGCATGATGATGCTGCATATTACAATCAGGCAGAATATCATAACACAGCAACAGTTTCCGAAGGTGACAAGATTGATTACATCCTGGTATCCCACCTGCCGAAGATTACCAGCAAAGCAACATATCTTACAAAATATGACTTTACAGATAAGATTTCCAAAGGTCTTGTATATCAGAGAGATATGACTATCTACTTCTATGACAACGAGACAGATGCACGTGCAAACAACACAGCAAACGCTGTTGCTACATGGAACCAGGCAAAAGAAAATGAAGTTGGAAAATTCAAAACAACATACAATGCAGCTTACGACAAAGCAAGTCAGGTAACAATTTCCATGACTGCTGAAGGTCTTGCAGATATTAATAAACAGAAAGCAGGAAGCCAGGAATCTGAATTCTCAGGAAGATGGATTGTTGTAGCTTACAGCACAGTAATGAGCCAGGACGATGCTCCAATCCTTGGTGATACAGGTAACACAAATGATGTAACACTGAAATGGCAGAGAACTAATATGGATGACTTTGATGAGCTGGAAGACAGAGCAAGAGTATTCACATATGGTATCCATCTGACAAAGAAATTCAAGAGCGACGACCCGAAGAAAGTTGGTGACCCAACAAAAGTTAACTTCGTTCTGTACAACAAGACAAACGGATACTATGTTAAAGCAACACCAGGCACAGGCCCGAACACAGGTGTTTACTTTGTAACTGATGGCACCCAGGTTAAGCAGGATGACGGAACAATTATCGATGATTATTCCAAGAGACCTCTGACAGAAGAAGGCGGTACAGTATTTACTCCTGGAGCAAACGGTACATTCATTATCAAAGGTCTTGAGGCTGATGAGTATGTTCTGACAGAGCTTCGTACAGATGCAGGCTTCAACCTGTTAAAAGAGCCTATCACCATCAATATCAAGTGCACAGAGGATGACTTCACACCATCCAAGACAACACTGTATGACAGCAAAGACAAAGCTGCTAACCAGAATAAGCACATGATTGAGACAAATGGCGCAAGAGCTAAAGCTACAGTTGATGGCAGCGATACAAAGATGGAGGAATCCAAAGTTACAGTTGAGGGCGAAAGTGCTAACACACTTGTATCTACTAACTCCCTCGTTGTAATGCAGGTAACAAATACACCTGGATTCAAACTTCCGGCAACTGGTGGTGCAGGTACTATTGCATTCACAGTAGCAGGATGTTCAGTAGCATTTGCAGGTATTGCAATCGCAACTAAGAAATCCAAAAAACATGATGAAAAATAATAAACGTTAAACGCAGGCTGGCTTCGCCAGCCCGCAAAAAAACGTTTTTGTGTCCAAACGATATAGAAGACCGGGCGGGAGCTATTAGGCGCCCGCACCGGTCTTTCTTTTTTGTTTAAGCACAACACGCCGTATTTCCGGCAAAAAATATATAGAAAAGGACACTATTTTATATGTTAAAGAAAATCGGGAAATTCTTATTAGTGCTTGTGGTACTCAGTATATCAATGGGACTTATACTATATCCATTTGTATCAAATTACCTTTTTGAAAACAGGGCAGACGGTATTATCGATACGGTAGAAAAAACAGCAGATGATGCGGATGAAGAGCAATATAAAGAAGAAATAGAAACAGCACAAAAATATAATGCGGAGCTTGCAACTGGCCATGTAGTGTTAAAAGACCCGTTCGTTGAAGAGAAACTTGACGAAGACGCAAAAGAATATAACTCACTGCTGAATATGGCAGATGGCGGTGTTATGGGATTTATCAAAATCCCGTGCATTGACGTATCACTTCCAATTTATCATGGTACATCGGCCGAGATACTGGAACTTGGAGCAGGACATCTGCAGGGTACATCCCTTCCAATCGGTGGAGAAAGTACTCATTCAGTAATCACCGGCCATACAGGTCTCAGCAGTGCAAAGCTATTTACAGACCTTACAGAGCTTGAAGAAGGTGATATGTTTTTTCTGCACGTTATGGGAGAAAAGCTTGCCTACAAGGTAGACCAGATTTCAGTCATCCTCCCTGAAGAAATGGATAAGCTGACGATTGAAAACGGCAAGGATTACTGTACACTTGTAACATGTACACCGTATGGAGTTAACACACATCGTCTCCTGGTCAGGGGAGAGAGAACAGAGTACACAGAAGACAAAGAGGAAGAAGCCGGAACAGAAGTAAAAAAAACACAGTCTAAATGGATGGAAGAGTATACAAAATCAATCATTATCAGTTCATCCGTTCTTGCAGTCATGCTTATCGTACTTCTGATATGGCGACATTTCGCAGGCCGCAGACGCCGAAAGAGACGTAAGAAAAAACAAACAAGAAATAATCAAAAACGAAGGAAAAAGAAAAAGAAAACAGGAACAGGGAAAGGTGGTGTAAATGTCAAAAAAAAGAAAAGAACGAGTAAAGAGCCTGGCTGATGCCAGGCTCTTTACAAAAAGAATAATCGCTATAATGTTAATTGCAGTTATGCTGATGTCTGGTGCGATACCGATGCCGGTGGAAAGTAATCCGGTCCAAGTGCAAGCTGCAGCAAAATATCCTGTATTACAAAAAACAGGGACATTAAAGATTGGACAAAAAGCAAGGCTGACATTAAAGAATGCTATTAAAAATCAGATTAAATGGTCGTCTGACAATGAAAATATTGTGACAATCAACAAAACCGGGTATGTATATGGAGTTAATAACGGTATTGCAAACGTAACAGCCGAATACAAAAACAAAAAATACACATGCAGGATTACTGTATTGGAAGTTTCAATAAGCCAACCTACAGCGCATCTTGGTGTTAAAAAGTCTGGAAAATTAAGCCTGAAAAATGCTTATGGCAGTATTAAATGGAGCACTTCAGATAAAACGATTGTATCTGTAAACAGTAGTGGAACTGTGCGCGGCGTAAAAGAGGGTATCGCAACAGTCACGGCGACAAACCAAGGCAGTCAGTATACATGCCGTATTACAGTCGTTGACATAAATAAGCAAACGAACCAGGCTATCAACGACCTGATAAAAACAGCACAGAATGAAATTGGGTATCGAGAAAAACGTTCAGTTAAAAACCTGGACAGTAAAACGGCAAATGCCGGATATAACAATTACACAAAATATGCCAGGGATGTCGACAACTATTATCAGGGTGACCCATGGTGTGCAATATTTATCTCGTGGTGTATGAAGGAAACCTATGGATTAAACACCGCAAAGAAAATATTAAAAGACTGGCCATATGTGGCATGCAAATATCTGATGTGGTATCTTCCGACATACAAGACACCGAAAAAAGGCGATATCGTCATATTTTATACAGATGGTGGATATAACCATACGGGAATTGTGACAAAAGTACAGGGGCCAAGATTTTGGACAATAGAAGGAAATACCAAAAAAGTGAATGAAGTTGTTTCCAATGGATATTGCGTATGCGAAAAAAGTTATTATCTTAAAAGCGTTCCAAGGGTAAGGTTCTGCCGGCCAAATTATCAATTGGCAGTCTAATTAAAAACATAAAAAAAGGAGCCTCTTCTTACGAAGAGCGCTCCTTTTTGTTTAGTCGTCATCTCCTTTCTTTTCTAAAACGCCAGCCCGGACGGCTATGAAATAAATCAAAAAGCCGGCTACTCCAAGCTTCAACAGCACACTGAAAAACGCGCTGTAGAAGCTCAGGTCCAGCATGAACAATACCGCAAAGAGCGGCTTGTTCTTCCGCTGACTTGTCAGCATGCAACATGCCAGCACGGGCAGAAACAGCCCAAACCAGCACTTTCCTCCCCACTCCGGAGAGTTAAGGAAGAGCATTGCTGCCGCGATTGCAGTCACAAGGTGCAATACCTTACGACCAAAACTTTTTTCACCAGTTACCAGAGCCTTTATAACATATCTCATGTTATGGCCCTCCTTTCTTTGCTAAACTTATTTAATAGTTACTTTATATAAATCCACCCACAAACGGGCTTCATAAAAAAAGTAAATCTATAACGGCCGTTTCCCTGATTATTTTTACGGCCTTAAAGGGAAAAGAAAGAGAGGTAAACTCCTAAACAAAAATAAGAATTTCCTCTCTTTATCGAATTTAAGATATGTACTTATAAGATGACAAAAAAAATACAAAATAAAAATCACTTTCCATGTTTTTCCAGCATACTAAATATGAGAACAAAAAACACAGGAGTGATTTTATGGGAGATAATAATATTGAGACAATTGATTTAAATAAACCCGGCATAATTGATATGGATTTTTTTATCAGAACAGAAGAACAGGCAAAAGCAATCAAGAAAACATGTGAAGCAGCCATTAATATTATAGGTAAATCGGTAAGGGAAATGGTCAACCTGGCAGGGCTTGACTCCGTAGACTTCGCGCTCTTTAATATAAGCGCAGTAAAACAGAATATTGAGGAAAATCCGAACAAGCTTCCGGGGCTGATGATATTTGCGGGAAGTGATGATACATACGAATACAGCATTTCAGCGACGCCAAGCTATTCAGGTAAAAATGAATACCCGGAAGAGGTGATGGCACTGCTGCTGCGGAAGAATATAGAAAATCCGATAGACGATTTCTGCGTATTCAATTTCAATGATAAGAAATGGGTAAAAGCAGACTTCGCGGCACATCTTGGGCTGACAAGAGAGCAGTACGACCTGTTCTTAAAAAACCAGGAAGACCCAAGACTGCCGCTATTTAACATATATAAAGATTTTCATGGCCCAATGTCGAATGAGGAATTTGACGAGTTCTTTGAGATAAACCAGCAGATAGTGGAACTGCATGAACTGACACGGTATTATACTGATTTTGATTACTTTCTTATGAATAATGGAATCATTGCGCTATGTCCGCTGCCGGAAGATGTAAGTGATGGCTTGTCAGTAACATATGAAGATGGATATTACAGCCTTAATATCACGACAAAAGGCAAAATTTTAAAGTCTATCGCAAAAATAAGTGATGTTGAACAGATGGCAGCGGTGCTGTCAAACTTTCTTGATAGAAAATTTCCGAAAGATATGCTATCGTTTGTCCCTCTGTCACTAAGCACTGCCGCTGTCATACATGATTCAGGAGTGTGTGAATATATGCATCCGTCAGATGAGCCTAACAACGCACAGATAAGCGATGAAGAACGGAAAAACTTCAAAATGTATATTGAAGCCTGCACGCATGCAGCTCATGCTATGGCAGAACAGCTTCAACCGAAAAATATCAATACAATAACAATTCCAGATAAAGAATAAGGAGACAAAAATATGAGTAAAAAAAATGACAACGACAACATTGAAACAATCAACCTGACACCAAGAAAAGGAGTAATTGATTTAAGCTTTTTTGACGACCTGACAGACCAGCTGAAGTTTAAGACTGAAATCTGTGAAACGACAAGGGATTTCGTAAAAGACGCCCTGGAAGATGCCGTGTCAAGGTCTGATATTGGCCATGTGGATTTGAGTATGCAGGATGCAAGCGAATTTGAAGACGGCCTGGAGTCTGACGACAACAGACTGAACGGGGTCGTATACTCCGGCGAAGATGACAAATATACATATTTTGTCTCTGTCATGATGGGATATGACGACGAAATGGGAGAAGACGAAGAAGAGGATTACAGCGACTTTGAGGCAATGCTTGATGATGATTACGATGATGAAGGCTACGATGAAGACGTTGTTGATGCCCCTGATTCCACATGCGTCTGTCTGATAAGAAGTGAGAAAGAAAACAAAACCGTATGCCAGCAGTTTGATTTTGAAAAAGAGGAATGGGTTCACCTTGATTATGAAGATTTCACCGGACTGACATCAGACCAGGTATCAATCCTTTCAGCGGGTGATGACCCTGTAAAATCAAACATCCTGATGATGTACCGCAATGAATACGGCAATATTGACGACAAAGATTTCAATAAAGTCTGCGACGACAATAAAGCAATCATTGAACTGTTCAGACGTGCTGACCGCTTTACTTACCTTACCGTTTTTGACAAACACAAGCTTGTCCTGCTGCCTAACAGCAATTATGACGGCGGCATGGTCACCTATGAAGATGGCTTTTACTGTCTGTGTTCAAGCTTTTTGTGTGAACCGTTAAAAAAAGTATACAAGACAAAAAACATTGACGATATCCTCCTTACTATGGCGAACATCTTTGATAAGTGCTTCTACGAAGACACAATTGCGGTAGTCCCGCTGTCTGACCTTGCATTTGCCGTATTCCGTGGAAGCGGCAATATTGAAATATTCTTCCAGAACACCGGAAAAGAAAGAAGCGAAATGACCGCGCAGGAGCAGGCGGTTGTTGAAGAGTATATCTGTAAAATTAACAGTTTTACAGACAGTTTATAATCGTGAGAAAAAGTTTAGCTATTGCCAGCATCGCAGCGATTGGAGGATGCTCCCTTATCGCTGCTTCTGCTGCTAAACCACCGCTGATGGTGCTGGCATATAAATCTTCAAGCTTTGCTGCCGATTATGACAGTATCACTGATAAAGACTTAATATCCGGAAAATGGCGCGGCGTGCTTGACGACGAAAACACAGAACTGTCGTTAAACAAAGACGGAGGCCTGAAAGCCGTATACAACCACAAAAAAGAAAATGGAAAATGGGATTTAAAAGAAGACCAAGACCGCCTGGAGATTGAGATAGGTGATAAGAAATATACATTTACGTATGATAGAACGCAGGACGCAATACTCTATGATGGAAATTACATATTCAAAAGGCTGAGTGACATTGCCGAAGATGACAATAATGCGGAAGTAAGGATTGATGCCGTAAGCAGTGAATTTCTGGGGAAATGGAAGGCTGTAAATATTGAAAACACAAAAGGCGAGATATCGGTGTACCCTGATGTCTTAAAAACAACAACTGTAACACTTGAGATATCAGAGAAAAAGGCGGATAAAACCACCGGAAACAGGGCTGGCGATTTGAGTATGGATTTGAAAATCCATGGAGATACCGATAAGTCAACTATTTCCGGTATCAGCTCCACGTTTACAATGGGCGCCATCACATTCCAGATAGCAAATCCGATTGAATCAAGTATAATCGAAACCGGCAAGCGGTCGGATGGAAAAGTATTCATACTCGAAAATGGAATGCTTAGCATGACGCTGACGGATGGGGAAAATAGAACAACACTTTATATGACGAAGGAATCAGAAGAATAGCTTTGGCTGTTCTTCTTTTTTTTTATTCTACCGTAAATCTTTCATATTATTTATGTACATATTAACGCCTTAAAAAAGGCCATAAAAAAGAAAGGAATGTATGTATTATGAAGAAAGCAAACGAAACCACAAAAAGCACAACAAAAAAAGTAACAGGAATGCTGATGGCATTATTTATGCTTATCTGTGCAATTCCTGTGCCTGCAGCCGCGCCAAACAACTTCGTCATCTCAGATAACGGAATTGTCGGGGGCTGGACACGTGAAGACATGGTCATCGGAGACTGGGAATGCCCGGCTGCCGGTGTATCTATGACAATCAATAAGAAAGGAGGTTTTGTTTCATCTTCAGCTGCTGGATGTACTGGCGGAAAATGGCTTCTTGAAGATGATTTCCTCACCCTGAATTCTAAGGCAGGTGACAGTAAAATGTTTGCATGCAAGGGTGAGACACTTGAAGAGGTCGGCGGTGACTGCCTTGTCTTTTACAGTAAAGATGAGTTAAAGAAGCCGTCAACTGCTGCAAAGAAAATTTCCGTACCCAAATATGCTGGATACTGGAAGGCTTCAGAGGTGACATCTAAGGATGAACTGAGATTCACAAAAATGTTCATATCTGTCAGCAAAAAAGGCAAAATGAATATTTATATGCAGCAAAATTTTGGCGTCACTAAGCGTGTTGCCAAAGCCGTTAAATTAAAACTGTCTAAGAAGAAAGACTGCGTATCATTTAAGACACGCATCAATGGAAAGACAGTGAAAGGTGTCGTCTATTTAGATAGAGGCACTGCTTATGCCATCATTGATGGTGGCAGAACGGCAATCCGTTTTGCGCGAAGCTCCAAAGCAGAGCTCCGTGCAGCAACTGCATCCAAGTAAGCACCCAGAGACTGCGTAAGCAGTCTCTTTTTTTTATTCTTCTTTTTCGTTGTCATATTATTATTGCAAACAATAATGTACCCCTCTTTGAGGGAGAGAAAGAAAGGGAAAAGAACTATGAAAAAATTGATGAAAAAAATGATGGTCATGATTATGGCCATCGCAATGGCACTGACAACCGTAACACCGGCATTCGCAGCAGCTCCGCAGGGATACACAATCACCTCAGGCGGTGTATGTAGCAGCCGTCGCGCTTCTGACCAGATTGTTGGTTCTTGGGCTGGCAATTATGGACGAATGGTGGTCTTTAAAGATGGACGTTACGTCGCTATGTTCGGTTCCTCAATGCATGAGGAGACCGGAATGTGGGAATTTGATGGCCGAAACTGTCTTATGCTGTACCGCGAAAATGAAAATGTCCTGCTGTATTACAGTAACAAGACACTTCGCGGAACAGTAAATGGCAGACGTATCGTCTTCTATGATGACACTAAAGCCATGCTGCCAGCTTATAACCACAAAGCCAAAGCCAAAGATTTCACTGGCTTCTGGCGGGTTAAGACGGTAAGCAGTGGAAGCGCCATTGCTGCACCTTCTAAAGAAATGTACGCTTACGCTTATGGACGTAAGATGTGCATGTCTTGGAATGACTTCAATGGCTCCAATGAAGAGAGCCGTAGTATGTCGTTCACAGTAAAGAATGGTGTCGGCAAATTTTCAGTACGTTTTGGCGGAAAGAAATATTCTGCCAAAATGTATAAGCTTATGGACGGGTCTTTGTATGTAATTTATACATACAAAAAGACAGAAATTGCAGCACGTTATGTAGCTGCAGTTGATAAGTCCTTGCAGTAACATTTTTTTATAAGGAAGCTTCGGCTTCCTTTTTTTATTGTTTTTTGCTGTTATTTTTGCAGATTGGTTTGCTGTTTTGTCTGCATGGATTGGACAAAAAAACGTAATGATATTGGCTGACAGAAGGCTGAGATTTGCCATGTAAAAAAGATGACGGCTAGTTTGAGATTTCTGTCCGGCTGACGCCGGAATAAATGCTGCTGGCTGAAAAAGCAAAACGCAATTTTGCGATGCAGTCCAGGCTGCAAGCCTGGCGCGGGGTGTTTGCGGGGCGCGAAGCCCCGCATATATTTGCCCGCTGTTCGCCGTGTTTTGCTGCCGGCAAATTTTTGCCAGCAAAAAAAATCGCAAAAAATATACCCTTTCTCTAAAAATTCGGCATATTGTATGTAATTACAAAAAAACCAAAAAACAAGGAGGAAAAATAGTGAGAAAAAAAATCTTATCAATAGCGCTCGCGGTGATGATGGCAATTCCGACGATGCCTGTAATGGCGGCCAGTGACAAAGATGTGCTTGGCGACTGGTATGCAAATATTTACGGTGTAGGAATCCAAGTTACGTTCCGAAAGGGTGGCTCATATTTAATCTCTATGGACGGAGTCAACAACGGAGACCCGGAGGAAGGAACCTGGAAGATGACAGGTGACGCAATCACACTTGACGAGGGAGAAGAAAATTCAATGAACCTGACAGTGAAAGACAACAGCATCTCTGCGGACAACGGTGAATTCACGCTGTCAAGGGAGGAAACGGAATATGACGGATATACTCCTGCGGGAGTAGTAGATGCAGATGAAAAAGACTTTGACGGAATCTGGAAGGCTGATTATGTATCAACAGGAAACATTACAGCCCCGGTTGACGTATTCGGCATTTCCGGAGTGTTTATCTCCGTAAAGTCAGGAAAGCTGGAGCTGTTTCTCAATAGTGATGTCTATGAAAAACCGCTTGATGCAGAAGACCTGACAGTGGAATTTAAAGATAATACATGTACATTTACTTCTGAAAAAGATGAAGAAAAAAACGCTGCTGGCAAAGATGATACTAGCAGTGATGACGATGATGAAGCAACAGACACTTCCGTAAGCGGAACGCTCCAGATGCAGGAAGACGATATGGTCAAAATGACAATCGACACCGGCGGCAGCGATATGGTATTCTACCTGGAAAAGAGCGATGCGGTTGAAATGAAGGCAGCTAAGAGAGCAGCTGAGGAAGAGGCCGAGGCTGCTGATGAAGAGACCGAAACCGAAAAAGATACAGAAAAAGAGACAAAAGAAGAAACAAAAAAATCTGAAAAATAGTTGCCGGCAGACGCTGGCCTGGTATGCCGATTTTGGCAGGAAAGAGAGTGAAACATGACAGAAGATGGACTGAAAAGCGTAATTGTTAAAGTAGGACTGACTGCGTTAGTGTTAGCGTGCGTGGGAGGTGTAAGAGATAAGCCTTCCGATAACCGTAATACCACTGTGCAGGTTGTTGAAGCGGCTGATGAAAGCATTGATAAAGAAAGTGAAAGCTGCAATGATGCCATTGGAACATATTGCGGGTTTGTTAATGGAAATGCGGCCAAGTTAAATCTGATGAAAAACCAAAAATTTTCAATGTCTGTCAGCGATAACAACAGCAAGAGGCATACCACTACAGGAGAGTATTCTATTGCAAATGAGACACTGAACCTGAAAGAAGAGTCAGGAAAAAAATTTGCCCTCGCATTTGACGGCAAAAATGCAATACTAAACACTGGAGAAACATACATGTTATTTTCTGCTGATGCAGCTGCGGGAAACGCAGAGCAGGCGTAAGCCTGCCCTGCGTTTTTTTTTGCCGTTTTTCATTTAACAGCCGGCTCGTCATATTAATTACGTCGAATTATTAATTTTTTTATGTCGATTAAATCGACAAGAAAGAGAGGAAAAAATGAAAAAATTTAACAAAAAAATGGGAAATTTTAAGGGTTTTGCTATCGTCTTTGCACTGATGGCACTGGTGGCTGGTGGTGCCGCTCGAATGGGAGCTGTTGCTGGTGATTACATAGTCGCCGTGCAGGCAGCCCAGCAGGCCGAGGACAGCATGAGTGGAGTTGCCGGAGCCTACTACGGTTTTGTCAACTGCCGCCCCGCTACACTGACACTCCAGCAGAACCAGAGGTTCTCAATGTCCATTCAGGGCAGCGAGAATCAGACCCGTGCGCTTGCAGGAGAGTACTCCGTCGTAGACGGAACTCTGAATCTGCAGGATGAAGAGTCAGGAAGAGAATTTGTTCTTGCCTTTGACGGCGAGAACGCCTCTATGGATGTCGGAGAGGTATCTATGAGGTTCTCTGCTGACCCAAGCCGTGCAGCAGCCGGAATGTTTCCGGTTGCGTAATCCGTTTCTTTCAAGGAGGCTTTGCCTCCTTTTTTGTTTTCCAAAAAATTCAGCATATTGTAATAACTACAAAAAAAATGGAGGAAAAAATAATGATAAAAAAAGCAAAGAAATGCTGCCTGCTTACAGTTGGCGCGCTTGGCCTGGCTGCAGTTGTGGCGACAGCAGTAATATTAAAAAAAGAAGACATTGAATTTGATGAATGGTGCAAATCCAGAAAATAAGAGGTGATAACTATGTTTACAGCATTGTTTGTAATTTTTGCAATATGTGTTTTTGGAGATTTGCTATGGCTGTGTATTAAGCTTGCATGGAGTGTCTGGAAGGTTGTCCTGACGCTTGTCTGCCTTCCACTGCTGATTGTTTTTATGGTGCTTGGCGGCATGATGGCTCTGGCGCTGCCGTTGTTGGTGGTTGTCGGAATTGTAGCGATTATTGTTTCAATTTTCAGGTAAGGAGAAAAAATAATGAGAAAAATATGCAGAACAATATTGGCTGCCGGATTGATGGCTTGTATGATGATGCCGGCCGTAAATGTAATGGCAGCAGACAACATCGTCGGAAACTGGCAGGCTGATGAAGCCGGAGTCGGATTCGCAAAGATATCTGCAAGCCTTGTCGGGCTGGACGGGCTTTGTATCAACATTAACGAAGATAATACTGCCGATATAATCTTCGCCGTGGACGGAGATGAGACAAAGGCAGTTAAAAACGTAAAAATAGAAGAAAAAGAAGGGGAAAAATATTTCGATGTCAAGATTCCAGATGCCGATTCTCCATCGCTCTCGGAAGGCCAGAAAAAGCTCGCTGAGATTGCTGAGAAATTCGGGCTGGAAGGATTTGGGAATATTGCAGTTGATGACGATGGAAGGCTGAAGATTCAGGCTGAATTTGAAAATTTCGATGCAGATTTGTATCTCTCCAGAATTGAAGAGCAGCCATATCTACATTGCTGGGACAGACTTCCGTCGGAATTTCCGGAAAAATAAACGTAAAAGTAGCAGGCAAAGCCTGCTGCTTATTTTTTTGCTGATTTTGCATATTGTATGCAATGGAGGTGATGACGTATGAGGCTGATGAGACGGACAAAACAAGGCCTTACCGCTGCGGCAGTGCTCGCCCTGATTTCAGGCGGCGGCGTGACCGTGTTGACAAATAATGCGATGACTCACCAGATTGACCAGATGGCGGCAGAGTATGGAATAGATTTAAACACAGCCGAGACAGGCCAGATGTTAACTAATACATTCAAATCTTCGTATGCCAAGGCATGCGGGGTGCTTTCGCAGTTTGGGATAGTCCCCGAAGACATTGCAAAAAAGGCAGCAAAAGAAGCGGCAAATTTTTCAGCGAATATGTATAATGCGATGCCTGACGGGCAGAATGTGCAGAATCAAATGCAGAACGCTCTGACTGCTCCGCACAGATAAATCTGGCGGGTTCCCAAAAGAGAACCGGCTAGAC
>OLNN01001898.1_pt1 | contig 16057 bp, 10 predicted proteins | sample 1672141 | NCBI WGS metagenome assembly OLNN01 (sample SAMEA3136652, study PRJEB25190) | human gut metagenome | biome: human gut; feature: human-associated habitat; material: faeces | place: Austria | collected 2013 | reverse complement strand
TCCGAGCACCTGATTGTCCGGGTTGGTAAGGACATCCGCCACCGGCGCGAAATCCACATTGAATCCGAGTGCCGCAAGATAGCTGCCGATCGTGCTTCCCGCATTGTATGCATTCTGCACATCCCCGCTCGCTCCTATATCGCTCATATTGCCGACGTCCGTCACCCCGAAGGCATCATTGCCGGCGATGCGCGCGACACTGCCGCCCTCTTCGTCCACACATAAAAATACCGGAAGTCCGGTGCGCTCCCTTGCAATCTCCTGCATATTGGAGAGCATGGTGGTCGTCTGCTCCGGGTCGGTGAGGTTGTCTGCCATATACACAATTCCCCCCACCGGACGGCTCTGGTAAGCTTCCTTTGTGGTGTCCCCCGCAGCCGTCACACCGCTTGCATATCCGGTCAGCGCATTCGGCGTAATCACAAACATCTGCGCGATCTTATCCTCAAGCGTCATCTGGGACACAAGCTGCGCCGCCTGCTCCTCCACCGGATCGGTCTGTACTTCCGTCTGCGGCTGCTCCGTTACTTCCTCCGTCGCCGCGACATTCTCTCCCGGCAGCTCGGTTCCGTCGGTACCTTCATTCTGTCCGCCTCCCTTTGGCAGCAGGCGTCCCACAAGAAATACTCCTCCCGCGACCAACACGAGCAGGATCAGCACGACTATCACACACACAATGACCGCACTTTTCGTATCTTTCTGTCTTCTCTGACGTCTCTCTTCCTGATTCATATGCTTCCTCTTTCCAGGTGTTCTCTTTTTCTATGGTCTGATTATAGCAAATCTTTTCCGGAACCGAAAGAGCTATTTTTCCCTTAAGCCTACGCCGGCACCGTGGATACCACCAGACTCATCTCTCCCTGCATCTCCACCTCGCCGAATCCGCACGGTAAAATAAAGTGATCTCCCTTTTTCACCGGCTGGCCGTTGACGATACCGCTACCTTCCAGCACAGACATCAGCAGGAACGGATGATTCTGTGCAAAACTGCATGTTCCGTTGACATCCAGCTTGTAAATCTGATAGTATCCGCAGGCGTACAGCTCGTTCAGCCGGTTCTCCGGCAGTCCGAGTGCAGACGTTACACTGTCCTCGACGGATTTCGCCGGAACGGTGATCACGTCGATGCTCTTCTCAATGTGAAGCTCTCTCGGCCTGCCGTTCTGCAGTCTGTCATAATCGTACACACGGTAGGTAATATCGCTGTTCTGCTGTGTCTCCAGGATCAGAAGCCCGCCCTTGATGGCGTGGACGGTTCCCGGATCAATCTGGATAAAATCTCCCTTTTTCACCGGAATCTCGCGGATAAATTCGCTCCAGCGTCCCTCGTGGATCATGGAGGCAAGCTCCTCTTTCGTCTTCGCATTGTGACCGATCACGAGCGTGGCGTTCTCGGGCGCATCCATAATGTACCAGCACTCCGTCTTGCCGAAAGAACCGTTTTCATGTTCCTTTGCATAGGCGTCATCCGGGTGTACCTGAATACTCAGATCCGCCTTCGCATCGATGATCTTTGTCAGAAGCGGGAAGCGGTCGTAGGCGAGGTTCCCAAATACCTCCGGGTGCTCCTCCCACACTTTTGACAGCTTCATGCCGGCGTACACACCGTTCCTGATGCTGCCGTCGCCGTTCGGATGTGCGGAGATGCCCCAGCACTCGCCGATGTCGTCACCCTCCACCGGATAGCCGAACTCCGTTCTAAGCCGGGTACCGCCCCAGATATTGTGCGTGCACACCGGATCTAAAAATAAGATTTCTTTTGTTGTCTGATTCATTGTCAACATCCTTCCATTCGTCTCGATTATTTTCTGATACCAGAAAGCGGAATCCTTCACAATCCGCCTCTGGCTTGCAAAATCCACATAAACAATGCCAAACCGCTGCTTGTATCCGTCCGCCCACTCGAAATTATCCAGGAAGGTCCAGAGGAAATAGCCAGCTACATTGGCGCCCTCATCATATGCCTTCTGCATCGCCCCGATATAGGAATCCAGGAAGGTAATGCGGTTCGGGTCATGTACCCTGCCGTCACTGCTCACCATATCATGGCAGGACATACCGTTCTCCGTAATGTAGAGCGGCAGCGGATAGCGCTCCGTCAAAAACTTAATGCCGTAGTAAAACGCCTCCGGCGTCACCGGCCAGTCCGATCCCGTCTTCGGGAACCCCGGCGCACGGTCTACAAATTCCGGCTCGCCGTCTGCGCCGGCGCGGACGTAGTACCCATTATATATATTCTGTCCCATAAAATCAAGCGGCTGATAGATCAGCTCCATATCCTCCTGTGTGATCTCCGGAAGATACGGCGCAAATTTTTTCAGCCCCTCCTCGGGGTAATGTCCAAGGAATACCGGATCGGAAAACCACGATACATTCCAGGTCCAGTTATCGATCGGATTGTAAAATCCGAAATACACCTTTTTCGCCGCCTCAATGTCCTCCGGCCGGTCGGTGTACGGATATGCCACGCCGCCGGTCGGAGCGAAACCGATCTTGACCGGTCGGACCGCATATCTGCGCAGGTTGATGACCGCCTGCCCGTGCGCCATCAGAAGATGATGCGCCACCAGAAACGTCTGCGCCACGGGAAGTTTCACGCCCGGAGCATGGACACCGCTCAGATGTCCGAGGCCGACCACGCACTGCGGCTCGTTGATCGTAATAAAATATTCGCAGATATCACTGAAATTCTCGGCAACCACCTTCGCATATTCTCCGAACCACTGTACTACGTCCGGATTCTGCCAGCCGCCCCGCTCATAAAGCGCCTGCGGGAATTCCCAGTGAAACAGTGTCAGATACGGTGTGATGCCGTTCTCCTTCATCGTGAGAATCATATCACGGTACATGGCGATCGCTTTCTCATTCACGCGCCCGGTTCCCTCCGGCAGAATCCGCGCCCAGTTCAGTGAAAAACGGTACGCCCGGATCCCCAGATGCTTCATCAGCGCAATATCTTCTTTATAATGATGCATATGATCGCAGCTTGTGTCTGCATTCTGATGTTCAAACACCCTGCCGTCCGCCGCAAACATATCCCAGACGCACGCGCCTCTGCCGTCCGCCGCGTCCGTTCCCTCTACCTGATAGGCGCTGCTCGCAACACCCCACACAAAATCCTCTCGAAACATTCTTATAACCTCCTGCTCCTGCAATCGCAGTGTCTCTCTCTATCTTCCAACATTTTTTCTGATTTTGCAATGCTTTTGCACGCATATTCTGCAAAATAGGCTGTCTCTTGCCGTCAGTCTCTTCCTCTTCTCCCCGTCGCAATCACGGACACCAGATAAAACGGAACCGCATCGTCCTCATGCGTCTCTGCGAGGCGGATCGTGACGATGTGCCGCCCCTCTTTTCCGTGCTCTAAAAGTGTCGCAAGCTCCAGTTTATCTCCCCAGGTCTCATCAAAGGTTCCGTCCAACACGCACGCCGTCTCAGGGTTCTCATCCACCACTGCTGTGGCAATGGGTGCAGGTCCGTCCTTCACTCGGCGGTATTGCACGGCGGCACCGGTTCCCCGGAAAGTGAACTCCAGATAAGCTCCTTTTTCTCCGGCGCTCCATCCGTTACGGAAAATATCCGTGATGTCTCTCTGCGGTGTCATATCTTCTTCAAAACCGCTCTTCTCCGGTGTGGAATTAAAATATTGTAGTCTCACGCAATGCTCATAGGCATTCTCTGTCAGCGGGGCCAGGAAAATTTCCTGCGGCTCTTGCGTTTTATCATGGATTACCTTTTCCAGGAAATTCGTGATCACAGATGCCATGAATTCATGACCAAGATCATTGGGATGGAGAAAATCTGCCGTAATCTTCTCTGCCGGCAGTCTTCCGGCCGCCACAGCGGGATAGATGCTGTTCTGCATACTGATGCAGGGCAGATCATAATGTCTCCCGATCTGCGCATGATAGTATGCAGCACTTTTACCGGTATCATAATAGACATTATGGATCAGCACCATTGCCGGTGCGCTCGCACTGCCATAAATCTGCCTCACCAGACCTTCGTAGGTCTCACAGAAATGCGGCGTACTGTGATCGTTCACGGAAAATTCTACAAATACCAGATCCGGTAGCCGCTGAAGCAGGTCTTCCTGTACTCTCGCCGCGCCGAACTGGGAATCGGTAGCTCCGATTCCGGCGTTCACATAATCAAATTCCGTATTGGGAAATACCTTTTTCAGCCAGCCAAATGTCCTTGCCGCATAACATTTTTCCGGATCCGTAGCGGAAAATCCCTGGGTAATGGAACCGCCGATAAATCCTACCGTAAGCCGCTCTCCTTTGGCTGCACGGTTCATAAAACCTTTCAGTCTGGTCAGGTTGCCCCGGTTCAGGATTCCGGCTTCTTTATCAATGATGTTCCCCGCACTCTTGCGGTTCTCATAGATGCTGTTTTCCAGAGTGCAATAACGTTTCGCCTTGTTTTTCAGAGTCTTGCCGATGCGGAAAATTTCCTCCGGGCGGTATCCTCTGGACTCCAGATAATAAATGCCGCTGTACAGGTTGATCGATACATCGGGGTATTTATCTCCGATCATAGCTTCGAACATGATCATAATATGACCGATCTTCTCCGAAGCAGCTTCCACATGATTGTCCAACAGCAATAGGAACTCATCCTTTTTCACATGGCACACCATTTCCTGTCCCTTCAGGTGCTTTTGAATGTGCGTCCCCAGATGGTACAGAAGGCTGTTTTTCACTTCCTCACTCATCTTCGCGGAAATCTCATCGTAATCCCGGATGCCCAGAAATACCTCTGCATACTGACCGTCCTGCCAGGGCAGGATCTGTTCCAGTTTTATCGAAAAGCTTTCCGTTGTCTCCATTCCGGCAATGTCCGGTTCCGGCTTTTCTGTATCCTTTTCCCGCTCCCTGACATTCCCTGCATATTCTTCATGGTTCAGGTAGCTTTCCATCATCCGCGTCATAGTAGACAGAATTTCACTTTCCGTTTCTGTCCACTGACGTCCTTTATAATATTTCTCCAGCTCCTGCCAGAAACCGGTCTCCCGGTCTGTTCCTTTCCGTTCTGAGGTATAATCGACATAATTATAGTTCTTGTCGTACACGCTGAATGCATTTTTGCCGCTTCGTTTTACCCGGTACAGCGCCTGATCCGCTTTTTGATACAGTTCCTCATAAGAGGAAGCATCCTCCGGATATCGGGAGATTCCCATACTTAAAGTCACTCGTCTGCCTGACAGCTGGATCTGATCCGCCATACGGGATATTCTCTCTGCTGTCTCCACAGCGTGCTGTCCCACATTTTTCCCACGGCAGAATACACAAAACTCGTCTCCACCGATGCGGCCCGCATAATCCTCCATGCCTGCACTGATCAAAATCGTATTTGCAATTTTGATCAATACTTCATCACCGTATAAATGTCCGCAAGTATCATTGATCGTTTTAAAGTCATCAATATCAATGATGAGAAAAGCTCCTTCTGTGTCATCGGCCTGCCGGATATGCTTTTCCACCAGCTTACGCATTTTCGCTTTATTGTACAGATCTGTCAGGGAGTCCCTCTCTGCCTTCTGTTTCAACAGCTCCTGGTTCTTTTTTTCTCCTGTAATATCAAGCGTCTTCCCCATGATCTTATATGGCTTATGATCCTTATCATAGACCGGAATCCCTACATAACGGAACCAGATAAAGGCAGACTCATCACTGACCTGACGTACCTCATAGCTGATATGCTCGTCGCCCCGGTCCATTGCGGCGCAGAATTCATCAAAAGTCGCCCAGTCATCCGGATGTACAAATCCCCAGTTATGCATCTGTTCCTGATAGTTTTCGATGACCATGTTGGTGGTATTCCACTTTCCTCCAAGCTTTCTGGAAAGCACATATTTTTTTGAAGCAATTTCATACTCCCACAGCGCACAGTCGGAATTGTCCTCGGTAATCTTCCTCCTGATACGTTCTTCTGCCAGTTCTCTTTCCAGTTCTTCGATTCTGGCATATAATTCCTCTTTTTCCATCATACGCTGTCTCCATCACTTAAAAAGGACCCGCTCATCGCGGGTCCCTCGATTCTATCTTCTGCCTTCTTCTGTATCGCTTGTTGTGACCACGCTGTGTTCTTTGATATAGTCAACCACTTCGTCAATGGTCGTGAATGCCAGTCCTACATAACTGTCTGCTGCGCCATAGTAAATGGCGATCCTGCCACTCTCGGAATCATGGATGGTAGCGCAGGGGAAGCATACATTCGGCACGAATCCTCTCTCTTCATACCATTCTTCGGGAGTCAGAAGGAAATTCTCGCAACGATATTTTACGATGGACGGGTTGTCAATATCCAGGATCGCTCCACCGATGGAATAGACATAACCGTTACAGGTTCCGCTGACGCCATGGTAGAATAACAGCCATCCTTCGGAGGTCTCAATAGGTGCCGCTCCGCCACCGATCTTCAGAGATTCCCACCATTCGGAAGATTTTGCCATCACGTGTCTATGTTTGCCCCAGAATACCATATCGGGGCTCTCACTGACAAAGATGTCACCGAAAGGCGTATGTCCACTGTCGGAAGGGCGGGACAGCATCATGAAATTGCCATGTACTTTTCTGGGAAACAGTACGGCGTTACGGTTAAAAGGAAGGAACGGATTCTCGATTCTTACAAACGTCTTGAAATCCGTGGTTTTCGCAATACCGATGGCTGCGCCGTAGAAATCCTGACACCAGATGATGTAATAGGTATCTTCTACCTTCACCAGTCTGGGATCATAAGCGTAGATCGGCATAAAGGGCTTGCCATCTTCATCTACAAACTGAATCTTATCTTTATCAAAATCCCAATGAATTGCATCTTTGCTGCGTCCCATGTAGATATAGGGAATACCGTTGACCTGTTCCCCACGGAACACGCCGATGAATTCATCACCGTAAGGCATTACGGCACTGTTGAAGATTCTGGCTACTCCTTCTACGGGATTTCTGCCAATAATAGGGTTCTCACTATATCTCCATACCGGTGCTCCGGTATGGCCTTCGGGTTTATCCTGCCAGGGTACATTAGGTACTGCAGGGCTGATCATCTTAACCTTGCTCATTCAGGTTACCTCATTTCTGTATTATTTATCTTGCTTCCTGTTTTAAGAACTCTTCATTTTTGTGAATGAGTTCACATCTCTGTGCCACACATTCCACGCTTCTTCCGGGATCGGAAGGGGTGTTGAATACATAATCCACAAGCTTATCTATGGTAGTCGTTGCCACATGCATGCGGGTATCGCTGGATGCATAGTAGATAAAGACTTCCCCCTTCTCATTCGCGATAGCACCGTTGGTAAATACTACGTTTGAAACATCTCCCACTCTCTCTTCCCCTCTGGGACCGATCAGCAGACCCGAAGGCTCTGCGATCACTTTTGCCGGATCTTTTAAGTCCGTGGCAAAGGCATAAATGACGTAACGTAAACCGGCTGCGGTATTACGTACTCCATGTGCGATATGTATCCAACCTCTGTCTGTTTTGATGGGGGTAGCGCCCGCACCGTTTTTGGCCTCGGTAATGGTGTGATATTTACGCAGACTGGTCATGCGCTCTTCGTCGATCACTGCATGAGTGATATCGTCACACAGTCCGAAACCGATTCCTCCGCCACTTCCGGTCTCGATGAAATCATCCATCGGTCTGGTGTAGAAAGCATATTTGCCATCCACGAATTCCGGATGCAGCACTACATTTCTCTGTTGGGGAGAACGAAGGGTCTTTAAATTCTCCAGTCTCTCCCAGTGCTTTAAGTCTTTGGTTCTTACAATGCCTGCAGCCGCTACTGCTGCGGACAAATCATTTACGGAAGTATCCTTGCTTTCGGAACAGAACACACCGTAGATGTAACCATCTTCATGTTTGGTGAGACGCATGTCATAGACATTGGTCTCTTCCGGGCAGGTGTCATCTAACAGAATGGGATAATCCCAGAAACGGAATCCATCGACACCATTGTCACTCTCCGCCACACCAAAGAAAGACTTTCTGTCGTTGCCTTCGATACGGGCTACCAGATAATACTTGCCGTTTAATTCAATGGCTCCGGAATTCATGACCGCATTGATCCCCAGACGCTCCATGAAATAGGGATTGGTCTTGGGATTGAGATCATATCTCCAGGTCAGGGGAATATGTTCTCTGGTCAGAACCGGATATTCATAACGGTCATAAATACCGTTGTAGAAATCGGACTTTATGTTTTTACGGGAAAGCAATTTCTCCTGCTTCTCTTTCTCTATGTAATAACGCTCTAACATCTCTTCATAACCTCCATGCACATTCTGCCGTTATGGTAAGGGCACTTCCAAGGCTCCACGATAGGACGGCCGGGATAGGGATTTCCTTCCGGATCCACTTCCCAGAACCATTCGGAACCGGCTCTCTTATCGATCACATGATCCCGGATAAATGCCCATTCCTTCTCGGCTGCTTCCAGATATTCCTTCTTCTCCGGCTCTTTCTCATAGCCATTTAAGAAACCAATCACAGTCTCTGCCTGTACCCACCAGACTCTGTGCACATTCACGACACCTCTGTCACATTCGTTTGCCAGAGAGTGTCCGTCGAATGCCACCTTATAGATCTGCGCGGTAAGGTCTCTGGTGATGGCATACATCTTCTGCGTCAGTTCCGGATCATCCAGTACCTTGCAGCCTCTGTCGATCAGCCAGGCGGTCTCGATGTCGTGACCGTAGGAATGCAGATCCAGAATGGTATTGTAATGCTTATCAAAGAACACTTCCTGTCTGTGCAGCTCGGGATTGTAAACCTTCTCAGCGAACAGATCCATGATCCAAAGCAGGCGTCTGCGCACCTTTTCATCACCGGATACCCGGTACAATTCTGTATAAGCTTCAAAGACATGAAGCAGGGTGTTCATGGTCTTGTCTGCAAGGACACCGTTCTCCGACAATTTCTCATTGGATTCTGGCTTAAAGTCTCTGGTGAATGCTTCCAGATATCCCACCTCATCCATACACGTAGTCTCAATCAGAGTAAACAGCTTTTTCGCCAGCTCCAGGGCTTCTGCGTCACCGCTTGCCTCATAATAGGAGGACAGTGCATAAATGCAGAATGCCTGATTGTACGTATGCTTTGTAGTATCCTTCGGTGTTCCGTCGTAATTTAAGGACCAGTAGATTCCGCCGTATTCTTTGTCCAGACAATAATCTTTCAGGAAAGCGTATCCGTGCTTTGCCTCATCAAGCAGACTTTCGTCTTTTAACAGTGTATATGCGTTGGAGAAGAACCAGGTGATCCTGCTGTTCAGGATGCAGCCTTTTTCCGCCTTTTTATCCAGATTCAGATCGTAGTCCAGAAAACCGTAATAACCGCCGAACTCGTCATCCCGCATCCCTTTCCAGAAAGGAATGATTCCTTCGGTCAGATGCTTTTTGATCTCTTCTCTCATTTTCATGGTTTCCGCATTTTTCATGTTCCGCACTCTCCTTTGAATTTAACCTTTGACAGCGCCGGAGGTGATTCCACTGTAGATCTGTTTCTGACAGAGCAGGAATACGATCAGAGCGGGCAGCAGAGACATCAGTACACCTGCACAGATCAGATTGTATTTGCTTCCAAGAGGTCCGGTAAAGGTATACAGGGAGGTTGCTACCACACCGAGAGTCCTCTTGTCCTGCAGATACAGACTGGCGCAATAATACTCGTTATATACGCCTACTCCCTTAAGCACCATCGAAGTCACGATAGCGGGTTTCAGAAGCGGAAGAATGATCTTCCAGTAAATGGTAAAGTAGGAGGCTCCGTCAATAAATGCGGATTCATCCAACGATACCGAAATATTTTCCATGAACTGGATGAAGATGTAGATGGAGATAACATCCGTACCCATACTCATAATGATATAACCATACAGATGATTGATAAATCCAAGGTTACTCATGATCTGGTATACAGAGACCTGCATGGCAATTCCGGGAAGGAGAGTTGCAAACAAGAACAGACTGCGGACCAGTCCGTTGCCTGGGAACTTGAATCGGTTCAGTACATAAGCAAGCTGTGTTCCCACCAGAATGGATCCTAACAGTACAAATACCAGGATGATCGCTGAGTTCAGATATGCTCTGCCCATGTTGGCACGGTTAAAAGCGTCAATAAAGTTCTGGAAGTTCAGCCAGCTTTCCGGCAGGGTCATAACGTTAGTGCTCTGATATTCTGCGTCGGTCTTGAATGCTGTGATGACACAGGATACAATGGGCAAAAGTGCCACGAAAGAGAAGAATACCAGGCTGAAATACTTAATAACGATCCAGATGACAGCGCCTGCGCTGTAATGTTTGTGGTTAGTTTTCATCTTTGCCATTTTACACTGCCTCCTTCTTCCATCTTCTCTCTCTTCTGAGCCGTTTTCTTCTGGTATATTCTTCATTATCCGCATCGGAGCTTCTAAATACCAGTTTGAAGAAAAGCTTTTGTAAAATTGTTGCTGCAAAAATGATCAGTAACAGTACCACAGCCATGGCAGACGCAAGACCTACCTGCTGGTTGGTATGTGCGATCTTGTCCATCAATACGAAGTAGGTTGCGGTTCCGCCGCCACCCTTGGTGATAACGTAGGGAGGATCGAAAGCACTCAGGGAACCTGTGATAGACAGGATCACGTTCAGCGTAACGATGGTCTTAATGCTGGGTAAAATAATATGTATAAACTGTTGGAATTTATTGGCACCGTCCAGCTCTGCTGCCTCGTACATCTCGGAGTCCACGGACATGATGGCACCGATGAAGAGTACCATGTTGTTGCCGTAATAACGCCATACCGAGGAAGCCACCAAAGAGATATTGTTAACGCTCTTGTCCTTCAGCCAGAACGGAAGACTTTCTAAGTTAAATCCACACCACTGTAATACCGTATCGAATACAAATCCTCTGGTGTAGAAGAATTTGAAGATAAATCCAATGGCAATACCACTGATCAGATAAGGGAAGAACATGAATCCCTTGAACATATTGCCAAACTTGGTCTTAAAGCTAAGGATCGTTGCCAGGTACAACGCAAGTACCAGCTGCACCATTGCGCCTGCCATGTAATAAAGGCTCAGCTTCAAAGCACTGAAGCATTCATCTTTCTTAAATACGTCGATGTAGTTCCGAAATCCTACAAACTGTCTTTTGTCTACCGGGGTAGCATATTTCATTTTATAAAAACTGAATTTTACCATCTCTCCAAAAGGAAGATAGGTGAACACGAACAGCAAAAGCAGGGGAATGATCATGAAGGACAGTATGACGATGGTCTGTTGTCCGTTCCTGCTCTTTACCCATTTTTTCATGCTGAAGGGTTTTTTTGTTTTCTTCATTGTCTCTGCACTCATCGAAATACCTCCATACCCTTCTCTCTTAGATAAGAGGGAACCGGATAAATGGTTCCCTCTCACTTCAGAAGATTAAATTAGTTACCTATTAATTACTGGATCTCTACACCACAGCTCTCCTGTGCGGAAGTCCACTCTTCGTTCCACTCGTCGATGATCTCATCATAGGTCTTGGAACCATCTGCTGCACACTCTACCAGCTCCTGCATCTTGGTCTCACCGTTGTTGTTGATGTTAAGACCACTTTCAGCGTTCAGCTCGTTTAACAGATCCTCTTCGCCTTCGATCGCAGGCTCATCCACTACGAAGTCGATACCCTTGAATGCAGCGTAGAAGTCCGGTAATCTGGTATCCTTGATAGCAACGGGAAGTCCGCCGCAGTCATAGGAGAATCCGGATTCTTCTGCCATGAACTTAACGAAGCACAGAGCTGCTGCCTGATTGTCTTCGGTGGTATTAGCATTGATACCAAAGCTGTAGTCAGGGCCTACAGATGCTGCCTGCTTACCGCTGGTCAGGGTAATAGGGAACGGCATATAAGCGATATCATCGCCGTGATCGCCGGCTTCCTTCATCTGAGGAACTGCCCAGGAACCAAGAACCATGCATGCGATCTGGCCATTGTTGATCATACCCTTACAGCCTTCCCAGTCCGTGGTGGAGTAGTCTTCCTCGGTAAGGCCTTCAGCAACTGCATCGTACATTACCTTGTATACGTTGTAAGCGCCTGTTCCGTCGCCGGGATCAGCAAAAGGATTGGCTGTGTGCAGTAACTTCTGGTTCATATAAGTGCTGTCTCCGGTAGCACTGCCGCTGATAGCGGGATCCCACTGGGCGCCCATTGCCCAGCCTGCTGCGTAGTTGGTGTACATAGGAATGATAGAGCTGTCATACTCTTTGATCTGCTTTAATGCTGCGATGAAATCTGCGGGAGTCTTAGGTATCTCTGTGATTCCTGCTGCTTCGAATACTGCCTTGTTGTATACGATGCCGCCGTTAACGCCTGCGGTGTAAGGAATACCATATACCACGCCTTCGTACATCTGGTTGTAGTAGTTCAGCTGTCCGTCCATCTCGGTAGTAGTTCCGAGCGGCATGAAATAGGTACTCAGATCAGCCTTGTCAACTGCGGGGATCATCATAACATCGCCCCAGTCACCGCCCTGTAAGCGAAGCAGTGTGTCACTTGCATAATCAGTGATACCTTCAATATCAATAGTGATGTTGGGATACATCTCGTTGAATGCATCAATGTAAGTCTGATAAGGAACTGCTGCACCATCCTCTAACAGGTCGGTACGATTGGTCAGGACCTTAAGGGTTGTGGTAATGTCGGTGTAATCCTCACCCAAAGTAAGCTCTGCGTAATTCAGGCTGGTAACCTCTGCAGGTGCTGCAGCCTCGCTGGAAGCTTCTGCAGTTGCGGGAGTGGTGCTTGCTACAGAACTCTCAGCGGCGCCGCCGTTGTCTGTGCTTCCACATGCTGCCATAGACAGTGCCATGACTGATGCTGTGGAAAGAGCTAAAAACTTTTTCATCTTCATAAGAAATCCTCCTAGTTTTCCGAAGGAAAATCCGAGTCCTCTGACGAGGAGAGGATTTAGCCTCCTTGTTTTTTGCTACATTTGATAGCGTTTACTGTTTTGTAACTTAATTTAATTATACATAATCATATTAATTAATCATCAACTATTCTTGTTTTTAATCTCTTATTCTTGCTATTTTCGTTATTATCTTCTATTTTCACAAGTTCTATGCCTATGTTTTGTACATATTATACAATTAAAGTAATTAATTTGAGTTAAATTAGCTGATTTAATTAACTAATTTTGTTTTCTTTGCATCCTTTGTCATTGAAACAGCTTAAATAATGGCTTATAATGTATTTAAGCTTAATTAATTTTTTCAAAAAAGCATGTTTCTAGTGTGAAAAATAAATTTTTCACATGAAGTTTTGTTCCTGCACAAGCTGCTAAAGCAGCCGAAGTTTGAAGATTGCGGAAAGGCAAGGTTTTTGTATGAACATTTCCACCACTTTTCTTAACGCATTAAAGCACACTTCCTCTGATGTGGAGGGACAACGTTCCCCAGAGATCCTACTGGGACAAATCTACAAAGTATCCCTGGAAGACAAAGGCTTTTTACTGCCTCTGGCCGGTGGGGAATTCCGCCTGTTAAATCCCTTTTATTATGAATGGAACCCCTTTCCTTCTTATCTGCTGCTCTACACCTTAGAGGGTAGTGCTCTCCTTGCCACTCAGGGCAGCGAGGTGGTCCTGGATCGCGAGCATCTGTTGTTCTTAGATTGCAGCCAGGGGTTCTCTCTCCGGCTGTTGCAGGGAAAGTGGCGTTTTCAGATGTTTTTCTTAAGTGGAGCGGAGCTTTCTTCTTATTATAGCATATTTGAAGCTAATTTTACCTGTTGTTATCCGATTCCCATCGGTTCCTGTGTCTCACAGCGCATGCAGCAGCTAACAAAATTTCCCTTTACCCCGACCCCCGCAGAGCAGCTGCAGATTCATAGGGAGCTGACCGGCATGTTCACCGAGCTGGCATTGTCTGCCCTGTCCGTTTCCCGGGATGCGAAGCCCATTCCTGCTTATCTGCTGTCCATGAAAGCGGATTTTGAGGAAAACTATGCAGAAAATCACTCTTTGGAATACTTTGAGCAGGCTTTAGGCATCAGCCGCTACCGCCTGTGCCGGGAATTCTCCTCTGTTTTCCATATTTCTCCGCTCCAGTATCTTCAGGAGAAAAAAATAGAAGCAGCCATATCGCTGCTCCTATCTACGGATGATCCGATCCACGAGGTGGGGTCTATGGTAGGCATCGACAATACCAATCATTTCATCCACCTGTTCAAAAAGCACACCGGTGTCACACCCTTCGTCTACAGGCAGAATGCACCGCAGTCTATACGTGAGACACACTGTCCTTCAGTACCAGTCGGCCTTCCACCACGGTAACTCCGGACTTATAATTATCACTGGTGATCTTCTTGATCATATTATGAATAGCTCTTCTCGCCATCTCTCCCATATCTACTTCATAAGTAGTAATACGGATATCACTGAGTCCGGGATACAGGTAATTATCAAATCCGACCACTGAGATGTCCTCCGGTACACGATATCCGTTCTCTCTCAGTTTCTTGATCAGAAAGCTTGCGGTCAAATCGCAGTTGCATACGAATGCGGTAGGCATATCCTTCGGAAGCTGCAACATATTCACCGTATCGATCTTGCCGGTCTCAATATGACGATCATCCACGACCCATTCCCTTTTCTGCTCCAGTCCCAGCTCCAAAAGAGCCTTCTGATAACCAAAATACCGGTCCGTAATACTCTCGGTAGCAAGCAGGGTTCCCACATAAGCAATTTTGTGATGTCCCATCCGATACAGATAGTAGGTCAGTTCATAGGTTCCGTAATAACTGTTGGAAATAACGGAATCGCTGGCTTCCCTTCCGTTATAATAGTCCAGATAGATCACCGGGATCCCGGCTTCTGTATTCAGATGCTGCAGGTAAGTATCCATCATCTTACCGATAACGATAATGCCATCCACCTTGCGTTCCTGTACCAGCTTCGGCATTCTGCCGTTCTCTTCCTCTGGCATTCCGATGACCTCCAGCATGGTAAAGCATTCCTTTGCTGTGGCTCTGGTAGCTACCGACTGATACATCTGCCAGTAAAAGGACTCATATTTATCCAAAAATCTCTCAGAGATCAAAATGCCGATATTGTAGCTCTTCTGGTTCTGACTTTTTCTTGCCGCTGACGGCTGCTGATAACCCAGTTCTTCCGCAATACTGTGAATTTTTTCCCTTACTTCCTCACTGACGCCTTTTTGTCCGGACAGTGCTTTTGACACTGTTACCGTGCTGACCCCTACCCGTTCTGCGATATCTGCTAATTTTACTGCTTTTGCCATAATTTTGTACTCCTTATCGCTATTTTTCTACACATTTCCCGATAAATCGTCAATTATACTTCCATATTAGATTTCTCAAAATCGTTTGTCAAGGCATGTCACTGCCTTAATTTTACACCTCGGTCAGATGGATCAGCTTACTGCGGTAGTCTCCCCACAGAGGTGTCACCAGCAGTCCTGCCTGCATCAGCACGTCGCCGCCAAAGATTTCCCCGGTCTCCTCGATGCGATACTGTTTCTCCGGTGCCAGGCCTTTCAGACGTACTCTCCTGCTGTGGAAGTTCGGTCGGGAAAGTACCTGTACATAGGTTACCAACGCTTCTTTCTGATCCTTGGATGTCACCTGATAGCAGTCATAATTACCGTTTTCCAAAAATGATGCAATCCGGGAATAATCTCCTCTGCGGATCAGGTCGTTGTATTTATGATACATGGCGGTCTGTGCTGGAATCTGCTGTCTGTCCTCCTCCGGGATCTTCGTAATGTCCAGTTCATAGCCGAAGGTGCCTGCCAGTGCCACATGACCTCTGGTCTCAAAAGGAGTCACTCTTCCCACCGTATGGTTGGGGCAGTCCGATACATGGGCGCCCATGGTGGACAGCGGATACAATAACATCGTGCCCTCCTGAATTTTCAATCGCTCAATGGCATCCATGTCATCGGAGCACCAGATCTGCGGGCTGTAATATAACATACCCGGATCAAATCTCGCTCCGCCGCCGGAGCAGTTCTCCAGAAGCAGATGCGGGAATTCCTGCAGCAGTCCGTCCTGCAGTTCA
>OLNN01001883.1_pt1 | contig 16155 bp, 15 predicted proteins | sample 1672141 | NCBI WGS metagenome assembly OLNN01 (sample SAMEA3136652, study PRJEB25190) | human gut metagenome | biome: human gut; feature: human-associated habitat; material: faeces | place: Austria | collected 2013 | reverse complement strand
TGGAGAACCTGCGCGACCAAGCCACCCGCAAGGCGCTGCCCGACGCCTATGCGGTGCTCGACCTCTTGAACGACGAGATCGCCGGTGCCTTCACGGAGCCCGGGGCCGACATCTTCGGCGGCGATGAGGCGGTCGTGCTATTCGTGGGCATCAACGGCACGGGCAAGACCACCACCGTGGGCAAGCTCGCCAAGGCGGAAACCGATGCGGGTCGCGCGGTCATCCTGGGCTCGGCCGACACCTTCCGCGCCGCCGCCATCGAGCAGCTTGAGGTGTGGGCGCGCCGCGCCGGGGTGGAGATGGTCACCCGCGAGCGCGGAGCCGATCCGGCGAGCGTGTGCTACGACACGCTGGAGCGCGCCGAAGCGACCGGTGCCGAGCTCGTGCTCATCGACACGGCCGGGCGCCTGCACACCTCCGCCGATCTGATGCGCGAGCTGGAGAAAGTAGTGAACGTGGTGCGCAAGCGCTCGAAGCTACCGGTGTACACGGTGCTCGTCATCGACGCCACCACGGGCCAGAACGGCCTGCAGCAGGCCCGCGAGTTCAACCGCGCGCTGGATTTGGACGCCCTTATCGTCACGAAGCTCGATGGCACGGCCAAAGGCGGCATCGCGCTGGCCGTGAGCCACGAGCTGGGGCTGCCCATCGTGAAGATCGGCGTGGGCGAGGGCATCGACGACTTGCGCGACTTCGACGCCCGCGAGTTCGCCTCGGCGCTCGTCGGCACTTTCGACGAGCGCTTCGATGCGGACGAGGACGGCCTGCGCGGCGAGAACGCCAAGGAGGCGGCCGTCACGGCCGGCGAGCGCCGTCGGGACGTGCTGGAGGGCGCGCCGGCGTGCGCGGCCGAGGCCGAGAAGGCGGTCGAGGGGTCTGCCGGGGAGACGGTCGAGGACGCGACCGTGGAGGCCCTCGCGGAGATTGAGGATGGCGAAGCGCCCGTGGTGGACGCGCAGGGCGATGCGGAAGAGGCCTTCGCCGATGCCGCGGAGGAGGCGGCAGCCGAGCCCGACAATGCCGATCTGCTGGAAGCCGCTTTGGGCCGGCGCACCCACGACACCCTCGTCCTGGAAACCGAGGAGGATACCTCCGCCGGTCTTGAGGCCGCCGAGCTGACGGAGCTCGACCGCAACGCCGAGGCCGTTGCGGAGGCGGCCGAGGAAGGCGTCTTCGATGATGTCCCCTTCACCGACGACGAGCTGGCCGAGCTCGCCATGGCTGCCGCTGATGAAAACGCCGAGGGCGAGCCTGAGCCCGAGCCCGAGCCGGCCCCCGAACCTGAAAAGAAAAGCTTCTGGAAGCGCCTGTTTGAATAGATAAGGAACCCCCATGCTCGAGAACCTCTCCGAACGCCTTCAGGGCATCTTCTCCGGCCTGCGCAGCAAGGGCCGCCTGACCGAGGACGACATCAACGCTGCCATGCGCGAGATCCGCCTGGCACTCTTGGAGGCCGATGTCAACTTCAAGGTAGTGAAGAACTTCGTCGCCCGCACCAAGGAGCGCTGCCTTTCCGCCGACGTGCTGGACTCGCTCACCCCGGCCCAGAACGTCGTGAAGATCGTGCTCGACGAGCTGACCGAGCTGCTCGGCCGCACCGATTCCCGGCTCGTGCTCTCAAGCCGCATCCCCAATGTCATCATGCTCGTGGGCCTGCAGGGCTCCGGCAAGACCACGGCGGCGGCCAAGCTCGCCTACCGGCTGAAGCAGGAGAATCACTCGCCGCTGCTCATCGCCGGCGACGTGTACCGTCCCGCGGCGGCCGACCAGCTACAGACGCTCGGCGACGAGATCGGCGTGCGGGTCTACCGCGGCGACGGGCGCGATCCGGTGGCCATCGCGCGCGAGGGCATCCAGGACGCCATCGACAACCTGCGCGACGTGGTCATCATCGACACGGCGGGCCGTCTGCACGTGGACGCCGACATGATGGAGGAGGCCCAGGCCATCAAGGACGCCACGCACCCCGATCAGATCCTCATGGTGGTGGATGCCATGACCGGCCAGGACGTCGTGAACGTCGTGGAGGCCTTCGCCGAGTCGGTCGACTTCGACGGCGTCATCATGTCGAAGATGGACGGCGACGCCCGCGGCGGCGGCGCCCTTTCCATCCGCGAGGTTACCGGCAAACCCATCAAGTTCATCTCCTCGGGCGAGAAGCCCGATTCCCTGGAGGTCTTCCACCCCGACCGCATGGCCAAGCGCATCCTCGGCATGGGCGACGTCGTCTCGCTCATCGAGAACGCCGTGCGCGTGCAGCAGGCCGAAGAGGAGGAGCTGGAGGCCGAGCGCATGATGCGCGGCCAGCTCACCTTGGACGACTTCCTCATGATGAACAAGCAGGTGCGCAAGATGGGCGGCGTTTCCAAGCTCATCAGCGCGCTGCCCGGCGGCGACAAAGCGCTCGGCTCGGGTCAGGTTGATGAAGGGGCACTCGACGCCATGGAGGTCATCATCAACTCCATGACCAAGGCCGAGCGCGCCAAACCGGAGCTTCTGAACGGCAGCCGCCGCGCCCGTATCGCCAAGGGCGCCGGCGTCACCGTCACCGACGTGAACCAGATGATGAAGAAGTTCAACGAGACGAAGAAAATGGTGAAGCAGGCCACCGCCGGCATGGAGCAGCAGGCCTCGCGCAAGGGCAAGAAGGGGAAGAAGGGCAAGCGCCGCCGCGGCCTGGGTATTCCGGGCATGGGCGGCATGTCCATGAGCGACCTCAAGAAGATCCAAGATATGATGGGACAGTAGTTTCTCCGCTGTTGACGGCCGAGACGCCCCTCTGGACGCTGTCGCGGGGTGGGGCTCCGTGCTCAAACAGCAATGGAGTGCACCGTATCGCCGCGGTTTGGAAGGTGATGCGCGCACTCCATTGAACTGCGCGCGGAACCCCGCCCCGCGACAGCGTCCCGCATTGGCGGGGTGCCGGCTATTTACCTTTCGCATCGGCCGTTCGTCTTACGAATCGAAATTCCGTAACACTGGTGGCTCGCCTATGGTATTGTTACGCATTGAAGAGACGTAACACCAACAGGAGGAGAAGCCATGGCCCTGACGAGAAGGAACTTCGTGCGTGCAGCGGGACTTGCCGGAGCGGCGGGGAGCGTCGCGCTTTTGGCGGGGTGCGCACGGGGAGCGGCAGACTCGGGCGCGAACGAACCTGTGGCTGCCGGCGCGGCGGGTGCCGGCGTCGGTCCCGACGGCGTAAGCCAGGTGGTAATCACCATGACGCCCTCCTCGGAACCGGCCGCCGGCTTCGATCCGCTCGTGGGGTGGGGGGCCGGCGAGCACGTGCACGAGCCGCTCATCCAATCGACGCTCATCGCCACGGACAACAACCTCGCCTTCGTGAACGATCTCGCCACCGATTACGGCTGCTCCGAGGACGGCCTCACCTGGACGTTCCATATCCGCGAGGGCGTGATGTTCACCGACGGCGTGCCGCTCACGGCCGAGGACGTGGCCTTCACCATCAACGGAATCGTGAACGGCGAAGCGGCCGAAGCGGATCTGTCCATGGTGGACGAGGCGCGGGCCGTTGACGCCATAACCTGCGAGATCGCCATGAAGCGCCCGAACAATGCGCTGCTGTACACGCTCGCCGTGGTGGGCATCGTGCCGGCCCACGCCTACGGGCCCGATTACGGTGAGCACCCCATCGGCAGCGGCCGCTATATGCTGGAGCAGTGGGATCGCGGCCAGCAGGTGATCCTGCGCGCCAACCCCGACTATTACGGCGAGAAACCGCTCATGGACCGCGTTGTAGTGCTGTTTATGGAAGAGGACGCGTCGTTGGCCGCCGCCCAGTCGGGCACGGCGGACGTGGCCTACACCTCGGCGGCGCTGGCCGGGGCGGTTCCCGCGGGTTACACGCTGCTCAACTGCGCTTCGGTGGACTCCCGCGGCATCTCGCTGCCCTGCAACCCCGCTGGCACCGATGTGACCGTGGAAGGCGACATGGTCTACGCCGGCGGCAACGACGTCACGAGCGATATCGCCGTGCGGCGTGCGCTCAATTACGGCATCGATCGCGTGCGCATGATTGAGCACGTGCTGGCCGGCTTCGGCCGGGCGGCCTACTCGGTGGGCGACGGCATGCCCTGGTCGAGCGATGCCATGCGCGTGGAAACCGACGTCGCGGCGGCCGAGCGCCTGCTGGATGCGGCCGGCTGGGCCCGAGGCGACGACGGGATGCGCGCCCGGGACGGGCTGCCCTGCGCTTTCGACCTGTACTACGCCGCCGGCGATTCTACGCGCCAGGCTTTGGCCTACGACTTCGCCGATCAGGCGACGGCCCTCGGCATCGCTGTCGAGCCGAAGGGGGCCAGCTGGGACGACATCTACCTGCGGCAGTACGCCGATCCGGTGCTGTGGGGCTGGGGTTCCAACTCGCCGGTGGAGCTGTTCGAGCTCACCTACTCCACCGGTTGGGGCAACTACGCCCAGTACATGAGCGACACGGTGGACGCGAACTTGGAAGCGGCCCAGGCGGCCCGCACGGTGGAGGAGTCCTATCCCTTCTACCGGGCCGCCCAGTGGGATGCGGCCACTGAGACTGGCGTGGCGCCGGAGGGAGCGGCCACCTGGGTGTGGCTCGCCAACGTGGATCACTTGTACTTCGAGCGCGAGGGGCTTATTGTGGCCGAGCAGAAGCCGCACCCCCACGGGCACGGGTGGTCTTTGGTGAACAATATCGACCAGTGGTCTTGGAGCTAAAACTATGTTGAACATCGTCGGACGCGAGCTTTGGGCAGTGCTCAGTCGCTCAGACAGTCCTCGCTGGTATCGAAGGCGACATGATTGCCTTTTCCCGTACTCGCTGCGCCTTCGATACCATCTGCGGAACTCGCTTTGTGAGCACCGCCCAAAGCTCGCTGCTGCGAGAGTAATGGGGTTGTGCCATGGCTAGGTACGTTGTGTCGCAGCTTGGGCGGTTCCTGCTGTTGATGGTGGCGGTGGCGGTGGTGACGTTCGCGCTGGTCAGTCTCTCGCCGGTGGATCCTCTGCAGGCCAACGTGGGGCAGGCGGCGCTCATGTCCATGAGCGAGGAGAAGCGGGCGGCGCTGGCGGCCTACTGGGGAGCCGACACGCCCATGTTCGAGCGCTTCCTCGCTTGGGCCGGCGACCTTCTGCATGGCGATTTGGGAATGTCCCTGCGCTACAACGCGCCCGTGGCCGAGGTCATCGCCTCGCGGGCGGCCAACTCGCTCGCCCTCATGGGGGTGGCGTGGGTCGCCTCCGGCGTGCTCGGTTTCGTCCTGGGCGTGGCGGCGGCCCCGCGCGAGGGGCGGCTGCTCGATCGCTTCGTGCGCGGCTACTGCTTCGTTCTGGCCGCCTCGCCGACGTTTTGGGTGGGGCTGCTTTTGCTCATGGTGTTCTCCGTGTGGCTCGGGTGGTTCCCCCTCGGCTTCTCGGTGCCCGTGGGAGTGGCGGCCGTCGATGTCACCTTCGCCGATGCGCTGCATCACATGGCGCTGCCGGCCATCACGCTATCGGTGGTGGGGGTGGCCAACGTGGCGCTGCACACCCGGGCCAAGGCCATCGATGTGCTGAACAGCGACTACGTCCGCTTCGCCCGGGCCCGCGGCCTCACGCGGCGCGAGGCGCTCATCCGCCACGGCTTGCGCAATCTGGCGCTCCCGGCCATCACGCTCCAGTTCTCCCAGATCGCCGAGATCTTCGGCGGCTCGGTGCTTGTGGAAGAGGTGTTCAGCTATCCCGGTCTCGGCCAGGCCGCCGTCACGGCCGGCCTCGGGGGAGACGTGGCCCTGCTCGCCGGCATCGCCCTTGTGTCGGCGGCGCTCGTGTTCACAGGGAACTTGGCCGCGAACCTCATCTACGGCCTGGTGGATCCTCGTATGCGCCCGGTGCGTCGGCAGAAGGAGGTCGCTGATGACTGATGCGGTTTTTGCCAACCAACCCCCCGTGCTCTCGGCGCCGCGGCGCCTTCGGTTGCCCAATCGCCGCCGTGCCTTCGCGCTCGCCCTGGGCGGGGCGCTGCTGCTGGCTGCCGTTGTGGTGGCCGGTCTCATGGCGGGGCCGGCCGCCCAGGCGACCGATTTCGCCGCCAAGAGCCTGCCCCCTTCGCTTTCGCACCCGTTCGGCACCGACTGGATGGGCCGCGACATGCTCCTGCGCACGTTGGCCGGCCTTTCCACCAGCGTGCTCGTGGGCCTCATGGCGGCTGTGGCCTCCTCGCTCATCGCGCTCGCGCTGGCGGCCGCGGCGGCGCTGGGCCCCCGCTGGGCCGACCATGCGGTCAGCTGGCTCATCGACCTCATGATGGGCATTCCCCACATCGTGCTGCTCATCCTCATCTCCTACGCTTTGGGCAAGGGGTTCTGGGGCGTCACCATCGGCGTGGCCCTCACGCACTGGCCGAGCCTCGCCCGCATCCTGCGCGCGGAAATACTCCAGTGCGCATCCTCCGATTTCGTCGCGGCCGCCGCCCGTCTCGGTGCGGGCCGGCTCGCCATCGCCGCACGGCACATGGTGCCCTATGTCCTGCCGCAGTTCGTCGTGGGGCTCGTGCTGCTGTTTCCCCACGCCATCCTTCACGAGGCGGCCATCACCTTCCTCGGCTTCGGGCTGCCGCCGGAGATGCCGGCCATCGGCATCATCCTCTCCGAGGCCATGGGCTACCTGTCGGCGGGGCTGTGGTGGCTCGCGGTGTTCCCGGGGCTGGCGCTTGTCGTCTGCGTCATGCTGTTCGATGTGGTGGGAACGAGCCTGCGCAAGCTCGTCGATCCGGCCTACGCCCAGGAATAGGAGGGGAGTATGGAAGAGAAGCCTGCCGTCGCCCACGAGGCCGTCGATCACGGTGCTCAGCCGGTGCATCATCACCACTCCCACGCGGCCACGTCGCGCCACGGGCACGGCCATCACCTGCTGACGGTGGAGGATCTCTCCGTGTCGTTTCTCATGTACGATGAAGAAGCGGCGGCGACGAGGGCGCAAGGGGATTCGCGCGCAGATCGGGGACGGCTGGGGCGCTATTTGGACGCGCCCCAGCGGGAGGTGGAGGTCATCCGCTCCCTGAGCCTTTCCGTGCACGAGGGGGAGATCGTCGCCGTGGTGGGCGCCTCGGGCTCGGGCAAGACGCTTCTGGCCGACGCGGTGCTGGGCCTGTTCGAGTCCAACGCGCTCGTGCGCGGGCGCATCTGGTTCGACGGCCGTCCCATGGACGCGGCGGCCCTGGCCGCCGAGCGCGGGCGCGGCATTGCCCTTGTGCCCCAATCGGTGGCAAGCCTCGATCCGCTCATGCGGGTGGGGCGCCAAGTGGAAGGCATGCCGCGGGGACGCGGTGCGGCCCGGCGCGCCGATGCCGCCCGCCGCCGCGCCCGGCGCGCCGAGTTGTTCGCCCGCTACGGCCTTGCCGAGGAGGTCGCGCGCCTGTACCCCCACGAGCTCTCCGGCGGCATGGCCCGACGCGTGCTTCTGTGTTGCGCGCTCATGGACGCGCCAAAGCTCATCATCGCCGACGAGCCCACGCCCGGCCTCGATCTGTCGCTGGCCCAGGCGGCGCTTGCGGATTTCCGCGCCTTTGCCGACGCCGGCGGCGGCGTCATGCTCATCACCCACGACATCGAGCTGGCGCTCACCGTGGCCGATCGCGTCGCCGTCTTCCGCGACGGCACGGTGGTGGAGGAGACCTCGGTCGCCGCCTTCGCCTCGCCCGATACCCTGGGCCACCCCTTCACCCGTCAGCTCTGGCACGCCCTGCCCGAGCACGGATTTGTCGTGCCCACCGAAGGAGGTCCGCTATGTTAGAAGGCCGGCACCTCTCCGTCGCCTTCGACGGTCGTCCCGTTCTCGATGACGTCTCCCTCGCCGTTGCCTCCGGCGAGCGCGTGCAGCTGGCCGCGCCTTCCGGCACCGGTAAGACGACGCTCTGCCGCGTGCTGGCGGGCTATCTGGCGCCCCGGACGGGCGAGGTGCTCGTCGATGGCTCCCCGCTGCCGAGGCGTGGCCCGTGCCCGGTGCAGCTCATCGGGCAGCATCCGGAGCTGACGTTGGATCCGCGCATGCGCATGGCGGCGAGTCTCGCCGAATGCGGCGCAAGTGAGGAGGAGCTGGGCCGTCTGCGGGAGCTTTTGGGTATCCGCGACGCATGGCTTTCGCGCTATCCCCATGAGCTGTCCGGCGGCGAGATGCAGCGCTTCTGCATCGCCCGGGCCCTCGGCGCGCACCCGAGCTATCTCATCGCCGACGAGGTCTCCACCATGCTGGACGCCGTGACCCAGGCGCAGATCTGGCGGGCGCTCGTCGCCGAGGCCGAGGCGCGCGCCATGGGCCTCATCTTCGTCTCCCATTCCCCGGCCCTGGCCTTCCGCCTCGCCACCCGCGTGGTGGAGTTGCCAGCCGTTCCGGGTGCCGTCCGTGGATAGTTCGTGGATGGGCGCTTGCCTTTCCTGCGCTCAAGCCGTAATATAAGCAATTGCTGTTTTCGCCGCACTGTGCGAGCAGTGCTTGCGTATAGAGAATGAAAGTACAAGAAGGAGTTCCATTTCATGGCAGTCAAGATTCGCCTCGCTCGCCACGGCGCCAAGAAGCGCCCGTACTACCGCATCGTCGTCGCCGATTCCCGCTCTCCGCGCGACGGCCGCTTCATCGAGGAAGTGGGCCGCTACAACCCCTGCACCCATCCGCACCTGATCCAGTTCGACATGGAGAAGGTCGACCGCTGGATCGCCGACGGCGCCCAGCCCACCGATCGCGTCGCGAAGCTGCTGACGATCGCCCGCGAGAACGCCTAGCACCATGGCCGATCTCACGGAAGACCTCGCCGGCCTTACCGACGCCATCGTCCGTCCGCTCATCGACGAGCCCGATGCCCTGGACATCACGGCCGCCGAGACCGAGGACGGCAACATCATGGTGGAGATCCGCGTGGCCGCCGACGATGCCGGCAAGGTCATCGGCCGTCAGGGCCGGGTCATCAAGTCCATCCGCACCCTGGCCCGCGCCGCCGCGTCGAAGTCGGGCAAGCTGGTCGATGTGGAGCTCATCGACTAAATGCGCGGCTGGATGTCCATCGCCTATCTGGCGAAACCGAAGAATTTGAACGGAGGGCTCGTCGCACGAGGTGCGTCGGGCCTTCCCTTTGTGCTGCACCCCGGTCTCACGCTGGCCGTCGTGCCGCCTCAGCTGGACGCGCCCCGCACGCTCACCGTGAGTGAGGTGACGGAACGGGCCGAGAACGAGGCGCTCGTTTTCTTCGACGAGGTGTCCGATCTGAGCAGTGCCGAGCTTCTTGCCGGCTGCGAGCTTCTGGCTCGCGAGGAGGACATCGACGCCTCGGTGTTGGAAGAGGCCGAGGCGCTGCCCGCCTGGGAGGGCTGGTCGGTGCACGACGAGCGCGCGGGATACGTGGGCGAGGTCGTGGAAGTCGCCGAGCGCGCGACCCAGCCTTTGCTCACGGTGCGCCGCGCCGAGGGGGGAGAGGCGCTCATCCCGCTGGTGGACGAGTTCATCGTCGATGTGGACGAGGACGACCGCCGCATCGATGTGTCCCTGCCCGCCGGCCTGCTCGATCTGTAGGACGCCCCGCGCGTCGTCTTCTTTCCGCCCGTCCGCGCCACCCATCGACAGGGGATCCTATGCTCATCGAAACCCTCTCCACGTTCCCGCATATGTACGACTCGGTCATGGGCGAGTCCATGATGAAGCGCGCCCAGGAGAAGGGCATCTTGGAATTTCGCGCCCACGACCTGCGCGACTGGACTCACGACCGCCACCGCACCACCGACGACGACCCCTACGGCGGCGGCGCCGGCCTCGTCATGAAGTGCGACCCCATCTTCGAGGCGGTAGAAGCCATTCTGGGAAAAGAGTTCGTGGAAGCGAAACTTGCTGCAGCTCCGCCCCAGGGGGAGTCGCAACAACGTTCTTCCGCAGCCCCTCAAATCGTCTTCCTAGCCCCCCAGGGCCGCCCCTTCGACGACGCCTACGCCGATAAGCTCGCCGCCGCCGACCGCGCCGAGAAGCTCGCCGAGGCAGTCTGATAGCGCCCGGCCCGCGCAGCACGTTTTCGGAAAGGACGACCCGATGAACAAGAAGCCCCGTATCAAGCGCGACCAGGAGCCCGCCGCCCCCAGCGCGCGCGAGCGCAAGCAGGAGCGCAAGGAGAAGATGTCGAAGGGCGTCAAGATCGTGCTCGTCGCGATCGGCTGCCTGGCGATGCTGCTGTCCGTGACCACCATGGCGTGCTCGGGCTTCCTGAACGAGGCGACCACCGAGGAGAGCTACCACCTCACCGGCGGCGTCGCCGCCACGGTCGATGGGGTGAACATCACCGAGGACACCGTCACCAAGCAGATCATGAGCGTGCGCACCGCCTACGGCTACGGCAGCGACGGGAGCTGGGCGCAGTACCTGGTCGACAACGGCCTCACGCCCGAGACCTACCGCGAGCAGGTCATCGACTCCTATGCCAACCAGTACCTGCAGACCCAGGCCATCAACGAGTATGACGCCTCCGCCACCGACGAGGAGGTCGAGAGCGCCTGGAACGACGCCGTCGAGAACTCGGGCGGCGACGAGGAGTCGTTCATCGAGAGCCTCGCCGCCTACGGGTACACGGAGAGCAGCTACAAGGAGAGCCTGCGCAACAGCCTCGAGCTCGACAAGCTGCGCTCGGCGGTCGCCTCCGTGGACGACCCGACCGACCAGGAGGTCGTCGACTACCTGAACGAGAACCTCTCCACCTACAACGACGCCCGCCGCTCCTCCAACATCCTGATCTCGGTCGCGTCCGACGCCACGGATGAGGAGAAGGCCGAGGCCCAGGCCAAGGCGCAGGAGGCGCTCGACAAGATCAACTCCGGCGAGCTCACCTTCGAGGAGGCCGCCGACCAGTACTCCGACGACACCGCGTCCAAGGAGGACGGCGGCGACGTGGGCTGGGACAAGCTCACGACCTTCGTGACCGAGTACCAGGACGCCCTGTCGCAGCTCTCCGTCGACCAGGTCAGCGGTCTGGTCGAGAGCACCTACGGCTACCACATCATCAAGTGCACCGACTACTTCCATGTCGACGGGCAGGTGAGCTCGATCGACGAGGTGCCCACCGAGATCCGCGACTACATCTCCAACATCGTGAAGACCGACGCGGAGGGCGATGCCTACACCACGTGGTGGAACGACTACAAGGAGCAGGCGAACATCGAGATCAACCCGATGCCCGAGGACGTCCCCTACAACGTGAGCCTCGACGGCGTCGAGCCCTCGAGCGGCAGCACCGAATAGCGACCGCGCGCAGGAGGGCGGGTTCGCCGGGCACCGACCGAACCGGTGCCGGACGGCCCGCCCTCCCGTGTTCGGGGCGCCGCGCGCGATACGCCGGCGTCCGGACCCCGTAAGGAGGAACCATGACCAAAGACGAGCTCCAAGCACAGATGGTGGCCGCCATGAAGGCCAAGGACAAGACCCGCCTGTCGATCATCCGCCAGGTGATGGGCGAGGTTAAGAACCTCGAGGTCGACGAGAGGCGCGACGCCACCGAGGAGGACGTCGACCGCATGATCAAGCGCCTCATCAAGCAGACCGGCGAGACGCTCGAGATGTCCATCAAGGCGGCGAACAACCAGGAGCGCACCGACACGCTGGAGGAGCAGGTGAAGATCCTCGAGAGCCTGCTGCCCGCCCAGCTCTCGGGCGACGCGCTCGTGGAGCTCATCGAGCGGACGATCGCCGAGGTGGGCGCCGCCACGCGCAAGGACATGGGCAAGGTCATGGGCGCGCTCAACAAGGCGACGGGCGGCAACTTCGACAAGGCAGCGGCTGCGAAGGAAGTGGGCGCTCGCCTGTCGTAGGGCGCCGGCGCCGGCAAACATGATAAAACCAGCCTGTCTGGATTTTATCAGTCTGGAATTTATCACGCGCGCGATCGGGGCGGATCCAGCCGGGTCCGCCCCGTCTTCGTTTGCGCCGCGCCGCGTCGGCACGGCGCGGGGTAACGGGAATGCTGCTCCTTGTAGGATCCGCGTTGGACAAGGAGGACACATGGAGCAGCGATGCACGGCGCAGAGAGAGTCCCGCGAGGGCGAAACCATGTATGGGTACGCGCGCGTCTCGACGCGCGACCAGAACCCGGCGCGGCAGATTGACGCGCTCGAGGAATTCGGGGTGGAACGGCGGCGCATCTTCACCGACACGGCGAGCGGCAAGGATTTCCAGAGGCCGGCATACCAGCGCCTCGTGCGGCGGCTGCGAACGGGCGACACCATGGTCGTCAAGAGCATCGACCGGTTGGGGCGCAACTACGACGAGATCCTTGACGAATGGCGGCGGCTTACCAAGTGCGGCAACGTCCATCTCGTGGTGCTCGATATGCCGCTGCTCGACACGCGCCGCGAGGCGAACGGTGTGACCGGCGAGTTCATCGCCGATATGGTTCTACAGCTTCTGAGCTACGTCGCGCACATCGAGCGCGACAACATCAGGCAGCGGCAGGCCGAAGGGATCGCCGCCGCGCAGGCGCGGGGCGTGCGCTTCGGTCGGCCGCGCATCGAACGCCCCGAGGCGTTCGAAACGGTTCGCGGGCTCTATCTGGCGGGCGACCTCACGTGCACCGAGGCCGCCGGGGCCTGCGGCGTATCGCAGTCGACATTCCGTCGCTGGATGAGTGCATGCAAGGGCGCGCCAGGCGCTCTGTAGGCGCCGGCGCGCCGTGCGCCGATATGCGGCGGTCAAAAGGTAGACGTTTTGAGCGGTGCGCTCGGCGTCAAAAACCCCCTGAACCTCGCAGCTCGTCGTGATACAAGCATACAAATCGCATTAAACCAGACCTGTTTCTAAATGTCTGCTTTTTGAACAACGACTCCCGGTACGGCATGCGCGTCGCCCCTGCGCAGCGGTTCGTCCGGCCAGAGACGACGGTCACACGGTTCAAACGACGTGGAAATGAGAGGCGACCTGCTGTGAAGGGGAAGGGTCTACGGGCGCTCGGTATGCTGTGTGCGCTCGTCGCCGTGCTGCTCGCGTGGGCCGCGCCGGCACCGGCGTGGGCTGCGGAAGGCGATGTGGCGCGAATCGAGCGTACCGGCGAGGAATACGCGACGCTTGATGAGGCGATCAGCGATGCGCAGAGTGGCGACACGATTACGCTTCTGGGCGATTGCGAGCTCACCAAGGGCTTCCAAAAGAGCCTGACATTTACGGGAAACGGTAAGATCACGTCGGTGGGGCAGCTTACCGCTGGCGGAGAGCCGAACTTCTGGCTCAATGGCAACGCGCTTACCTTCGATGGCGCGGGCGTTTCCTGGGACTGGACGTCTGGCGGCACGAATTGGCTGATGCTTAATCTCGGCGCGAACAGCAGCCTGAATGTTAAAAATGGTGCCGTCGTCACGCTCAGGCTCGATAGCGAGTACACGGGGACGCGAAACGCCATCTACATGTCGGCGGGTTCGTCCGTCAACGTTTCGGACGGTTCGACGCTCCAGATTCTTGGTCAGCGCACCGCGGGGTATTCCGGACAGGGTATCCAGCTCGATTCCGCCGCTTGCGGAAGCGTTAGCGTTACCGGTGGGAGCACCTTCCTGATCGATGGTACGAACCGCGGTTATGTGAACAGCCCGACGATCTACGTCGAAGACTCCACGTTCACGGTTCAGAACTGCACGAGCAATGCTTCGAACGGCGGAGAGTTTACGGCGGTTCGGTCGGATGTGACGTTTGTCAACAATGCTGGCCACGGGCTTTCCGCGGGTAACCTCACCATCGAAGATTCGACTCTGAACTGCTGCAACAATGCCTATTACGGCATTACCTATAGCGGCGATATGACCATGGACGCCTCGTCGAAGATCGATGCTAACGGGAACGGCTATGGGTACACGGGCGGCGGACTGCGCGCGTACGGCACCTCCACCGTTGCATCTGGCGCCGAGATCAACATCAAAAACAACCAGCGCAATGGCATGGAGAACTACGGGACGTTTTCCATGGATGATGGCGTTGCCCTTACGGTGACGGGAAACCGCGAGCCGTCCACGAACGGTGGCGGAATCTATAACGGGGGCACGCTCGTTCTTCCCTCAAATGCCGTCATCACGAATAACTATGCCGCGCAAACCGGTGGTGGCATCTGCAACGCCGGCACCGTGACGGTTCCCGACGGAGTGACCGGAATCCAGCTCTACAACAACCATGCGGGCAATGCGGGAGACGACCTGTTCAACCGCGATACGGCGAAGGTCGAGAACCTGTTTGCCACAGGCGCGTGGACGCTGGACGGCACGCGAATCACCGGCTTCGAGTCGGTTGGGGCTGAACCCACGCTCGAGAGCTTCGGCTGCACCGATACCATCGACGGCTGGTACGTCGACGCTGCCGACGCCCGTTGGGAGGCGCACGCCGATACCTACGACGGCGTCCATGTCGAGAAGTACACCTTCGACGGCGACACGACCACGGTGACCGGCGGCCTCGCCCTCAAGGCGGCGCACGGGCTCGGCGTGGTGACGGTCGACCCGGCCGACATCACCATCTACATGGGCGGTACGGACGGCTACGAGGGCGTTTCGTCCAACGGCCAGATTACGGGCAGCAACTCGCTCCCCGAGCCGGGCTTCTACCTCGCGCTCCCTGACGATGTGAACGCGGCGCTCCGGGCTGCGGGCGCCGCCACCGATGGCGAGAACGCCGATCTTTCCCAATACCTCACCATCTACACGCATGGGTATGCCGGCGAGAACGGCGAGCTTCACTGGACGCTCGAGCCGTACGGCAAGACCTACTCCGGCGCGTACGGCCGCCATATCTACCGTATCGTGCCCGCGCCCACCGAGGGCCAGGAGGCCGTGCCCGTCCGTCTGGAGTTCACCGACGGCGAGGGCAACACCTCGACGAGCGATACCTTCGAGCCCAGCGAGAGCGGTGCCCTGAACGAGCACTACACGATGCAGCTCTACACCGAGCTCGTCGATAAGAACCAGGTGGTCTTCGAGGCCGACGTCAACGGCCAGAAGTTCTACAACACCATGCAGCTCGAGACGGGCGACCTGAACGTCCGCTATGTGACGGGCGACCAGGCCGATGTGGTGACGGACATCCTCAACACGGTCGACGACCTCGCTGCCGCCAAGCAGGAGAATGCCGGCAAGGCCTATGCGGTGGTTTCCCAGAACGCCCGCTACACCATCAACGAAAGCAACATCGACGTGACGGATTCCGCCGCGCCCTCGCTGCTGTTCGACAACGTGGTGAGCGACCACAACACCGAAGGTGCCAACGACTACGACCAGCAGCTCGCCAACCGCGCGGTCGACGTGATCGCCGATACGGGCACGACGTTCCAGAACCCCTGGTACGATGCGCGCTACCTCGATCTGGTGGATGCGAACAACGGCAACGCCTGGATCAGCTCGAGCGAGCCCGTGACGGTGTACTGGCCCTACCCTGTGGGAACGGATGAGAACACCGAATTCCACCTCGTGCACTTCGAGGGGCTTGATCGCGAGATTGCCACCGGCGACGTCGAGGATAGCATCGCCTCCGCGAACGCCGTGCCGGTCGAGGTCGAGACCACCCCATACGGCATCAAGTTCGAGACGACCAGCTTCTCGCCGTTCGTCCTCATGTGGGAGGGCGAGGGCGAGCAGCCGAAGCCCGAAGAGCCTTCGAAGCCCGGCTCGGACGGCCTCGTCCAGACCGGCGATAACAGCTTGACGCTGATCGCGGGCATCGGCGCTGCCGGCGTCGCCTGCCTGGGCGCCGCCCTCGCGGTCAAGAGCAAGGGCAAGGAGTAGAAGCGCGTGGCGAGCCGGAGATCGGACATATCGCTGCGGGGCGTGAGCGAGAGCATCAACGGCCGCCATGCGTTCGTGCACGAGCGTGTGCTGGAGCTCATCGCGCGCGATACCGCCAAAGACGGTTCGATCACCTTCCGCAAGAAGGAGCTCGCCGAGCGCCTGGGCTGCTGCGTGCGCACCCTCGACCAAGCCCTCATGCGGCTGCGCCGCAATGGCTACGTGGTTTCCGAGCCATCGTTCGATGAGAACGGAGGCCAGCTGGGGAACGTGTACCGCGCGACGGAGCTTGGCCGTGAGCGCGCGGCTGCCCTGGGTGGCCGATATGGAGGCGCGCGCCTGTCGTAGGGCGCAGGCGCCAGCAAAAATGATAAAAACCAGCCTGTCTGGTTTTTATCACGTGCGC
>OLNN01001878.1_pt1 | contig 16188 bp, 14 predicted proteins | sample 1672141 | NCBI WGS metagenome assembly OLNN01 (sample SAMEA3136652, study PRJEB25190) | human gut metagenome | biome: human gut; feature: human-associated habitat; material: faeces | place: Austria | collected 2013 | reverse complement strand
ACTCCTCACTCCTCACTCCTCACTCCTCACTCCTCACTCCTCACTCCTCACTCCTCGCTCCTAACTGGCGAGAGGAGCTTTCATCCTCAATCCATGGACGCCCCGCCCCAAGGGCTAACCCTGAACCCGACAGCTTACATCTTTTCCTGTAGACACTTCACGCCTATTTATATACAATAAACATATACATTCTTTAGGAGGAAAGAGACATGGGATTTTTTGATAAGATCAAACGGGGACTCACCCGCACGAAAGAGAGCCTCATCCGCAATATCGAGAGCGTCGTCATCGGTTATGCGGAAATCGACGATGATTTCCTGGAAGATCTGGAAATGGTCCTGCTCTCCGGAGACATCGGCGTGCGCACCACGGACTACCTGATGCGACAGATCCGCCGCGGTGTCACCGAAGGCACGATCCACAATACCAATGAAGTCATGCCCTTCATGGAAAAGACCGTGAAGGAGCTTTTGAAGGATGATACCATCGATCAGGAGAATACGCACCATCCGGAAGTCATCCTCGTCGTCGGTGTGAATGGCGTGGGCAAGACCACGACCATCGGCAAGCTCTCCGGCAAGCTTCACAAGGAAGGCAAGAAGGTCCTTCTCGCGGCTGCAGATACCTTCCGTGCGGCGGCTTCTGAGCAGCTCACCATCTGGGCGGAGCGCACCGGCGCAGACATCGTGAAGCATGCGGAAGGCGCGGATCCGGCGGCGGTGGCCTTCGATGCTGTCTCAGCAGCCAAGGCGCGCGGCGTCGATGTCGTTCTTATCGATACCGCCGGCCGTTTGCAGACGAAGGTGAATCTGATGGAAGAGCTTGCCAAGATCTCCCGCGTCATCAAGAAGGTCATCCCTGATGCACCGCATCAGACGCTCCTCGTCCTGGATGCGACCACGGGGCAGAATGCCATCAGTCAGGCGAAAAATTTCGGAGAGATCGTGCCGCTGACCGGGGTCGTCCTGACCAAGCTCGATGGCACGGCGAAAGGCGGCGTGGTTCTCTCTGTCCATGAAGAGCTGCATGTGCCGATCAAGTGGATCGGTCTCGGTGAACGTGAGGACGATCTTGACCGTTTCCATCCGGATGATTTCGCCAAGGCTCTCTTCGAGACAGAGGATCATATTCTGGGAGAAAGCACGAAAGTGTAAAAACGCAAAAGGTCATCTCATGGATTTCATCTGACCTCATAGGTTCATCAGGCTTTGAAGGCGTGACAGGTTCAACGAAAATTTCGCGGCGTTTCCTTACGTGTCGCTCCATCCCCGTTGCGCCTGTTCCACCCATCACCCCTGTTGAACCTATGAGTTTTTTCTGATCTATAGAGACGAGGGCATCATGACAACATTCATCGATCCTGCGACGGGCTATGAGGTGCGGGTGATCCGGAAACCCATCCGCCGCATCTATCTTCGCGTGCGGGAGGGAGGATCTGTCGAGGTGACGGCGCCGCGGAGGGTCTCGGAGCGGGAGATCCGTGACTTCGTCGCGGGAAAGACCGCATGGCTTACAAAGTACATGGCGCTGGTGCCGGAGAAAATCAAATTTCAATATGTCACAGGAGAGATCCACCATGTCTTTGGCAGGGCGTATCCTTTGCAGGTCTGCCTCGGGATGCGTGATGATGCCGTCGTCTCGATAGACGGAGAGTTGCAGCTGGTCCTTCGGACAAAACAGAGGGAGCGTGAGAAGGTATTCAAGGCAGGCATGAAGCGTCTCCTTCTTTGGGAGATCGAAAAGCAGCTTGAAATATGGACGAAGCGCATGGCGATCCCGGAGAGTCGGATCACCGGGGTCACGATCCGCGTCATGAAAAGCCGCTGGGGCTCCTGCCGGAGAGTGACGGGGCGCTTCTCCTTCGCCCTCGACCTTGTCACAAAGCCGAAGGAATGCATCGAGGCTGTCGTCGTCCATGAGCTCTGCCACCTCTTCATAGCCGGTCACGGCTCCGACTTCTATGCACGGATGGAGACCTATCTGCCGGATTATAAAGAAAGGGACAGACTGCTTTCCAGCCTGCCGCGGGAATTGGTATAGGGGCTGGCAGCTAGTGACTAGTGCCGAGTGACTGGTGACACGCCCCACGGGCTCACCCCGAACTGTTTACCTCTCTTCCGATCTCATTCCCCTATAGCAATCACACGTCCAACGTGATATACTGTAATAAAATTATTTTATATCAAGTAGGCGCGCGTGCCGCGCAAGGGGTAGTGCCATGAATAACACGGATTGGAAGATTCTGATCTATCTTCGAGAAGAACGCAGCATCAATAAGGTCGCCAAGCGGCTGTTTATGACCCAGCCGTCTTTGACGTATCGCTTGAGCCAGATGGAAAAAGAGATCGGCTGTCCGCTTTTCATTCGCACCAATAAGGGCGTCCATTTCACCGATGCGGGAAATCGCCTCTTCTCCTTTGCTGAAAAAGAACTGCAGCAGTATCAAGACATGAAGAACTTCGTGACACATGAGCCGAATACCATTTCCGGCGTGCTGCGTATCGGTGCGAGCCAGTCCTTCGCGCAGTCGCACATGCCGGCCATTCTGAAGGGCTTCGTCGATGAGTACAATGACATCGAGATCTCGCTCACGACGGATACGAGCGACCGCCTGACGAAGCTGGTCAAGAAGGAGGATATCCATTTGGCCATCGTTCGCGGCAATCAGGAATGGCCAGATGCGGACATCCTTCTCGAGGATGCACCGCTCTATCTCATCTCTGCGCAGAAGATCGACTACGATACCCTGCCGAACCAGCCGTCCATTCGCTATCGCAGTGACCCGTCGCTGGATGAGCTGAGAAGCCGTTGGTGGCGTCAGAATTTCTCTGAATCTCCGCATTTTCTTCTGACCGTTTCTGACTGTCTCACCTGTGTAGAGATCGTGAATCATGGTCTTGGACAGTCGCTCATCCCGGCAGACCTTCTCCCGAAGTGTACGCCGAATGTCAATCGCGAAATGATCTACGACCGCCAGAAGCGCCCGATCCTGCGCCCGAGCCACCTCATCTTCAAGCAGGCCATGCTCCAGTCTACGCCTGTCAAGATCTTCGTGGATTATATGAAAAAATATTTTGAAGTATGAAAAAAGGGGCTGTGAAGAAATGAATCCTCATTTCTTCACGGCCCCTTTTTTGTGTGTAAATAATACATGTCTTTATCTATAGGAAACCGTTACTAAATTGGCAGGCATAAAATTCAGGAGTACGTCTTCATCATTATCATCATGCTGATACAGTATGGCAATTTGATTTCGTTTCCATGCGTAATTCTCCATTTTACCGGGAACTTTATTATGAATGACCGGTGTTCCATATTCTTTAATCAGGAATTGGGAAATATTTCGTTTATCGCCTGATACATACACATCCATACTTCTTAATTTTTTATCTTTAAATCGTAATGTGATATAGGCAGGCTTTGTGAGTCCCAGGCAGCCCCGCGGCGCCAGATTACGTAACTCCCATTCTTCATTCCATAAGTGTTCTATAGTGTATTTTTCCTGAATCTCTTCTATTGGTTCACCATAATAGAAGTCCATAAACCCAAAATCATTTTCGTTTTTAGGTACAGTGTTTTTGCTATCTGAAAATTCTGACAACTTCACTGTACCGGTATGGTTAGCAGTCGTATCTGTGGCTCCTGCAAAAGAACTCAATGAAAGCAGGCATGCCAACATGGCTATTGCTATTTCTTTTTTCATACTTAATCACTCCTTTTAGAAACTAAATCATAAGCAAATTTTGTGATATAATCAATTTAGGCAAACGTGATGATATGCCGAACCGCAGAAAGAATCCTATGGGAAGCTGGAGAAATTCCCATGGGGTTCTTCCTGTTTAGAGCTCAGGTACGGCTTCAGGCTTGTTGCTTTAGTCACTTCCCATCAAACCATTTGCTAATGCAGTTGGCAATTACACCAGTCATTCTTGGGTATAAGGAACGTTGATATATTTCATCCATGAATAATTTTACAGAATTTTTATCATATACTACAATGCTTATTTGTTAAGTAGCCAATCTATCAAATTTTCAACCTTTATCCCATCATAAGAATGAATAAAACTTCTATCCATAGACAATACTATTTTTTCATAGTTATCCGGAATAAGGCGCAGTGGACGAAGTTCCCGTTCACGAGTCTCTGGTGACTGCATGCTCTCGGTCACTTGGATATATACCTTATCGTCTGGCTTTTCCGCAATAAAATCTATTTCCGTTTCTCCTACTTTCCCGATATGCACCCGATAGTCACGGCGGAGAAGTTCCAGGAATACTATATTTTCAATAATATGTCCACGATCAGCATCTCGATAGCCTAACAACATATTACGAAAACCCATATCAACGATATAGTTCTTGCCCAGTGTTTTCAAAAGCTGTTTTCCCTTTACGTCGTATCGACTGACAGAAAAGAATACAAATGCATTGCACAGCATAGAAATATATTTTGCAACTGTTTTTCCTGCTATATTTCTCTGCTTTCCAATGTGAATATCGCCCTCATTAGAGAGAACATTGCCAATGCTATTTGGAGAAATAATACTGCCAATACAGGAACATAAAAACAACATAATTTTTTGGAGTGTTGCTTCATCGGCTCCGCGGTTACGTTGCAAAATGTCTCGCAGTATGACAGTGGAATAGATCCCTTCCAATGCTTGATTACTTCTAGCCTCGTTGAATTTGAATTCTCTTAAAATAGGCATACCACCAAACTGGAGGTACTTCTGAAATTTTTCATCCATCGTTACATCTACAGCAAATTCATAGAAGTTCAAAAATTCCTTAAATGACAGAGGTAGCATCTTTATCTCAATGTATCTACCTGAGAGCAGTGTAGAAAACTCGGAAGATAGCAGGTAAGCATTAGAACCGGTGATATAGATGTCTACATTAAAATCTAACCGGAATGATTCGATTGCCTTTTCCCAATGATTGACTGCTTGTAATTCATCAAAAAGAAGGTAAGTCTTACATTCTCCCTCGATTTGCTTGCTGACGTAATCATAAAAAGATATATAGTCAGTTAAGTTCCGATAACGCAAAGACTCCATGTTCATATGGATGATATGAGAACACGGCACGTTTTTCTCCAGTAAATATTGATGGAATAGATCCAGTAAGGACGATTTGCCGCAACGCCTAATTCCCGTGATAATCTTCACCAAATCTACATCCTTGCTTTGTATCAACTGGTTCAGATATTGAGGGCGATTTATCAATTTAGTCATCATGCACCTCCTGCATTTTTGATTCTATTATACCAAAACTTTCTCATAAGTTCAGAAGTTTCAACATTTGAAGTCGGAAACTCTCGCGAATTTAAGAGTTTCCGACTTTCATTTACTAAAGTGTATGATTTTTGCTTAAACCAATCATTCCAGTTTTTATATCAGAAATTGTCAACCCTAAAACGATTGGCAAATTTTGAGCATTTAGCAAATTTTATATAAATACGAGGAGCGCTTTTTCGAGGCTCCTGTTTTTGCTGGGTCATAGGCTTAGCATCCCATGGGCTCATCTTGGCTCCATCGGAGTGCGATCTATTTTCCCATCTCTGCGAGCGGGGTCCGATCGGGATCACCGGTGAGATTTCTTGCGATATCCGTCGGTACGCGGCGGTAAGGGAAGGTCTTCAGGATATCCTGCATGAGGTCATCGAAGATATAGCGATTTCTGACGGTGCCCTCCTCTTCGCTGTTCCAATAGGTCGCGCGGTCATCGCGGACGGACGGTTCCCCTTTCTTATAGGAATAGATATCGAAGACGGCGCGTGTCTCTACGATGTCATCAGCGTCGCAGAATAAGGAGCGGTGATAGACGACCTGCTGCCACTCCGTGATGACAGGCATGACGACGATATCTGCATTTGCTTTTTCAGCGAGCTCCTTTAGCTGGGAGGCCGAGTAGAGGTCAGCCTCGTACGCACTCGGATCCAGGGTGCGGTAATACGGATAGCGGAAGATCCTTTCCATTTCGCGGTTCACGTAGGCAGCGGCTTCCTCACCGCTTCTGTATCGCGCCCGTAGCAGGAGCACGGTGCGCGTATTCTCGAAGTATCCCAGACTTCGATTCACAGCCGGATCGGCCGCCTTCGCGGGAACAAGGACGTTGAGGCAGAGGATGAGGGACATGAGTAAAAGAGAAATTCGTTTCATAAAAAGACCTCCTTTGGTACTATTGTAGCACCAAAGGAGGGGACAGGACTAGGGAAACACTGATTCAAGCGCAGAGTCCTAATCCCTAATCCCTAATCCCTAGTCACTTTTTTCTCTATCCACCACAGCCGTCCCATGAGGAGCAGGGCCGAGGTGCCGACGCCAAGGTCGATGCACTGCCAGTAGGACTCGGGACCGTGGGAGAGGACGTAGTCAAAGAAAAGACCGGAGGGGAAGCAAACGAACCAGTAGGCGATGAGCATGAGGAAGAAGGGGACTTTCGCGTCCTTATAGCCGCGCAGGATCCCCTGGATGGGAGCCGCGATGTCATCGAAGAGCTGCCATCCGGCGCAGTAGACAAGAAAGAGGCTGCCAAGCGCAATGACGGCAGGATCCGTGCTGTAGAGAGAAATGATCTCCTTCCGGAAAAGGAGCGTCGCGGTGATGGTGATGGCTGCGCCGGTGAGTGTGGTGAGGAGCCCCAGCCGGGAGTATTCGCGGGCAAGGTCATAGCGGCGTGCTCCGACCTCGTAGCCGACGAGGATGGTCATCGCCATGGAGCAGCTCATGGGGATCATGTAGATGATACCGGAGAAATTGAGCGCCGCCTGATGCGCCGCGATGGTTTCTGTGCCGAATTTCGTGATGAATACGATGATGAAGCCGAAGAGGCTCGTTTCCATGAAGACACCGAGCGCATTCGGGATGCCGAGTGCCATGTACTCTTTCCAGACGAAGAGGCGGCTTTCCGGTGAGGAAAAGAGCGCACGGCCCATGAATGGCTTCTGAGACAGGATGACAGCAAGAAAGAGCAGGACAAGAAAGACGTAGGTAAGAAGAGTCGCAATGCCGGCTCCGACACCGCCCAGGGCGGGAGCCCCCCATTTCCCGAAGATGAAGGCGTAGTTCAGAAGGCCGTTCACCGGGAGGGCGAGGAGGAAGAGACGCATGGAGATCGTCGTCGCTCCCACCGTGTCAGTCAGTGAGCGCAGCGGCATCGCGAGCATTTCAAAAAGGAATGCGCCCACAAGTGCGAGCATGTAGTCTTTGGCGATGGAGGAAACTGCGGGGGCAAGGGAAAGACTTTCGAGGACCGTATCGATGAGGAGGTAGTAGAGAAGGGCGAAAAGGAAAGAGAGAAGGAGTGCGAGGTAGAGTCCCGTGCGGATGATCATCGGGATGCTCTCCTTTTCTTTCTTCCCCATGAGCTGTGCGGCCATCGGTGTCGCAGCGGTGAGAAGTCCCATCGCGGTCGTCTGGATGGGAAGAAAGAGACTGGCGCCGATGGAGACGCCGGCCAGATCGTTTGCACTGACATGACCGGACATGGTCGAGTCCATGAAGTTCATGCCGACGGTGGAGACTTGGGCGATCAGGATCGGGATCATTGTCGCGATCAGCTTTTTGAGATGAGAAAGATTGATAGACATAGGGATCGTATATTTGAAAAATCCTTGCTGGTTCAGACCAGTAAAAAAGACTGCGAAAAAAGGAGCTGCCTCTTGGCAACTCCTTTTATTATAACCGAAATCCTCAATTATTTCATGTGAGCGGCAGCCCAGTCAGCCTTGAAGCGGGCAATGCCGTTGTCGGTCAGCGGGTGCTTCATTGCATCCATGAGGACCTGGAAGGGGACGGTCGCGATGTCAGCACCGGCGAGAGCGCACTGGGTGATGTGCTGCGGTTTTCTGATGGAGGCAGCGATGATCTTCGTCTCGATGCCGTGAAGCTCGAAGATCTCAGAGATGGTCTGGATCAGTTCGACGCCGTCCCATCCGATGTCATCGATGCGGCCGACGAAGGGGGAAACGAAGGAAGCACCGGCGCGCGCAGCGAGCAGGGCCTGGTTCGCAGAAAAGATCAGGGTGACATTGGTGCGGATACCAGCTTTTGCGAGGCCTTTCACCGCTTTCATGCCTTCTGCGGTCATCGGGATCTTGACGACGACATGCGGGTCAAGGGCAGCGAGGACTTTGCCTTCTGCGATCATGCCTTCCGCATCATCGGCGAGGACTTCTGCGGAGATCGGGCCATCCACGATGGAGGCGATCTCTTTGATGGTGGCGTGGAAGTCTTTGCCTTCCTTGGCGATCAGAGACGGATTCGTGGTGACGCCGGAAATAAATCCCATATCATTGGCTTTGCGGATGGCTTCCACATCAGCGGTATCGATAAAAAATTCCATGTGATTCTCCTTCTGCGAGCGCTTGTGCCTCGCTAATAAGTATACACTTTTTAATGCTTTCTACATATTACACTATTTCAGGAGAAAGTCAAGAAAAACCGCAGCTTTCGCTGCGGTTTCAAGGAGGCAGGGTTAGCTCGTGGGCGCCTCGCCCATGGATGGCGGATGAAAGCTTTGCTCGAATGAGAAATGAGAAATGAGAAATGAGAAATGAGAAATGGTGGTGCGGCGCATAAAATATGGAAGCGCCGCGAAGTATAAATACTGGCGATGCCCGAAGGGCTCTTGATAGCAGGTTCCCTCGTATCGTCAGCCTTCCCCTCGAGGGGAAGGTGGCCCGAAGGGACGGATAGGGCACAGGCGGCATGAAAGAGAGCGGGGAAATGCGTCTCAAGTGCATCGTTTATCGGTCTGCAAGGAAGATTTCTCGCTTCGCTCGAAATGACGATACGGGAGTCTGATATCTCCTCGTCTTTTCCCTGGAATCCCCTGAACCCGACGACCGGAACCATCACTACAGCCCCTTCTGCTCGATGCCGCTGACGAGGTAGCCCAGATGGGTCGTGGCATTCAAAGTGACGAGACGCCAGATGCCGTGTTCACACTCGATGACGTTGATGCAGGCATTGTCCTGTTTGATCTGCCAGAAGTGGCTCATAGGAAGCCCCAGCAGGTCACAGAGGATCGCTTTGTTCACGGCGTCGTGCGCGCAGACGAGGACAGTCTCACCATCATAGCTTTTGGCATATTCATCGAAGGCTTCACGGGCGCGTTTTCTGACGTTTTCGAGATTTTCCCCCTCGGGCATCTGCACGCGTTCAGGGTGGGTATGCCAGAGGTGAAATTCTTCCGGATAGCGTGCTTCGATCTCATCAGCATGGATGCCTTCCCACAGGCCGTGGCTGATCTCCGTGAGGCGCGGGTCTTTGGCGACGGGAAGGTGATGGTAGTCCGCAGCGAAGCGGCAGGTGTCGTGAGAGCGGGACAGGGGCGAGGAGATCGCGCGGTCGATATGGATGTCCTTGAGGGCGAGCGCGGCCGCTTTTCCTTGCTCTATGCCGCGGGGGGAAAGCGGCGTGTCTTCCTGCCCCTGGTAGCGGCCTTCGATATTCCACGTGGTCTCTCCGTGGCGAAGAAGAATGATACGGATCATAAAGTGTTCTCCTTTTTGGGGGTTCAAGGTTCAAGGTTCAGGGGTCAGGGTTGTGGTGGCGGCTTCGCCGCGAATATATATGGGGCGATGCCCGAAGGTGACATTTCAGTGACCAGTGACTAGTCACTAGTCACTAGTCACTAGTCACTTATCCCCGCTTTCAACCTGAACCCATTCCCCTTAATGTTCGCAATGAATGACCTTCACATCGTGAATGCCGTCGATGTTCATGAGGGCAGGGAGGATCGCAGTCGGGATATCTTTATCGACGGCGACAGCCATCACATTCGTGCCCTTGTCTGCGGAAGCGCCGACCTGCATGCCGTTGATATTGATGCCTGCACTGCCAAGGACGGAAGCGACCTGACCGATCATGCCCGGCTTGTCTTCATGAGGAGCGATGATGATGCAGCCCTTCGGTTCGAAGTCTACGCGGAAATGGTCGAGGGAGACGATCTTGGCATCCTTGCGGTCAAAGAGGGAGCCTGTGATGCGGTGTGTACCCTTGTCGGTGTCGATGGTGAGGGAAATGGTATTCGTATAGTAGTGACCTTTTTTCGCTTTCACTTCACGGACATCGATGTGGCGTTCCTCTGCGATGCCGCGGGCGTTGACGAAGTTGACGGTCTGCTGGAGGACCGGTGAGAGGAGACCCTTCAGGACAGCCGTGGTGAGCGGTGCGGTCTCGGTATCTGTGAGTTCACCGGTGTATTCGATATTGACGGTGGAAATGCGGCCGCCTGCGAGATCGATGGCGATGTTGCCCATGCGTTCGCAGAGGTTGAAGTACGGCTGGATGACATGCAGAGTGGCTTTCGTGATCGGGGAAGCATTGACTGCGGTAGCGACCGGTTCACCATGGAGCGCTTGCGCGACGCCGACAGCGACGTCAGTGGCGACGCCGGCCTGCGCTTCCTTCGTGGACGCACCGAGGTGCGGGGTGAGTGCGACATTCGTCATGCCAAGGAATGGATTTTCTTCCGGCTTCAGCGGTTCATTCGGCCATACGTCGATGCCGGCTCCGGCCACTTTGCCGGATTTCAGTGCGTCGGCGAGTGCTTTGATATCGACGACGGCGCCGCGGGACGCATTGACAAGGCGGACACCATCTTTCATTTTAGCGAGTTCTTTTTCTCCGATCATGCCGCGCGTCTCATCCGTGAGCGGGGTATGCAGGGTGATGTAGTCGGACTCTTTGAGAAGGGTGTCCAGATCGACAAGCTCGACGCCGAGCTGTTTGCCGCGCTCTAAGGTGATATAGGGATCATAGCCGATGGTTTTCATATTGAAAGCCTGCAGGCGCTTGGCCACATTCGAACCGACGCGGCCGACACCGATGATGCCGACAGTCTTATTCAGGAGCTGGATGCCGGTGAAGCTCTTTCTGTCCCAGCGGCCTTCCATGATGGACTGGTGCGCCTGTGGGATATGACGGGTCATCGAGAGCATGAGGGCGATGGTGTGCTCGCAGGCTGCGATCGTATTCGATTCCGGCGTATTCACGACGGTGATGCCCTTCTTGGTGGCTTCGGCGATATCGATGCCGTCGATGCCGACACCGGCGCGGCCGATGACCTTCAGATTCTTGGCGGCATCGATGACGGCCTTGGTGACCTTTGTCTGGCTTCTTGTGATGATGGCATCATAGTCTCCGATCACTTGGCACAGCTCTTCTTCCTTCATATTCGGCTGAATGTCGACGATAAATTCTTTTTCCAGGATCTCTTTCGCTTCTTTTGCAACGTCTGCTGTGATGAAAATTCTAAACATAGTTTTTGCTCCTTATATGATTAAATGCAGCGGTATGATGCTTGGGGTTCAGGAAAATTAGGAATTAGGAATGAGGAATTAGGAATGGCGGTGCGGCGCCAGATCCTTCGACTCAGTTCTCACTGTTCCGCCTTTACATGATCGAACATCCGACATTTCACTCCGCTCAGGATGACGAAATGCGCCGCGGAGTATAAATAGGGCGATGCCCGAAAATAGTATTCCAGTCACTCGTCACCAGTCACTAGTCACTCAAGGCTCCTAATCCCTAGTCACTTTTATCCATTCACTCTCATATATTCTTTCATAAAGTCAGCTAGAGCCTCTGCCGCTTCCGGTGTGACGGCATTGTAGAGAGAGACGCGGAGGCCGCCGACCAGTCGATGGCCTTTGACACCGATGAAATCATTGGCTTTTGCCTTGGCTGCGAAGTCGGCCTCCATCTCGGCATTCGCCAGATTGAAGGTCACATTCATGCGGCTTCTGGCTTCTTTTTCGGCATGCCCTTTGTAGAAGCCATCGCTCGTATCGATCACATCATAGATGAGCCGGGCCTTGACCTTGTTTCTTTCTTCGATGGCAGGAAGGCCGCCCATATTTTTGATCCAGTGGAGCATGCGGTTCAGCGAGTAGATGCAGAAGACCGGCGGTGTATTGAAGGTCGAGTCCTTCTTGACGAAGGTCTGATACTGAAGAAATTCCGGTATATCCGTCCGTGCCGTGGCGAGGAGAGATTTCTTCAGGATCGCGAGCGCCACGCCTGCTGCGCCAAGGTTCTTCTGGATGCCCGCCCAGATCATGTCAAACTGGCCAAAATCGATGTCGCGGGAGAGAATATCTGACGACATGTCGCAGATAAGAGGTACATTGACCTTCGGGAATTTCCAGTACTCTGTGCCGTAGATCGTATTGTTGGCGCAGAGGTACAGGTAGTCCGTCCCCGGCTTCACCTCATAGGTGTCGGGGATGTAGGAGTAATTTCTGTCCGCTGCGGAATTGGCATCATAGGCTTCTCCGAAAAAGGCGGCAGAATTTCTTGCTTTGTGCGCCCACACTCCGGTGTCGGCATAGGCGGCGCGGGTATGAAGAAAATTATACGCCGTCATCAGGAACTGCATCGTGCCGCCGCCCTGGATGAATACGATCTCGTAGTCATCATCGAGGTGCATCAGCTCGCGGAGAAGAGCCTTCGTCTCATCCAGCATGTCCTGAAATTCCTTCGAACGATGACTGATTTCTGTGATGCCCATGCCCGTTCCTTTGAAATCGGTGAGGTCATTTTTCATCGCCTCCAAAACTTCCAAAGGCATGGGGGAGGGACCGGCGTTAAAGTTGTAGACTCGTTTCATGAAAAACTCCTTAAAAAACACAAAAAGAGAAGACGTCCCATGGGACGAGCTTCTCTTTTCTCGCGGTACCACCCAATTTAACCGGTGCATCAGTCAGTATACGGATAATAAAAAACGCCCTCCATCCTCAAAGGGACGAGAGCACCCGCGATACCACCCAAATTGCCTTCCGGCCATCTTTAGTCTCCTGTAACGGGAAGATCCCGAAAGATTCTTCATCTTTATCTCCGAAGTGGAAAGTCCTTGTCCCCTTGGCAGCTCACACCGACCGCTGTCTCTCTGAAAAAGATTCAAGCACCCTTCTTCATCATCGCTTGTTTCGTATGATTGGATTATAGAACGGGGCGGGGAAGTTGTCAAGAGGGAATATGGGATTCGGCGTTAGGGAAAGTTTGAAAGCAGGGATGAGAGATCAGGAGCCTTGAGTGACTAGGGATTAGTAGCTAGGGATTAGGCTTGCGGTACGAGAAACCCGCTCGTTTCAAATCCCCGCGGCGTTTTAGAATATGCGATATTCACGAAAGATGAGAACCCTGTGAACGCTTTGAACCTTCGGAATCTGTTTAACCCATGAGCATGCATATAAAGGACGATGCCAGAAAGTGGTATGTGAGCCACGAGTCTCCGCTCTCCTATCGAATGAATGCATGATGTCCATACTTACTCATGCCTACTTGATATTCGCTATATCATCCTAGAACGCTATAATGGAAGAAAAGAGCTTGGAGACATCGCTCGTTTTTATACGGCGGCGAAGCCGCTGCCTTCATTTCTCATGTATAAGGAGCAACCATGGATTTCAGTATCAAATACTTCAAAGACTACATTTCCTTTCATGTAGATGACAGCCATCCGGTGAAAGAACTCCTCCCTCATCCTTGCGAAGAGGCAGATATCGAAGAAGAGGAAATCCGCCGGGCACTTGCTCATCCGATTTCCTCGGCGCGCCTCTCTGAGATCGTGAAGGCGGGGGAAAAGGTCGTGATCATCACGAGCGACGTTACGCGCCCCGTGCCTTCCTGGCTTCTGATCCCCTGTGTCCTGCAAGAGCTGGAAGCTGCGGGCGTCCGCGAGGAAGATATCACCGTCGTCTTTGCACTGGGTTCCCATCGCCATCTGACAGAAGAGGAACGAGAGCGTCTTGCCGGTGAATGGGCGTATCACAAAGTGAAATGCATCGACAGCGATCCGGAAGACTGCGTGCATCTTGGCACCTGCAGGAATGGGACCTCCGTCGATATCTTCCGCACGGTTGCTGAAGCCGACCGCCGCATCCTTCTCGGCAATGTCGAGTACCACTACTTTGCCGGTTATTCCGGCGGCATGAAAGCCATCATGCCGGGCTGCGCTTCGCTTGCCTCGATCCAGTCGAATCACAGAAATATGATCCGCCCCGGTGCGTATGCGGGGCATCTCGATGGAAATCCTGTGCGCGAGGACATCGAAGAAACGGCAGCGTACTGTCCTGCCGATTTCATCGTGAATGTAGTCTTGGATGATCATAAGAAGATCGCCTATGCCGCAGCCGGAGATCCCGTCGCAGCGCATCGTGACGCCTGCCGTTTTCTGGATGGCCTCTACAGAGTGGATATCAAGAAACCGGCTGATGTCGTCATCGTTTCTACTGGCGGCTATCCGAAGGATATCAATCTCTATCAGGCGCAGAAATCCATCGATAACGCGAAGCACGCTGTGAAAGAGGGCGGTATCATGATCGTTGCCGCATCCTGCCACGAAGGCTACGGCAGCGCGCCCTTCACCCGATGGATCGAGAGCTATCCGACACCGGAAGAACGCATCGCGGCCATTCACGAGCACTTCGAGCTCGGCGGTCACAAATCGGCGGCGCTCGGCCTTGTGCAGCAGAAATGTACCATCTATCTCGTGACCGATATGGACGATGCCCTTGTCAGGAAAGCGAATATGGTGCCTTTCCATGACCTTCAGCAGGCTGTCGATCAGGCGCTGGAAAAGAGGGGAGAGAAGGCGAGCGTTTACGTCATTCCTGTCGGTGGATCGACACTGCCGATGATTACTGCCGATGATTCAGTGAATGAGAAATAGAAGCGCGGTGCATCACAAAAGAGAGGTGCTGCGGGTTTTCTACCAATAAAAAACGATCCATGGAGTCATGCCATGGATCGTTTTTTTATTGGTGGAGCATAGGGGGATCGAACCCCTGACCTCAAGATTGCGAACCTTGCGCTCTCCCAGCTGAGCTAATGCCCCATGTGTTTACGTATTATACCCCTTTGGGGGGGGAGATGCAATAGATTTTTTAAGGGCAGGGGGGAATGACAAATGAGGGAAAAGGGAAATGGCAACAAAAAATCCCACGGAGCGGATCACATGACGCTTTCATTATGGTGGGCGATAACAGGATCGAACTGGTTCCGCAGCGAACACATTTTGAAGGAGCAAAGCGAGGCACAAAATGTAGTGAGTCGCGGATGCAGGAGGTTATATGACCGTAGAGAAAAAAGGGAAATGGCAACAAAAAATCCCACGGAGCAGATCACATGAGGTCTTCATTATGGTGGGCGATAACAGGATCGAACTGGTTCCGCAGCAAACATCATTTGAAGGAGCAAAGCGACGCGCAAATGATCGTGAGCGCGGATGCAGGAGGTTATATGACTGTAGAGAAAAAAGGAAAATGGCAATAAAAAATTCCACGGCGCGGAGCACGTGGAACTTTTCATTATGGTGGGCGATAACAGGATCGAACTGCTGACATTCTGCTTGTAAGGCAGACGCTCTCCCAGCTGAGCTAATCGCCCACATTGGTGACCTGTGGGGGATTCGAACCCCCGAACCCGCCGTGAAAGGGCGGTGTCTTAACCGCTTGACGAACAGGCCACTTATGGTGATCCACCCGCGACTCGAACGCGGGACACCTTGATTAAAAGTCAAGTGCTCTACCGACTGAGCTAGTGGATCATTTGGCAGGGGTAGTAGGATTCGAACCTACGCATGACGGAGTCAGAGTCCGTTGCCTTACCGCTTGGCGATACCCCTATTGGCTCCTGAAGCAGGGTTCGAACCTGCGACATCGTGATTAACAGTCACGCGCTCTACCGGCTGAGCTATTCAGGAATCTGTACGTGAGTACGTGCATTATAATATCAAATCTCGCAGTGCTTTGCAAGGGGGAATTTGATTAGAAAAAGATGAATGAGGTTCAGGGTTCAAGGTTCGGGGTTAGCTCATCGGGCGAGTTGCCCTTTGATTTCATTGGGAAAGAGGTTCAGCAGGTTCTAAAGGTTCTGAGGGTAGGGCGGGGAAGGTGCGGCGCATTTCGTCATCCTGAGCGGAGAAATCCCAGTCACCAGCCACCAGTCACTCCTAATCCCCAATCCCCAATCCCTAATCCCTAGCTACTAATCCCTAGCTACCAGTCACAAGTCACAAGTCACTTTGCACCTCCCAATCCCTAATCCCTAGCCACTAGTCACTTCTCAGTAAAAAAGGCAAGAAAAAAGACCTCATGGAGCAGATCACATGAGGTCTTCTTTTGGTGGGCGATAACAGGATCGAACTGGTTCCGCAGCGAACACATTTTGAAGGAGC
>OLNN01001877.1_pt1 | contig 16194 bp, 14 predicted proteins | sample 1672141 | NCBI WGS metagenome assembly OLNN01 (sample SAMEA3136652, study PRJEB25190) | human gut metagenome | biome: human gut; feature: human-associated habitat; material: faeces | place: Austria | collected 2013 | reverse complement strand
CTACCGTCAGGCCCTCGACGGGGCTATCCGCTACGGTTCGCCGGGACTGGTGGCCGTGTCGCTGTCCGGCACGATCTGGCGCAGCGCGCGATACGCGTCCGTCAGGTAGCGCAGCACGATGCCCTCGGAGCGGCCTACGTCGTAGCGGCCCACGATCCCGGTGAACGTCAGCGCGTTCTCGATCATCTCGCGCACAACCGACTTCGGGGAAATCTCCTGATCCTCGATCCACGGGTTCGCGTGCAGGTACACCGCGAACGCGTCCCCCAGCAGATCGGCCAGCGGGCGCGGCCACGTGACCTCCTCCAGGGCGGCCATGCGCTCGTCGTACTCCATGCCCTGCGCCTTCATTGCGGCCACGGCCTCGGCGCGCGCCGCCTTCTCGGCCGCTTTCTCGGCGGCCTGCTCCTCGGTCATGCCGATGCCGAAGAACTCGGAGAGGCGCGCGAGCGTGGATTTCGCCGCCTGGCTCTCGGCCTCTTTCTTCGTGCGGCCGACGCCCTGCGCGAGCCCCTTGTCGCCGGCGTACACCTGGGCGACGAAGGTGCGGTCGTGGGGCGGCCCTTGGGTCTCCACCAACCGATAGGTGGGCGTGATGCCGCCCTCCTGCAGCTTCTCCTGCAGGGCGCTCTTGGGATTCTCCGGCTCGCGGGCGAGATCCAGCGACATCTTGGGCATGAGCGTGCGATCGACGAAGACCCACGCCGCATCGATGCCGCCGTCGAGGAACAGCGCCGCCACCACGGCCTCGTAGACGTTCTCGAGCGCCGAGTGCAGCCCGCGCCGGCCCGTGCCGGTCTCCGATGAGCCGAACACGATGACGTCGGCGAACCCGAGTTTCTCGGCCACCTCCGACAGGCTCGCGCCGGAGACGAGGGCCACCTTGATGCGCGTGAGGCCGCCCTCGTCCAGTTCGGGGAACTGATGGAAGGCGGCGTTGGCCACCAAGGCCCCCAGAATGGAATCGCCGAGGAACTCCAGGCGCTCGTAGGAGAACTTCACGGCCCGACCCTCGGTGGCGGAAGGATGAGTGATGGCCGAGAGCAGGTACTGGGTGTTCTCGAAGGTGCGGCCCACAATCTTCTGGGCGTGCTCGAGCTTGGTCTGCTGTTCTGCGGTGAGGCTCATCGGGCATCCGAGACGGCGGCCTCCCCCTTCTCCTCGGCACCAACGGTCGCGGAAGCCGACGCAGGCGCGGCGGCCACGCGCTCGGCGATGACCTCGGGCACATGGGCGCGCACCGTGGCGGCGGCCACGGCGATGCCGTTCTTCACGGCCGTCTCGTTGGAGGAGCCGTGCCCCACGATGACGGCGCCCTTGACGCCGAGCAGCGGCGTGCCGCCGTAGGTGTCCGGCGACATCTTCTCTTTAAGCGCGCCGAGCGGGCCCTTCACGAGCAGCGCCCCCACTTTGGAAAGCGCCGTGGACATGAGCGCGGCCTTCAGGTTCCGCATGAGCGTCTTGGCCGTGCCCTCGATGGTCTTCAGGCAGACATTGCCGGTGAACCCGTCGGTGACCACCACGTCGAAGTCGCCCGCCATGAGGTCGCCCCCCTCGCAGTTTCCGGCGAAGGCGGGGACAGTCTCGGACAGCAGACGGTGAGCCTCCTGGGCGAACAGGTCTCCCTTGGTGTCCTCCTCGCCGATGTTCAGAAGACCGACCTTCGGGCGCTCCACCCCCATGATGGCGTTCATGTACACCTCGCCCATCTGGGCGAACTGCACGAGGTACTCCGGCTTGCAGTCGGCGTTGGCTCCCACGTCGATGAGCAGGGTCGGACGGGCCCAAGCCGGAATGACCTGGCCCAAGGCCGGGCGCTTCACGCCTTTGATGCGCCCGACGACGAGCGTGGCCGCGGCCAGGCAGGCGCCGGTGGAACCGGCGGAGAAGAAGCCATCGGCGGCGCCCTCCTTCACGAGCCGGCAGCCCACGACGATGGAGGAGTCCTTCTTGGCGCGCACGGCGCCAGCCGGATGCTCCCCCATCTCGATGACCTCGGTGGCCACCTGCGCCGTCGCCCGATCGTGAACGGCGGCGAAGGGCTCCACCTCCTCGGCCGGCCCGACGAGCGTGAGCCTCAAGTCGGGATCGGCCTCAAGGGCCTGCAGGGCGCCGCGCAGCACCACGGCCGGGCCGCGGTCACCGCCCATGACGTCCACGGCGATTGTTACTGGTTCTGCCACGTTGCGTATCTCCTCAAAACGATGTGCCGCCCGGGGCGGCAGGGTCTTTCGCTGCACGGGCGCTGCGCATCCGACCGTGTCCGCACAGCCTGCGGACACGGTCGGAGGCACGGGCCTATAGCCAAAAAGCCCCCTGGCAGACCAGGCTTATCCAGCTTGGCATGCGAGGAGGCTTTGCCGACATCGCGGAGGCTACCTGGCGCCTCCGCGACCGTCACGCACAAAAGCTACTCGGTCTCGATGACCTCGCGGTCGCGGTAGTAGCCGCAGTTGCCGCACACGCGGTGAGGAAGCTTCACCTCGCCGCACTGGGGGCAAATGGAGCGGGCGGGAGCCGCGATCTTGTCGTTGGTGCTGCGACGGGCGTGGGTACGGGCACGGCCCATTTTGCGCTTAGGTACTGCCATCTCGATTACTCCTTCTATAGCTGGGAACAGCGGGTGCCGTTCACAACTTCTTCTGTAAACGCACGATCTGATATGATACCCAACCGCACGCGGCCCCGCAAGGGCAATTTCCCACGAATTCGCCAGCGGTCACGGCTTCTTCACGACAAGGCGCGCCCGCGCCGCCGAAGTCGCGCGCTTCAGAATGCCGGTGGCCCCGCGCCCGTACAATCCCACATCGCGGCCGAGGGAGAAGGAGACGGCCACGGCCAAAGCGAACGCGGGCGCAGCGGCCCAGCCGAAAATCTCGCAGCCCATGAGGAAGGCGGTCACCGGGCAGCGGCTCATGGCGGCGAAGAAGGCGACGAGCCCCACAGCCGCCGAGAAGGCCGGATCGCCCTGGGTCATGACCGTGCAGCTCGCGCCGAGCAGCGCGCCCACGGTGAAGGTGGGCATGATCTCGCCGCCGCGCAGCCAAAGCCCGAGGCACACGATGGTGAGCAGCGCCTTCACGGCGAAGGTCCACCCGCCGGCGCGGCCGGCCAGAGCGTCGGAGAGCAGGTTGGCGCCCGTGCCCTCGAACCCGCGCCAATCGAACAGCGTGACCAGCACCGCCATGAGCACGCCGCCCAGGGCCGCCCACAGATAGTAGTTCTGCGAGATGCGCTTGGTGAGGCGCTGGGCGCCGTCGATGATTTGAATGTAGACGGTTCCCACCAGGGCGCAGGCGACGGCGATCACGACGCATTGGCCGACAACGGGCCATGACAGCGCAGGCAGCGGCACCTTGGGGATGACATCGCCGATGCCGATGATGCTCGCCAGGCCGAAGGCCACGAAGCACGCCAGCAGCATGAAGGGCGCATGCCGCCAAACCGAGCGGTCGTAGCGGGAGAGCTCGATGACGAAGGCCGTCGACCCCAAGGGCGCGAAGAACAGCGCCGCGAAGCACGCTGCCATGCCGCAGGAGGCGGCATAGGCGTGCACGCCGCCGCTGGCGCCTCCGCCGATGCCTGCGCCTCCGCTGGCGCCCGCGCTCCCAACTGCGCCGTCACCGCCGCTCGTGCCACCTGCGCCGTCGGCACGGCTTCCGCCCTTCCAAACCCCCGTCAAGGGCCGCAGCTTCAAAGGGCGCGCGACAAGATCGCCCAGCGACGCCCCCATGTGCAGAGCGGCCGCCTCCTTGCCCACCGAGGCGCCTCCGAGAATGGAAAGCGCCGTGCCGAGCAGAATGCCCGGGGCGAGCGCGGGCGAGATGGGGCGATCGGCGCAGATATCGTTTATCACCGTGTGCGTCGTGGTGTCCAGCGGAAGCCTTAGGGCGCGGTACAGCAGAAGGCTCGCCACCGCGAAAATGGGCAGAAGGTACAGTAGCCAGCCATGGGCGCAGACGAGATCGTAGGCCCAGCCGACAACGAGGCACAGCACCACCGAGGCCGCCGCCCCCACGACGCCGACGGCCACGGCGAACACCCCGTGGCGCAGCACCTGCGCGCTCGATGCCCCTTTCACCGCATGCCTCCTCGCTTTCACGCATCCGAACCGTACGGGACAACTTTAGACGACCTTTCGCACTCATAGCCCGAAGGGCGGCGAAGCGTTTCCGCCGCGCCGCCCTTCGTTGAAAAGCCGTTATGGACCGGATCTTCTACTTGTCGCCGAAGTCGAAGTTCTTGAGGGCCGCGAACGGGCTCGCCTCCACGTCCGCCTCGTCGCGGGAGCAGCCGCAGGGCCCCTCGTTCAGGTTGGCGCCGCACTGGGGGCACAGCCCCTTGCAGTCGTCGTCGCACAGGGGCACGAGCGGCACCTCGAGCAGCAGGGCCGCCACGATGAGCGGCACCAGATCGATCTTGCGGTTGTCAGGCAGGAAGTCGAACTCGTCGCCTTCCATATCCTCCGGCGTCTCCGCTTCCTCCTCGCCGCCGACGAGAAAGTATCCCTCGATATCGCCCTCCAAGCCGTAGGTCACGTCCTCCAGGCAGCGGGCACACTGGGTCGCGGCGTCACCTGCGGCCGTGCCCTGGATGAGGATGGCGTCGCCGGTGTTGGTGGCCTCCACCGACCAGGAGACGGGCGCCGCGAAGGTGTAGGTGTCCGGGCCGGCGGCCAGCTCGGCCAGATCGAGCGTCCCCTCGAAATGCCGGGTCGCCGCCGTCTCCAGCAGCGCCTCGGGAATGGCGATAATCGCCGTGGCATCCGTAGCCATTTTCTCATTCCTTTCCGTAAATGCCACTTCGATCCCGAAATGGCAGGCCAGCCGTCACGAAAACGGCCCTTTTTGACTCAAATCGTGCCATTTCGACCATGAAGTGGCATCGTCGCATGCCATTTCTAGGTCGAAGTGGCATTTACTTCCAAAAAAGAAGACGCGCCACAGACGGCGCGCCTTCGTCACTTGCTTGCTTACTGGCGCCACGCAGCCTAGCGGGCGGCGTTCAGGCGATCGCGGCAGCGGCGCGTGTTGTTCAGCAGCGTGTCGAGGCTCTGCTCGATGTGCCCGAACACCTCGTCGGCGTAGTCCTCGGCGCCGGCGCGGGTCTGGCGCTCCAGCTCGCGGGCGTCGGCCAAGATGGTATCGGCCTGCTGCTGGGAGATGCGCACGATCTCCTGCTCGGAGGCGATGGTGATCGCCTGGCTGCGGGCGTCCTCGATCATGCGATTGGCCTCGACCTCGGCATCGTCCAGAAGGCTCTGACGCTCGCGCACAATCTGGCGGGCCTGGGAGAACTCCGCCGGGAACAGGTCGCGAATTTCGTCCATGATGTCGAAGGCGGCGGCGATATCGACCTGGCGAAGGTTGTTCTTGCCGAAGACCGGCTTCGAGTCCTCCAAGAGGATCGAGAGCTCTTCGAGCAGCCCAAGTACTCCGGTTTCGTCCATGTTGTTCCTTCCTGACTATATCGCATCGCCCCACGGCCCCATTTGGACACGCGCGGACAGACGTCGTTCACGCTAAGTTTTTCCATTCTACCATGATGGAAAAACTATGGAACACCCCTGTCATTCCGTGCACAAACGCTCCAAAAGATCGAGGGTGGTGTCGCCGAAGTGGCGGCGGGAGGCTATTTCGTAGCCGGACGTTTCGGCCAGCGTCTCCACGGCATCGTCGTCGGAGGCGTCGTGCTCGTAGCTGACGATGAGATCGGCGGCCAGGGCGTCTGCGGCGTCGAGGCGGCTAAGGAGGCCGAAAACCTCCGCCGGGTCGGTGGCGTAGGGCGGATCGAGGAAGATGAGATCGAAAGGACGCCCGGGCGCTGCCGCGCCACGCTTGAGAACGTCGCCGCGCACGAGGCGCGCCCGATCGCGGCCGAGGCGCAGGGCGGCGATGTTGCGCTCGATGACGGCGGCGGCGTCCCGGTCGCGCTCGCAGAGCATGGCCGTATCGGCGCCGCGGGAAAGAGCCTCCAGGGACAGGGCCCCCGAGCCGGCGAAGGCGTCCAGCACCACGGCACCGTCGAGGCCGTCGCGCAGGGAGACGAGCGCGCTCATGAGCGACTCACGGACGCGGTCGGTGGTGGGGCGGGTGCCGTCGCCTCTGGGGGCGTCCAGCTTGCGGCCCCGGAACTCTCCGGCGATGATGCGCATGATCAACCTCCTACGATAGCGGACTCGTGTGCGAAGGCGAGGCGGACCTCGCGGGCCAGGGCGACGTGGTCGGGCTCTTCCAGGTTCGGATCCACCTCCAGAAGGGCCTGGGCGTCGGCGCGGGCGGCCTCGATGACGGCGCCGTCGCGCATGATGTTCACGAGCTTCAGCCCGCTGGCGCCGTGCTGGCGGTTCCCGAGGATATCGCCCTCGCGGCGCAGGGACAAATCGAAGGCGGCCAGCTCGAAGCCGTCGTCGGTGCTCTCCATGGCCGCCAGGCGCGCGAGCGACTCCTCGCGCTGGGAAGCGGAGACGAGGAACACCTCGGCCGCCTTCTCACCGCGGCCCACGCGCCCGCGCAGCTGGTGCAGCTGGGCGAGTCCGAAGCGGTCGGCGTCCTGGACGATCATGACCGTGGCGTTGGGAACATCCACGCCCACCTCGATGACCGTCGTGGCCACAAGCACCTGGACCTCGCCGGCACGGAACTGCTCCATGACTTCGCGCTTGGCCTCGGCGCCCATGCCGCCGTGAAGCAGCCCCACCGTCCAGTCGGCGAAGGTGGTGCGCTGCAGCATCTCGGCCTCGCGGGTAGCCGCCGTCACATCGTCGCCGGCCAAATCGGCATCGTCCTCGATGGCCACGGCCGGGTGGTACTCCTCCCCCGCCGCATCGGCCTCGCGCGCGCGCCCCGCCGCTTTTGCGTCGCGGGCCTCGGCGTCCTTGCCCACGAGCGGGCAGACGACGAAGACCTGCTCGCCACGGTCGAGCGCCTCGCGGGCCGCCTCGAAGGCGTCTCCCTGCTGCTCGCGGGAGAGCACCCGCGTCGTGCGCCGCGCGCTGTCGTGGGGGCGGTGCTTGATGTAGGACAAGGTGAGATTGCCGTAGAGCGCGAGCGCCAAGGTGCGAGGAATGGGCGTGGCCGTCAGGTACAGCGCGTCGGGTGCCTCGCCCTTCTCCAGCAGCTTCGCCCGCTGGTCTACGCCGAAGCGCTGCTGCTCGTCGATGACCGCCAGGGTGAGGTTGCGCGGCACGACGTCGTCGGAGAGCAGCGCATGGGTACCGATGAGTACATCCACCTGCCCGGAGGCGAAGCCTTCCACGATGGCGGCCCGCTCGACAGCGGCCGTGGAGCCCGTGAGCAGGGCGACGCGCACCCCGGCGCCTTCCAAACGCTCGCCCAGGCCCTCCATGTGCTGGCGGGCGAGCACCTCGGTGGGCGCGAGGAGCATGGCCTGCCCCTCGGAATCGGCGGCGGCGGCCAGAGCGTGGCCGGCAACGACGGTCTTGCCGGTGCCCACGTCTCCCAAAAGCATGTGGTTGGCCACCGTCGGCGCCGCCAGGGCGGCAAGAATCTCGTCGCGCGCCCGCTGCTGCTCGCCGGTGAGCTCGAAGGGAAGCGAGGCGGCGAAGGCGCCAAGCCGCGGGCCGTCCACCACATGGGCGTGGGGCACGCATCCAGCGCTGCGGGCCGCGCCCTCCTGCATGAGGAACAGCTCCAGGTACAAAAGCTCCTCATAGACGAGCCGCCGCCGCGCCTCGTCGGCTTCTGCCATGGTGCGCGGGAAATGGATGGCGCGCAGCGCGGCGTTCCGGCTCATGAGCCGGTAGCGCAGACGCAGCCCCAAAGGCAGCGGGTCGAAGAGCCCTTCGGCTGCCTCCAATCCGTTGGCCACGATGCGGCGCACCCAGGCCGCCGTGAGCTTCTCGGTGGCCGGATGCACCGGCACCACCGAGCCGGTGACCTCCTCCCCCTCCCCGATCACCTCGATGAAGGGGTTGGTCATGCGCTTGTAGCCGTAGTCGAAGGTCACCTTGCCCGAAACGGCCACCGCATCTCCCGCCTTCACCTGATCCATCAGCCACGGCTGGCGAAAGCAGGTGACTATAAGGATGCCCGTGCCATCCACGAGCGCGATCTCCACGAGCTTGAGATTGTAGCGGGGCTTCTTCAGCTTGATCTCGTGCACCGTGCCGCGAATGGTGCAGACCTCCCCGATGCGAGCGGTGCCGCAGGTCTCCACCTGGGAGAGATCGATGTAGGACCGGGGGAAGTGCGTCAGCAAATCGCGCAGCGTGCGCACGCCCAGCTTCTCAAGCGCCACGGCCCGCGCAGGGCTGACCAGACGAACCCGGGACACGGGCTCGTCCAGCGAGAGCGTAGCTTTTTCCCGATCAATGGGCAAACTATCTTCCTTCTATTATGGCAGAGCCAAACGCGAGATGGACGGCGTGTTCACCAAGCGAGTTCCGCAGATGGTATCGAAGGCGGCTTATGTTGGGGAGAGGATGCCCCTGGCGCCTTCGATACCGACGAGGACTGTCTGAGCGGCTGAACATGCCATCCAGCTCGCGTCCCGGGAGAGCTTCAAGCAGATTATTCAACCGAGAACACAATGGGGTAAAGGGGTTGCTCGCCGCGCTGGGCGTCAACTTCCAGCTCGTCGTAGGCTTCCTCGATCTTCGCCACGAGCGCCTCCAGATCCTCGTCGGAATAGCCCTCGCCGGCCAAAATGGTGCAGGTATCGGCGTCCTCGGCGTCCATCTTGCCGAGCAGCGTCAGCACCGCGCCGTCGATGGAATCGTCCACCGCCTCGATGGAGCCGTCGGCGATGCCGATGACGTCGCCCTCGGCGATGGGGTTGCCCTCGGCGTCCTTGGAGTCGCGGGTGGCCCAGGTGACCTCGCCGGTCTTCACGGCCTGGGCGGCCTCGGTCATCTCCTCGACGTTCGTTTCCAAGGAGGCATCCACGGCGAACAGGGCCGAGAAGGCCTGGGGCACCGATTTGGTGGGCACGACGGCACAGGGCGTCTCAGAAAGCTCGGCGGCGGAGTTGGCCGCCATGATGATGTTCGAGTTGTTCGGCAGGATGATGACCGCATCGGCGTTCACCGATCCTGCGGCGTCCAGCAGATCCTTCGTGGAGGGGTTCATGGTCTGGCCTCCGGAGACGATGACATCGACTCCGAGGCTCTTCAGGATCTCCGCCTGGCCGGAACCGGCGGCCACGGCCACAAAGCCCAGGGGCTTGCGCTCGGCCTGCTCCTCGGCGGCCAGCTTCTCGGTGCGCTCGGCCGACTGAATCTGCATGTTGTGGATGAACACCTCGGAGATCTGACCGTGATCGAGGAAATACTTCAGCACCTGATCGGGGTGGTCGGAGTGCACGTGCACCTTGAACTTCGGCACCTCGCCCACGCACAGCTCGCAGTCGCCCATGGTGGAGAGGAACTCAAGCGCGGCATCCTTGTCCAGGGTATCGGAATCCACGAGGAACTCGTTGCAGTAGCGGTACCGGGAGCCCTCCCAGTCGTTCACCTGCTCGATCTCCACCTTGGGGTGCGACCCCCGGGCGAAGGACATCTCGTCGACCATGGTGCCGGAGCGCCCGAGCAGCGCCGCGGTGAAGGCGTCGAAGAGGATGGCGAGCCCGAAACCGCCGGCGTCCACCACACCATGCTCCTTGAGCACAGGCAGAAGGTCGGGCGTGCGCTGCACCGAGGCGTAGGCCTCGGCCACGATGGCGTCCAGGGCCTCGGGGATGGAAAGCTCCTGCTCGACGGCCACCTTGGCGGCGGCGGCGGAATCGCGCAGCACCGTGAGGATCGTGCCTTCCACCGGCTTGCGCACGGCCTGGAAGGCCACCTCGCGGGCGCGATCGAAGGCGCCGGCGATGGACTCGACGTCGAACTCGTCGAAGCCCTGGCTGCCCTCGCATAGGCCGCGCAGGATCTGGGAAGTGATGACGCCGGAGTTGCCGCGGGCACCCATGAGGGCGCCGGTGGTGACGGCCTTGCGGATGTCGGCGCCCGAGGCACCGATGGGAAGGTTCGCCACGTTGCTGACCACCGACTGGATGGTGAGCGACATGTTCGTACCGGTGTCGCCGTCGGGCACCGGGAACACGTTCAGGCGGTTCACTTCCTCCTTGCGCTCGTCGAGAACCTTGGCGGCGGCGGCCACGGCGTTCAGCACGTTGTTGGAAGAGTAAGTCGTAGTAGACATGAGGGGTTAATTCTCCTTCAAGGGCGAGCTGCCCGCATCAGGCGGGCACTTGAGCCCATCTCGCGATGAGCCTTAGCGGCGCACCTTGACATCCATGACGTGAACATCCACACCGGCCAGCGGCACGCGCGCGTACTCCTTCAGCGCGAAGCTGACCTGGTCGATGAGGTTGCGAGAAACCGTGGCGATGTTGGTGCCGTATTCCACGACGATGTACAAATCGACGTGCACGCCCTCTTCCAGAGAGCTGACCACCACGCCGCGGCGCAGGCGCGAGGCGGGCAGGATCTTGGCGATGCTGTCGGCGGCGTTGGGAGCGCACACCCCCACCACGCCGTAGCATTCCATGGCGGCGTTGCCGACCAGGTCGGCAAGCACGTCGTTGGCAACGTGGAGGTTGCCGGGTATCGTAGAACTCATGGGACAAATCCTTTCCGCTGAGCTTTGCATACATAGTCGAGAAGAGTATAGCGCAACGAACACTCCGCCGCCGTTGCCCCCTGATGACAGTCGGTCATATTCCACAAACGAACTCGCATCACCGGGGGCGCCGCGAAGGAGGCGGGACGACCCGTGCTTAAGCAATGGCTCGCTTGGTGGAACAGCCCACTGGGCTGTTCCAGTCGCTGCGCAACCTGCGCGCGGGCCCCCTCGGCCCCTCCGAGCCTACTCAACTTCGGTTGCTTCGGGGACAGACGCAATCTCTTCCAGGAACGCTTTACCGTAGGTGGCGAGTTTTTTCTCGCCGACGCCGGGGAGGGCCAGCAGCTCCTCTTCCGTGGCGGGGCGGGCGGCGGCCATAGCGGCTAGGGTGGCGTCGTGGAAGATGACGTAGGGCGGCACGGCAGCTTCCTGGGCGAGCGCCAAGCGCAGGGCGCGCAAACGTTCGAAGAGTTCGGCGTCCACCTCGGCGAGATCGGCAGCGCCCGCGCGGGCAGCCTTCGGCGGTTTGGCCGCGCTCCCCTTGCGCACCTTCGGCGTCTGCTTGATGCGCAGCGCAAAATCGGGCTCAGCGGCCTCACGGTAGCGGGGGCCGAAGCCCACAAGCGGGAACTTCCCCTCGGTGATGGCGAGATACCCGTCGGCAGCCAAAAGTTCCACCACCTCCATGAGCAGGGCGCGCCGAGCCTCGGAGGTGCCGTAGACCGGCAGGTTCACCAGGCCCCACTGGCGCAGATTCTCGGTGTCGGCGCCGCGCAGCACGTCCACCACCGTCGTCTTGCCGAAGCGGCCGCGCAGAGCCTGCACGCAGCGCATGATGGCGCGAGCCTCGGCGGTGACGTCCACGGCCTCGAATTCCCCGTCGCAGTTCGAGCAGCACCGCTTCGCCGACGAGCTTGCAGAATTTTCCTCGGTCGGGAGGGCGGACCAAGATCCGCCCCTACGGAGGGTGGGGTCGCAGGCGGCATGGCCATCGCGGGAGTCTGGGGCGCAGGCAGCACCGTCAAGCAGGTTTGCGCCGCCGGCACCCGCCCCACCGTAGGGGGCGACCTCGGTCGCCCCTCCCTGCGACGGGAGTGCCTCGTCATGACCACCTTCCCCGAAGTAGCGGAGAATGTACGCGCGCAGGCAACCGGTGGTGTAGCAGTAGCCGACCATGGACTCCAGCATGCGGCGGCGGCTCGCGCACACCACCTCGGCCTCCTCGACGGTGAGCCCCTCGTGGGTCGATTCCTGCTCGATGAAGAAACGGCCCGTGGCGATGTCGCCGTCGCACCACAGAAGCAGGCATTCGGCCGGGCTTCCGTCGCGCCCGGCGCGGCCGGCCTCCTGGTAGTAGGCCTCCACCGACCCGGGCATGTTGTAGTGCACCACGTAGCTGACGTTGGACTTGTCGATGCCCATGCCGAAGGCGTTGGTGGCCACCATGACCGGGGCCGTATCGTTCACGAAGGCCCGCTGGTTACGCTCGCGCTCCTCGGCCGAAAGCCCCGCATGGTAGCGCGTGGCCGCGACGCCCCGCTCGCGCAAGTGGTCGCACACCTCCTCCACCGTCGCCCGCTTGGCGCAGTAGACGATGCCCGACTCGGCCCGTCGCTCGTCGATGAAGGCATCCAGGCGCGCCAGCTTCTGCTTGGGCTCGCGCCGCTCCACTGCGAAACGCAGGTTGGGCCGGTCGAAGCCCGTGACCGTGCAGGCCGCGTCGCGCAGGCCCAGAAGGCGCACGATGTCGCGGCGCACCAGATCGGTGGCCGTGGCCGTGAGCGCCGCCACGGGAGGGCGGACGGGCAGCTCAGCGATGAACTGGCCGATGGAGAGGTACGAGGGGCGGAAGTCCTGACCCCATTGGGACACGCAGTGGGCCTCGTCCACGGCGATCAGCGCGAGCCGCGCCGTACGGGCGAACTCGGCGAAGCGCGGATCGGCCAGGCGCTCGGGAGCCACGTACATGAGGTCATAGGCGCCCTCGGCCGCCCGGCGCAGCACCTCGGCCTGCTGTCCGGGCGCCAGCGTGGAATTCAGGTACGCCCCGCGGATGCCCGCTTCCTGCACGGCCCGAACCTGGTCGGCCATGAGCGACACGAGCGGGCTCACGACGAGCGCCATGCCCTCCATGACGACGGCCGGCACCTGGTAGCACACCGACTTGCCGGCACCGGTGGGCATGACCGCCAGCACGTCGCGACCGGCCAGCAGTGCCGAGACCACCGCCTCTTGACCCGGCCGGAACGCGTCATAGCCGAAACGGCTCGCCAGCACGGCCCGCGCCTGCTCCATCTTTTGCTCCATGAACGTTCCCCCGCCTTCAGTCGCTCTCGTTTTCCGAAAGCCAGTATAGCGGGTATCGGCGGCGCCGTGGTCGCGGCAGAGCCGTCCCCAAACCGTCACAAATTCCCGGCACGTTCCCCGCGCCAACCGCTGCGGCGTCGCAGCTAGGTCAATCGCCCTCTCAATTGAGGCGCGCCAGAGCGGCCTCGGCCGCAGCGAGCACCTCGGTCACCTGGTCGGGATCCATGGCGGAAAGCGCCATGCGGGGCTCGGGGGCCACCGAGAAGTCGCCGATGGCCATGCGCAGCCACGCCACATCGTGCCAGGCGCCGAGCTTGTAACCGGCCTCCTTCTGAACGCCCATGAGCGTAAAACCCAGCTTCTCGTGCAGAGCCAGGCTCACCTCGTTGGGCACCGTGATGAGGCTGTAGGCGTTGCGCACGCCCTGCAGGGCCAGAAGGTCGATGAGCGCCCAGAACAGCACGCTGCCCCATCCTCGGGAGGTGCAGCCCGGCGCGAAGTAGATGGACAGCTCGGCGTTCCACGCATAGGCGGCGCACTCCCCCAGCCGGTGCGCGTAGGCGAACCCGACGATGGAGCCGTCCTCTTCCACCACCAGATAGGGATAGTCGCCGATGATAGAGGCCATGCGACAGCGGAAGGCGTCCAACGAGGGGGTCTCAGTTTCGAACGTGACCGCCGTATCGCGGATATAGGGCGCGTACACGGCCAGAATGCCTGCCGCGTCTGCCTCCGTCGCCAGTCTTACCGTGCGCACAACCGAACCTCCTTTGAATCGCCTGCGTGACGCCGTGACAACTATTGTATGCTCGCACCCATCGCCGTCAAAAGGCGAACTGGCGAGCGGAGGGGAAGCCGCGCGCTACTCGTACTCCACCACGGCCAGATCCGCCGGGCCGCTCACGATGAAGCCTACGTCGCGCACAAAACCGCCGGCGGGAACGTTCCCGTTGTGGGCGCCGTTGGCGACAGTGAGCCGCGTGCCTGAGGCCGAAGCCTTGCAGTTCCACGCGTCCTCCAAGGTCACCTCGCCGTTGAAGGGCACCACGACCGACCAGCTCTTCACGCCGGCGCTGTAGTTCGAGCCGGCCATCTCGTAGCGGAAGAAGCTGCGGCCACCCTCCTCCCAGCGGTCGGCCACCTGGAAGGTCCACTGCAGGGTGTCGTCGGCGGAGACGAGCATCTGGGCTCCGGCGCTGTTGTCCTTCACCTCGGCCCGGGCCAGCGCCACCTCCTCGCGGGAAAAGCCGGGGCTCTTCAGCGTGTCGACGAGCCACAGGCCCTCATCAGTGAGGTCGTCCAGAGTGAAGCCGGAGGTCTTCGCGCAGCCGGGCTTGAACAGGGCCGCCGTCTCGTCCTTGTTCGACAGGTTCCAGCAGATGTAGCTCACGTCCAGCTCGTTCATGAGGCGCACCCACAGGTTCGCCGAAGCGTAGTCGATCTCGCCGGCACCGCTTGCCTCGCAAATGCCGAACTCGGTCACGAACACGGGCAGGCCGCCGGCCACCGCCGTGGAAAGCGCGTGGCGCAGGTCATCTTCGTGAGTGGCGGCGTAGAAGTGCAGCGCGTACATGACGTTGGCGTCGGGCAGCGGGTCGGCCGCCGCGGCGGCGAGATCCTGGGACCAGGTGGGCGTGCCCACGACGATGACCGCGTCCGGGTCGTTGGCGCGAATGATGGGGATGATCGCCTCAGCGTAGGCCTTGATATCAGCCCACGTGGTGCCGCCGTTGGGCTCGTTGCAGATCTCGTAGATGACGTTGTCCGCGTCCCCCAGGGCGCCGGACACGGAACGGAAGAACTCCTCGGCGGCCCACTGGTTCGTGGCGGGGTTCGCATCCGACAGGGTGTGCCAGTCGACCACCGCGTACAAGTCGGCGGCCTGGGCGTACTGGACGCCGCGCACCACCAGGTCGTTCAGCGCCGCCCGGTCGCCCGTCTCCGTGGCATAACCGCCCTCCTCCGCCGAGTAGGTGGCCAGGCGCACGACGTTGGCGCCCCACACCTCGCGCAATTCGGTAAAGAACTCCTGGTTCACGTACTGAGGGTACCAGGCCAGACCGTGGGTGGAGACGCCGCGCAGCTGCACCGGCTCGCCGGAGGCATCGGTGAGCTGGGCGCCGACGACTTTAAGCGCGCCGGTCGTGGAAGGGGTGGGCGCGGGGGGCGCGGCCTCCTCGGACGGGGCCTCTCCCGCGGCGGCATCGGCCGGGGCCGCCGGCTCTGCCTCCAAGGTGTCCTGGGGACGGCTCGCGGGCTCTTCCACCACCAGGGCATTCGATCCTCCGGCCGGGGCCAAGCCGCCCACCGTCGCGGCCAGGGCCACACCGATGCCCGCGAGCACCACGAGCACCGCCACCGCGATGCCGATGCGCGCGAACCTTGCCCGTCCCGCCGTCTTTCCCATGGCACGCTCACTTCCAGGGCCTCACAGCCCGCTCATTTCCAGGGCCTAGAGGCCCACTCGTTCTTCGTCAGGCTCGCCATTGTGCACCGCCGCGGGCGCCAGCGTGACTTCCACACACATTCCCAAAGCCTGGGCCACATCCACCAGAAGATCGGAGGTGATATTGGCGCGACTCCGCTAAGCCGCCGTCACTTTCAAGAGGGCGGCGCCGAGGGCGAGGAATTCTTGCTGGGTCAGGGTCTCACCGCGGCGGCGGGGGTCGATGGTGGCGGCATCGAAGATGGCGGCCAGGCGCTCGGCAATGGCAGCGCCGAGGGCTGCTATGCTCTTTTTCTTCCTGCTCATGCTGTCACCTCTTTCATATACGTTTAAATGCGCTTAATTTGCGTTTAAATTCGCGATTTGCCCAAGGGCGGGGAAACTATCCTCTGAAATGTGCACGGCGCTTACAGACGATTTCAGGCGGGCACTTTAAACACCCGCCCGAAATCATGATGATATAGCTTCGCCCTGTCCGTTCGGAACATGTTCCGCAGATATCAGGAGATATTCTTCGCAGTTCCGGAGCTTATCAACGGAACCGCAGGCTGACTTTCTATCTCGCAGCCGAGGATAACCTCGTAGTGCCTGCCGTAGATCGTAACGTCCGCCACAGCGCGTTTACCGCGCCGGTTAAATCGGATTATCTTATGCTGGAAGCGTTTCAGGAAGCCGTCCATGATGTGCAGCGCGCCGCCCGAAACGTAGCCGCGGCTTATTCCCAGCGCGTGACCGTCATTGCAGAGGAATCTGATATATTCCTCCTCGGTCTGGCTGAGCTGCGAGCGGCTGAGTATCCGCAGCGTTCCATAGCAGAACTTGACCGCCTGCCAGATGTCCGGGGTCAGCTCCGCGTCG